>Ga0316231_1001248_pt1 | contig 29193 bp, 20 predicted proteins | sample TBH18027metaG_FD_206002 | JGI IMG/M metagenome (GOLD analysis project Ga0316231, IMG submission 206002) | Freshwater microbial communities from Trout Bog Lake, Wisconsin, USA - TBH18027 | ecosystem: Environmental > Aquatic > Freshwater > Lake > Hypolimnion/Profundal zone | place: USA: Wisconsin... | reverse complement strand
GCGATATAGACATTGCCAAGGGAGTCTACCGCGACTCCCCAGGGGTCGTAGGGTGCTCCGCTCGAAGCCGGGTTGACGACGGTGCTCTCGGAGTAGCCCGTGCCTTGAGGCGTCTCCTTCAACACACGGCCGTTGGCCTCATCGGCAATATAGATGTTGCCGATGGAATCTACCGCGACCGCCCAGGGGTCGTACGACCCGCCGCTGACGACGGTGCTCTCGGAGTAACCGCTGCCTTGAGGTGTCTCCTTCAGCAGGCGGTGATTGCCTTCATCGGCAATATAAATATTGCCCGCGGCATCCATTGCAATGCCGATGGGACCGGAGAGCGCACTGGTTGTGAGTGTGCTCTCGGTATAGCTTCCAGAGGAGAGCTTCTCTTTGTAGACGACATTGGAGACGTCATCGACGATATAGACGTTGCCGCTGCCATCGAGTGCAACTCCAGAAGCGCCGATTGAACCTGAGCCGATGGTGCTCTCGGAGCCAGGGTAAAACTGAACTTGCGGACCGATGCCAGTACCGCTGAGGAAGGTGGTCTGTTCGAGAAGCGGCGTTGTGTTGTCATAGAGGAGAATCGCGCCCATCCGCGCCCCTGGCTCGGTGGGTTTGAATGTGTAGTTTACCGTGCAGGTATCTCCCGCTGTATAGACGGCGCCCACTGTGCAAGTGCCGCCCGCAGCGAGATTGAAGTCAAGGTTTGCTGCTCCTTGCGTTAGCACACCGATAGAACCAAGCCTGAAACTGGCCGGCAGCAGGATGGTCGCAGTCTGCGGCGCGCTGGTGGTGCCCACTGGCTCGGTGGGAGCGGTGTAGGAACTGGAAGTAACCGTAATTGTCCGCGACACCGGTGCCGCCGCAGTGTAGTTTGCGTTCCCTGGCTGATCCGCTTCAACCACGACAGTGCCCGCGCCAGTGTAGGTCAGCGTTGCCCCGACTACCGTCGCCGACCCGCTAGTTACGACGTACGAAATGGGAAGTCCGGAAGTGGATGTTGCCGTCAGGGTCGCCGGGCCCGTCCCCAGAACCACAGGAGTTGCCGGTTGCGGGAAGGTGATGGTTTGTACGGCCTGGCTGACGACGATGGTTTGAGTGACCTGCGCCGCAGCCGCATAGTTTGCGTTTCCAGGCTGATTTGCGGCGACTGTAATTGAGCCCGCGCCGATGATGGTCAACGAAGCGCCAACAACGCTACCCGGGCCGGAAATCAAGCTGTAGGTTACCGGGAGTCCAGACGATGCAGTGCCGTTCAGGGTGTATGGACCCGCTGCACCGTAGACTGCTGTCGCGGGAAGACCCGTGAAAGTAATGGTCTGCGAGATCGGATCTACGATGATCGTTTTTGAGACCTGCGTTGCAGCCGCATAGTTTGCGTTCCCTGCCTGATTCGCGGCGACTATTACGGTGCCCGCGCCTGTAATGGTCAGCGTGGAGCCAAGGACGGATCCCGGCCCGGAGAGCACGCTGAAGACGACTGGGTTGCCCGACGCTCCGCCCGTTGCCGAGAGCGTAATCGGCATGACGCCATAGGTGACCGGCGATGGCGGCTGCGTAAAGTTGATGGTCTGCGAAATCGGATTGACGACGATGGACTGTGTGACCTGGATTGCGGCCGCATAGTTTGTGTTTCCGGCCTGATTCGCGGCGACTATTACGGTGCCCGCGCCTGTAATGGTCAGCGTGGAGCCAAGAACGGTCCCGGGCCCGGAGAGCACGCTGAAGACTACTGGATTGCCCGACGCTCCACCTGTTGCCGATAGCGTGATTGGCGAGACGCCATAGGTGACCGGCGATGGCGGTGGTGTGAAGGTGATTGTCTGCGAGGCAGGATTGACGACGATGGTCTGTGTGACCTGGGTTGCGGCTGTATAGTTTGCGCTCCCGGCCTGATTCGCTGCAACTACTACGGTGCCTGTACCTGTAATGGTCAGCGTGGAGCCAAGAACGGTCCCGGGCCCGGAGAGCACGCTGAAGACTACTGGATTGCCCGACGCTCCACCTGTTGCCGATAGCGTGATCGGCAAGACGCCGTAGTTGACCGGCGATGGAGGCGGTGTAAAGGTGATTGTCTGCGCACCCCGGTTAACAACAATAGTCTGGGTGACCTGCGGCGCAGCAGCGTAGACTGCGTTGCCCGCCTGGTTCGCTGCGACTATTACGGTTCCTATCCCGGTGAACGAGAGCGTGCTACCGCTGACAGTGGCCGGCCCGGAGACTACGCTGAATGTAACTGCGAGACCAGAGGTGGCAGTGGCACTGAGCGAAATGGGCGCGGCCCCGTAAGCAACCTGAGCAGGCAGGGGAGCAAAGGTGATGGTTTGTGATGCTGCCAGCCCCACTCCGCCGAGAGACACGGTCTGCAAACCTCCCGCGGCGTTATCTGTGATGGTCAGCGTTCCGCTTGCAGTGTTGAGCACCGAAGGTTTGAAGTACACCGAGATGGTGCAGGTGGCGTATGCAGGGAGTGTAGTGCCGCAGTTAGCTGCGCCCGTATCGACAAAGAATGGGCCACCGCCGGTGGTGAAGCTGATGTTACTTACTGTTCCGGCGCTGGTATTGGCCACGGTCACGGCCTGATCCGAGCTCTGATTCCCGTAAATCACGTTGCCAAAGTTCAACGACGAGGGAGCAACCGAAACTGTTGGCGCGATACCTGTTCCGGTCAGGTTAGCTGTAATCGAGCCATTGTTAAACAATGCCGTAACAGTTCCGGAGCGTGCGCCCGTTGCCGTCGGCGTGAAGATAACCTGGAAACTGCAAGGGGAACCTGCAGCCAGCGAACCAGTGCAGGAGTTGGAACCGGGGCGAATGGAAAAATCTCCGGTGGCAGAAATGCTGATGTTCTGCATGGTTACAGCGCCGCTATTGTTCAGCGTCATACCCCAGGCATTGCTGGCGGACAAGAGGGTCTGGTTACCGAAGTTGATCGATGCAGGAGAGAAATACCCGCTGGGAATATTTGATGTGCCAGTTCCCGTCAGGGTGACGGACTGCTGCCCGCTCCCAGCCGTGTCGAATACATACAACGTCCCAATAAAGCTGCCTGCTCCCTGTGGCGCAAAGGCGACAGATATGGTGCAGGAGGCATAGGCGGCCAAAGTTGTGGAACAGTTGTTGACTAGCGTAAAGTCACTCGCGTTGCCGCCAATAGAGACACCGGAGATGCTTACGGGCCCCGCGCTGGTGTTGGTAAGAGTCGCAATCTGCGCCAAACTGGTTGTGCCCTGGGTCTGGTTGCCGAAGTTGAACGAATTGGGCGCGAGTGAGACTGTGGGCGCGATACCCACGCCGGAGAGCAAGGCGGTAAGCGACCCCCCCGAGTAGCTCGCCGAGAGAGAGCCGGAGAGATTCCCCAGTACTGTTGGTGTGAATTCCAGTTGCAGGTTACAAACGGAGTTGGCGGCCAGCGAAGTTCCGCAAGTGTTGGAACTGATGGTGAAGTTGGCGTTGCTTGTGGTAACAGTGAGGCCGGTCATGGCGACGCTGCCAGTGTTGTTCAGCGTCACACCCCATGCATTCTCTATGGAGCCGACAGTCTGGCTGCCAAAGTTAATCGAGGCTGGCGAGAAAAAGGCGGACGGCGCATTCGATGTTCCTGTACCTACAAGGCTTGTGGTGAGCGGGCTGTTTGCGCCGGAATTGGTTACCGTCAGCGTTCCGGTGTAGCTCGATACGCCCTGGGGCGTAAAGACTACAGATATGGCGCAAGTGGCATAAGCAGCCAAGGGCGAGACGCAGGTATTAGCGGAGATGGAGAAGTTGGCGGAGCCACTGGAGATAAGGACACTCGATATAGTCAGCGGTCCACCGCTGGTATTGGTCAACGTTGCTACTTGTGCCGAACTGCTTGAGCCTTGCTTGACACTGCCAAAATTCAATTGGTTGGGCGCAAGCGCGGCCGTTGCAGCTGTTCCGGTTCCGCTGAGAGACGCAGTCTGTGTGCCAGCGCTGCCGGTGACCACGAGTGTGCCCGTGAAATAGGCTGCCGACTGCGGAGTAAAGGCCACCATGATATTGCAAGTGGAGTAAGCCGCCAGCGTGGCGCCGCAGGTATTCGTCTGACTAAAGTCGCCTGGATTGCTGCCACCAGTGGAGACGCTGATGCCGGTAACAGGCAGATTGCTGGTGTTGTTGTAAGTAACTGTCCAGGCGTTGCTGGTGGAGCCAACCGTTTGATTGCCAAAGGCTATAGACGTGGGAGAAAGGAAGACATTCTGTCCGGCGCCTGTGCCGCTGAGAACAACAGTCTGCGTGCCTCCCAGGCCGTTGTCGGTCACCGTGAGTCTGCCTGAGTAAGAGGTTGCGCCGGAGGGGGTAAAGGTCATTGTGATGGTGCAGTTGGCGTTTGGCCCCAGCGTCACAGGCGGGTTCGGCGGGATGGGGACCGCGCCGCATGTGGAAGAGGTGATGGCGAATGCCAACGGGTTGCCATCTGTCTCACTTACAGAGATGTTATTGACAGTGAGGGTTCCGCTGCTGGCGTTGGTAAGAATCACTGTCTGACCCGCGCTGGTGCCGCCCACTGTCTGGGTTCCAAAATTTACATAATTAGGGGAAAGAAGCGCCGTCATAGCTGTCCCCGTGCCGCTGAGAGGCACGGTTTGCGGATGGCCAATGGCGTCATCGTCGATTCGGAGCGTCGCCGAATAGTAGTCAGAAGAATTGCCAGTGACTGTTGGCGTGAACGCCACCTGGATTATGCAGGTGGAGTAGGGGGCCAATGTTGAGCCGCAAGTGGTGCCCTGGATTGTAAAGTTGGAGGGATTCGCTCCAACGATGCTCATCAGAATGTTGAGCACAGAGATATTGCTGGTGTTGTTCAGCGTGAGCGTCCAGGCATTGGCGGTGGTTCCTTGAACCTGGTCTGAGAACGGAACCGAGGAAGGCGCAACCAGAACCGTTGGCTGCGGTAATCCTGTACCCCTCAGGAGAATCGACTGGGTCGTGTAGGCGGGACCAGGCGCATTCAGATGGTTGTCAGTCAGGACCAGGGATTCGCTTAGATTGCCAGCGACCGTAGGAATAAAATTCACACTTAGATCACAGGTTGCGCCGGGCAGCAGGGGCGTACCAGAGACGCAGAGGTGCGCATCGCCGTTATTCTCAGGGAAGTCAGCTGGATAGGCGGGATCGCTTCCCGATCCGTTGAAGAGGAGATTCTGGTTGCCAATATTCACAGCTGCGACTGTCTGCGCGCTGTCTGTGCTGGTAAGGGTCACAACCGTGTCTTGAAAGTTCAGACTCGGCGGATCTGCATAATCTTCCTTCAATACCCGGCTATTGCCGAAGTCGACGATATAGAGGTTGCCGCTCCCATCGAGAGCTACCCCTTGAGGGCTGTTCAGGGTGCTGGTTTGCAGCGTAACCAGGGTGCTCCACTCAGTGCCATCCCACGGGGCCTTAGCCACGCGGTTATTTCCGGAGTCAGCGATATAAATATTCTCGGCGCCATCTATTGCGATCCGGGAGGGATTCGACAGGCCGGTGGCCACAACTGTGGAGAGTGCTCCCCAAGCTGCCCCTGCCCATTGAAGTTCAACCACTTTATTTCCGGTGTAGTCGGAGACGAACAGATTGCCTGTGGCATCGAGCGCAATTCCGAGCGGCTGTGACAACGCAGAGAACTGCGGCAGAACTGTCGGGCTTCCGCCTGGAGAAATCTCATAGACATTCGAGCTTCCCCAATTTGTGAAGAAGATATCTCCGCTGCCGTCTACGGTGAGCCCGGCGGGCGAATACACTCCGGGAGCGAGCAAAGGCTGCTTGGCGGCATAGACGCTTCCGTTCCAGCGCACCTTATACAACTGCTGTCCACCGAAATCGGCCACATAGACGTTGCCGCCGCCATCCACCGCAACTCCACGCGGACTCACTAAGCCGCCTGTGACAACAGTCTGGGTGTATCCGCCGCCTGTATTTGTCTCTTTTACCACCTGATTGTTTACATAATCAGATATATAGATGTTTCCACTTGCATCCACAGCGTTCACAATTGGCTGCGGCGATGACGAACCACTCACCGGCACAATGCTTTCCGCGCCCGGAAGGAAGTTAACCTGCGGTCCAGATCCAGTGCCATAGAGGAAGCCTGTAGCGATAACATTCCCGGCGCCATCTTTCAGGACGGACGCGCCATAGCTGGGGCCAGCAAACCTGGGCCTGAGAGTTACGGAGATGGTGCAGTTGTCTCCAGCGCTATAAGTGTGTCCAGACGTGCAGGTTCCCGAGTGAGTGTCGGCAAAGTCCTGTCCCGCGATTCCTTGCGTGAGCGTCGCTGTCGAACCCAGAACACCGGCTGTATCAAAAGTGAAGAACAATGGAATCGCCTGGCGGGTGGATGCAACGGGGACGTTTCCAAGAATCGCGGCCCCAAACGTCTCCTTGATGGCACGCTGATTGCCGAAATCGGCCACATAGACATTGCCATTGCCATCAGCAGCAACACCTTGAGGGCTATTCAAGGAACTGGATTGTACAGTTGCTTGAATGCCCCAGGCGCTCCCGGTCCAAGGGATCTTAACTATGCGGTTGTTGCCCAGATCGGCAATAACTGCGCTACCGTCTCCACCGACGGCGATTCGTGTCGGAGTGACTAATCCACTGGTTGGCAAGGCGACGGGGGCTCCCCAGACAACACCATTCCATGACGACTCCAGCGCATTATTCAGGCTGTAATCAGTAACCAGCAGATTTCCGGTCAAAGCACCGGTTGATTCCCATGCGATCCCGAGGGGTTGTAACATCCCTGCAAACTGGGTCATCGCAAAGGGGGCCGATGGGCCAGAAGTTATAGCAACCGCGTAAACGTTAGGATCTCCCCAATTCGTGAAGAATGCATAACCGAATGGATCAACAGCAACGTCCGCGGGTGAATAGCTGCCTGATAGCAACGGTACAGGAGAACTGTAGGCGCTTCCGGACCACGGAACCTTGTATAACTGGTGCCCACCAAAATCAGCTATATATACGCTTCCGCTGGCATCCACAGTGACTCCGCGTGGACTTACCAAGCCGCTTGCCACCGTAGTTTGCGTATAGCCGGTAGCTGTCGGCGTCAACTTGACTACCTGGTTGTTGGCGAAGTCGGAGATATAAACGTTGCCGGTTGCATCCACTGCAATTGCCATGGGCGCAGGCTGCACCGTGCCACTAACAGGCAACACACTCTCATATCCGGTAAAATGGGCGGTTTGTGCTGCGGCCATCGAACAAAGTGCTATGACACCGATGAAGAGCAGGGTCCGGCCCGGATGCATAACACGGGCAAGGCGGCGATATATATCGGCAAATGGATGCCTGGCAGCCACTACACGAGTGGGCAACAATACTTCGCGATGAGACGCGGTGCGTATCCATGCATAGTTCATATAGACCATCTCCAAGCGGCGTCCTGGGCTTACAGGACAGAGATATCATCCCGACCATTATGGTCAGGAGGAGTTATAGCTTTGATCTGATTCTCTGGAGATCGCAGTGGAATCCAGTAAACTCGCATGATTCCAATGCTTACTCTGACAGCATTCTCAAGAAAGGGATAATGTTAGTCGAATCAAGAGCGAAACTGTAGCGTTTCGGACCTATCTCAGGCCCGGATCTGCACAGAAAGTACCGAGCTTGTGTCACGTAGGTAATCTTGAAATAAGTTACTGCAGAATATATAGCGTTACAGGGCTGTAGCACCAGACTCAGGCGAGGACTAATCAGGCCTCAAAGCAATGGGGAGCCTGGGAAGCTTGAAAAGGGACGTAGCTCCCGATCTCCTGGTCACTACGGAAGCGATAGCTTCTTGCAAGCGCGGAAACGGCCAGGTAAATACAGCCATAGGGATGATATCGATATCCCTGGTAACGGCCATTCTCTTCCTTTCATTCGGCCTGATCCGGGCCATCAGGTCAGCCGAGTTTCAAACCGTGGGTCTCTTTCTTCCAGGACAGACTCAATTTTCAAATGGCCCTATCCGGCCCAGATAGCGGCTTCAACTGCTTTCAGAATCTTCATCCCACCGCAACAGAGCAGAAGATTTACTGCGGGCTGCCCAATACAGGCAGCTCGGGCGATGCCTTTGCGACCATCTCTCTGCTACCGCTCCCCAACGGACACGGGGGTGTACTGATTTTGCAGGGATTGCAGCAGGAAGGCACGCAAGCCGCAGGGCTTATGCTCGCGGACGCAAAAGGGAGGGAGCAGCTGCAGCAAGCACTGGGCATTTCGGGAGCATCAACGCAGCCGGTTTACTTTGAAGCCCTCATCCGTACCAAGTCGATGGACGGAGTTCCCATGGCGACGCCTACAATCGTCGCCACGCGCCTGTATCATCCCTGATTTTCTTGTTTTTGCAGCCACTTCACTCAACTCGAGTGCTCTGCTTGCTTGCGCCATCGATGCAGGTGACAGCCTGTTGTCCCGAATTCAGCGAGTTTCCCAGCAGCACGATTTCACTTGAACGTTCGCCGGAAACTTGAGTGAACACCTTGCTGCCGAGCGGAGAGCGCATTCCAGTCAAGAATGCTCTCCGCGTATTGCGCAGGTCGATGAGCGGAGCACCACCCTCAGGCGCCGAAAGCTCAAGGCCGCCAAGAATCACATCGTCTACGTCGTCGCAGATAATCGCTGGCCGTCCGTCGGGTTGGTCTGTGATGCACTCCACATTGCGCAGGCGAACACGGTCGGCATGCCGAATAAAGAAACCAAACGCAGGCAGGCGCCCCATGTTCCATGACTCGGGATACCCATCCGCATCTTCAGGAATAGCGCGATGCGCCCATTCGGACTTCCCCTGTTCAACGGTGCGAAGGCGGCAGTTGCTCACCGTGATGTCAGTAGGCCGAAGTCCAGGGACACCCGTAATCGAACTGGTAACAATGGAGCCGATGGCGTCAACGCCCTCGATCAGAACATTGCGCAGGAACGTTCCCTCCCGCTTGGTTCGCTGGCCGAGCCGAACAAAGATAGGCGCGCGCACATTCTGCATACGGATGTTGGACACCACCACACCGTCCACGCTGCCGCCGTCTACGGTTTCAATGTTGATGCCGCCGATGACACGGTTCATCATTGGGCTGCCATTGTCGCCATAGATGACAGAGTTTGAAAAGACAATGTTTTCGAAGACTCCCTGGGTGGCTGTCCCCATCTTGAATCCATTGCTGGCGCAGTTGACCACACAGTTTGTGATGGTGATGTTCTTTGTCGGCAGCACCTCGCCGCCGTAAGGATTTTCACTCTTGAGGCAGATAGCGTCATCGCCACCAGTGATGTCGCAGTTTGAAACGAAAACGTTGCGGCAGGCGGTAATGTCGAGCCCGTCGGTGTTTCTGCCGTAATAGGGATTGCGGATGCGAACGCCGTCTATGAACACCGTCTCGCAGTTCACGGGGCGGAGAGTCCAGCCGGAAGAACTCTTGAGGGTAATGCCGGTGATACGCACATTGCGGCAGCCCACAAACTCCACCATAGGTGAGGGGCGGCTGTTGTTGTTGATGGTTTGAAAGTGACCAGAACTGACATCGTGCCAGGCTTCTTCAGGTGGGAGGGGTGGCCGGTCGGGATTCGGCTCCCAATACTTCTCGCCCTGGCCGTCAATGGTGCCTGGGCCACAGAGAGTCACGTCTTCAGCATTTTGCGCAAAGATGAGATGGTGGCCGTTGGCATCGCCAAGCATCGGGGGACCGGGGTGATAATCGTAGTCGCCGATGGAGGCGCTACCGAGCAGAACACAACCCGCCTCAACGTAGAGTGTGACCCGGCTCTTCAATTCGAGGCCGCCGGTCAGGAAGACTCCCGGTGGGGCATAAACCAGGCCTCCGCCCGCCTGGAAGGCTTCGTCAATTGCACGTTGTATAGCCTTGGTGTTCAGCGTCTTTCCATCGGCATTGGCGCCATAGTCGAGGATGCTTTTTGCCGCCCGTAATGGTGCAGCCATACCCACGCCAGTGGCGGACATACCCAAGGCAATCGACGAAGAGGAAAGAAAAGTTCTTCTTAACATGACTTACCTGTTTCTTGAACTGAAGAATGATTCTGAAAAGACTTGCCAGCTTCTGCCATGGTCGCAAAATGCCACGCACCGTTCAGCAGACTCAGGGGCTTCTCGATTGTAGTGCGCGAGGGAGACCTCTTGGAGGAGAAATATATATCGAGATTCAAAGGTTGTGGGCTTTATAGCAGATTCAGCATGAAGAGGGATGCGGGGCATTGATAAATCGAGACATATCCAGGGCAGGTGGCTGCTGGGCAGTGTGCGGTCTGGGACTTTGTGGGATGAACGACGGTGCAGATCATCGCAACGGTGGAGTAGATATCTAAAGCCAGATTTGGAAAAGCCTCTCGAACTCGCGCCCCAAATTCCGGGAGGCGAGTTCGAGAGGCATAGTTATTTCTGCTTGCTTTTGAGCTGACTAGATGACGACGGGAGCGGGCTTGGCGAGCAACGCTCCGAGCGCGCAACTTGCCATTCGAGCCAGTTCGCCGTCAGCGCGGCTGGTGAGGACGATCGGGACTTTTGCTCCCACAACAACTCCTGCGGCCAAAGCTCCAGCCAGGTATTGGAGCTGCTTGAAGAGGATGTTTCCGGCTTCCAGATTGGGGACCATGAGAAGGTCCGGGTCTCCAGCAACCGGCGACTTGATCTTCTTGATCCGCGCGGCATCGCTTGAAATAGCATTATCAAAGGCGAGCGGTCCATCAACGATGGCGCCTGTAATCTGCCCGCGATCAACCATCTTGCACAGCGCGGCCGCATCGAGCGTTGAAGGTATGGCAGGGTTGATTGACTCGACTGCCGACAGAATCGCCACCTTTGGGTTTTCAACCTCAAGGGTGTTCATCATATCGATGGCATTCTGCAAGATGCTGATCTTCGTCTCAAGGTCAGGCTGAATATTGATCGCTGCATCCGTAACGTAGAGGGTCTTGTGATAGGACGGCACATCCAATGCGAAGACGTGGCTGATACGGCGTCCGGTGCGCATGCCCCCCTCGCGGGAGACGACAGCGCTCATGAGCTCGTCAGTGTGAAGAGAACCCTTCATCAGCATCTGGACTTCACCCTTGCGCGCCAGTTCAACACCGCGCACCGCAGCGGTGCGGCTATCCGGGACGTCAACAATCTGGATTGCAGAAAGATCGAGTTGCAAGGTTTCAGCAAGGCTGCGAATCCTGGCTTCGGCGCCCACAAGAACGGGGACAATCAGCTTGTCTTTGAAGGCCTGAACGGCTCCTCCAAGAGAGACTTCATCGCAGGGCCAAACAATTGCAGTTTTGACAGCCGGCTTGGCTGTGGCACGTGCAATCAACCCATGGTAGCGGCGATAGGGATCGTTCACGATCAGGCGTGGCACAGGAAGGGTGGACCAGCGCAACTTGGTGGCAGGGGCAAGGAGCTGGGCAGTGCCCGAAAAAATCTGCGTGCCATCGCCATTGTTTGCATCGCAATTGAAGGTGACGGTCTTTGTGGAATCATCCTTGTGCGTTACCTGCACCTTGACGAGAATGCGATCGCCGACTCGAATGCGATTATGAAACGAGAGATTGATGTTGGTTAGCGTACACCCTGGCCCGGGAGTATTCATGCTGAAAAGGCCGGATACGAGCGATGCGCACCACATGTTTGGACCCGTAGGAGGCACCCCGCCGGCGCGCTCGATCAGTTCTTCGGAATTGAGCACAGAGTCGAACCCGGAGATCGAGGCAAAGGCCATCGCGTCATCCGTGGTCAGAACGTGCTCTGTCCTGGCGGTATCGCCAACTTCAATCTCGTCGTATGTTTTGCTCTCAATAAATCCCAGATTCATGAAAACTCCTTCACAACTCAAACTTCGGCCGGTTTGCGGCCTGCATTCAATGGTATTTTCCGAGGTTCCATCCTGAAGTGACTCCAATCACTGATGCCATCCAAGGGGTCGAAGGCTCTTTATCCAGGGAAGGAAATTCAGCCAATTCCCAGCAATTGTGGGCAGGTTGCAGGTTTACTTGAGTATTTCCTCAAGACGAATAGAGAATTCAGTGCGAGAATTACCCGCTGAATTTCACTATATGGAATTCCCACTGGGCAACGACACAAGTAACCGCTCTCTGTGCGCCGCGTAGAGTATCGCCAGGCAAGTAGGGTGGATTGCATCCGAGAAGCCTACGAGACGCCCATGCTCCCCTCGCAGGGAGTCAGCTCATTGCGAGGGGAGCATGGGTCAGCTCTTGAGAGCGGGCTTGGGCGCCATTTCCTCAATAAAGGTAATAATTGCGGAGTGATCGAGATCTCCGCTGCCACGATTCATCAATGCGATTAGCATTTGTTGGACCATGCTGGTTAATGGCAGTGCTACTTTCATAGATTCGGACGTAAGCAGGGCGTTGCGAAGGTCTTTCTGGTGCAGGCGAATGCGAAAGCCGGGCTTGAAGTTTCGAGCGATAACCATTGGCGCCTTTGCATTGAGCACTGTGCTTCCAGCCAGGCCGCCTTTGATGGCATTAAACACCACTTCAGAATCGACGCCGCACCTGTCCGCAAGAACCAAGGCCTCAGACATCGCGGCAATGTTGCAGGCAACGATAATTTGATTCGCAAGCTTGGTCACGTTTCCCGCGCCAACCGCGCCGGTGAGCACAACGCTTGATCCCATCAGTTGGAGCAAGGGGCTTACCTTGTCGAAGGTGGCCTTGTCGCCGCCGACCATGATCGCGAGTGTGCCGTCGATGGCCTTCGGTTCTCCACCACTCACGGGCGCATCCAGAAATCCAACCCCAATCTTCGAGCAGGCCGCGCCTATCTCCTGTGAGACCAGAGGACTTATGGAACTCATGTCGACGAGGATGAGCCCGGCGCGTGCGCCCTCAAGAACGCCCCCTGGGCCGAGAACAGCCTGCTCAACTTCCGGGCCATCCGGGAGCATTGTGATGACAATGTCGGTTCGACTGGCAACGTCCTTGCAGGACGCTCCGCGCTCAACTCCATTGCCGACGACAGCATCGACAGAGGCGGGCACGATGTCATAAGCGACGAGTTCATGCCCTGCTTTACGCAAGTTACGGAGCATGTGCCTGCCCATAATTCCGAGTCCAATAAATCCAATTTTTGACAAGATATTCTCCTTTTACTGTTTTGCCTGACTGCGCCAGGCTTCATCACAAACTTGGTTGCCGGAGCCAACCCAATCCATCGCTGGCCTTGCCGAGCGGGCATTGCTCGCCGTGCCTTACTTACACGTCTGCAACCTGCGAGCAGGCATTTAGCCTGCTCAGCAAGATATTAGATGATGAGGGGAAGAATGGGCACTGAGGAGTCCGGATGAAGGCCTCAGGCGGTGGTGAGTAGGCCGTGCACAATCTCGGCGTTCTCCTTGATCTCGTCCTTGTTTCTTGGGAATACCCCTACATAAACGCCATCGTGGGGTTTGATGCTTGAATACGCAGTACGGAAGGCGTTGGCGATTCCGCTGTCGCCGATGCGTCCGGCGGCCAGAACCTTGAAGGCGAAACAGGTTTTCTGCGTTTGGCGCATCACTTTGTACATGCGCGCCGGGTCGCTCTGCAGATAGATTTCGCGGGGCATTTCCATCAACTGGCCGTTGAGCACCTGCCTCCACTCGTCTTCCGTTCGAGTGCGGTTGTAGACGCAACCGGCGTAGAAGTCGATGTCCCATCCTTGCTCTTCGACCAGTTCAATAACCTCCGGCTTATGCGTGCCCACGCCCACCAGAACGCCCAGGTCCCGTGCTCGCTTGCACCATTCCCGCTCGTCGGCCATGGTGCCGTTGCGGAAAGCCAAATCAACCTCTTCACCCCGCCGTTGCAGCGCCAAGGGCTTGAGATTCCGCACCAGTGCGTCGGCGCTGTCAGCGGCCGTAACCTGAATGATCAGGTTCATCTTGCCGCCTTCGGCCTGGAAGCGTGCCAAATCCTGGGGGGCGCGTCCCATATTGACGTAGTTAAACGCATTGATGCCGAAGCTGTTGGCCCGGTGCAGCACGTCGCAGACGCGGTCCTGCGTGTACCACTCTCTCATGGCGCTGGAAAAATTGTTGTTGTAATGGGCAAAACCATAGAGCGGATTGACGCCAAGCACCAATCGGCTGATTTCGGCGCTGCCGAACTTCATCTTTGGGATCTGGACATGGGCTTCACCAGCCGAGGGCACCGTGCTCTGCATTGGCGAGGATGCCGCGGGCAAATTTGGCGCCTGCGATTGCGCGGTCAGGTTGGTTGCTGCACCGCCCACGATGCCTACGGCCAAGGCGGCACTGGACTGCAAGAATTCTCGGCGTGTATTTGACATGAAGACACCCTCTTTTCATGGCTAAGCCAGTAAACCTGGAGCCAGACTCCTAAAAAACAGCCAATTGTAGCACCGGTATGGAACGACTCTCAGTGACGAGCTTTGCAGAATTACTGCTCGATGAGCGCCCAATGGCGGCAGGAGCCAGCTTTTGATGAGCAAATTCCAACATTCGCATTGCAATACAGACCATGAAGTTAGCTCGCTGTGTGCCGATGAAAGAGATACAGGGCCTCGCCGCTTGCTTGAGTCCGGGGCCAGTGTACTGCCTGGCTGAGGGATTGAGAAGGTGGAGAGACTATTTTGAAGAGGCTTGAATGACGGATCGCACTGAGTTACTTGAATCCGCGCTGGACAGCCTTCCAGATGGCATTGCGCTATTCGGCAGTGGGGGCGAGGTTGTGTTCTGGAATCATGCCGCGGAGGCAATCACGGGCTTTGCGTGTCTGGAGATGCTGCGGCGCCCAATTCCTGAAGCCCTGGAGCCACTGCTGCTGGAACGTGCGCTTCAAGGGGATGCACTGTTCGCTGCAGAGCCAGAAGCGGCGCGTGGGTGCTTGATTCGCGCCCGGCACAAGCTCGGCCATGAGGTGCAGGCGATGGTGCGGACTCTTGCGCTGCGTGACGCACTGGGCGGGCGGATTGGTACTGCGGCTGTCTTTCATCCCGCGGAGAGCCTGGATGCGTTGCCGCACGGAGAGACCGACGAAAACCACACTGTGGAGGCCAGCCAGGCTGAGCTTGAAGAGCGGCTGCAATGTGAATATGAAGACTTTGCACGCGGGGGGCCACCGTTTGGCGTGCTTTGGATCAGTGTCGATCAAGCACTGGGACTGCGAAAGACCCACGGCTACAGCGCCTGTGAGGCAATGCTCGACAAGGTACAGAAAGCAATTGCGCAGGGGTTACGACCGACCGAGGAACTGGGCCGTTGGGGCGACGACGATTTTCTTGTCATCTGCCATGAACGCACACCGGAGATGCTGGCCACACACGCACAGGCGCTGGCGGGACTGGCGCGCACTGCCGACTTTCGGTGGTGGGGTGACCGGATTTCGCTGACGGTAAGCATCGGTGGCGCCCAAGCCGAGCCCGGACTCACTGAGACGCTGGCGCAACTGCTTCGGCACGCTCAGGAGGCCATGGAGTCCAGCATCCATGCGGGCGGCAACTGTATTACATCCGCGCCAGGGAGGCAGGCATGTTTGCCATCGTAGGAATTCTCGTCGTATTTGCAGCAGTTATCGGTGGCTTTCTGATGGAGAAGGGCCACATGTCGGTTCTGCTTCAACCCGCGGAACTGTTGATAATTGCCGGAGCGTCCATGGGCACGCTGCTGGTGGCCAACCCACTGCACATTATCAAAGCGGTGGCTGCCGGGTTGATGGGAGTGGTGAAAGGGTCGCCATTTACCAAGGAGCGGTATTTGAGCACGCTCAAGATGATGTACCAGTTCCTGAACAAGGTGCGGAAAGAGGGCCTGCTCTGCGTCGAGATGGACGTGGAGAAGCCGAAAGATAGTTCCATCTTCAAGAACTATCCTGATTTTCTCGCCGATCATCACGCCGTGAACTTTCTTTGCGACACGCTTCGGACCGCCATCACCGGCGGCGTGGAACCGTTCGACATGGACCAGATGATGGAGTTGGACATGGAGGTGCATCATCACGCAGCGATAGCGCCCGTGGACGCTCTTACCACGGTCGCCGACGCTCTGCCTGGCCTGGGCATTGTTGCGGCTGTGCTGGGCGTGGTGATTACGATGGGCGCGCTGGGAGGACCACCGGAGCAGATTGGCGAAAAGGTGGCGGCGGCGCTGGTGGGAACATTTCTGGGCATTCTGCTCTGTTACGGCGTGGTTGGACCGCTCAGCGCAAACATGCGCAAGACGGCCGACGAGCATAACGAATACCTCCACGTGCTGCGGGTGCTGATGCTGTCGTTTCTGAAGGGTTCAGCGCCGATGATCGCGATTGAGATGGGGCGTCGCGCTATTCCAGCTTTTGTGCGGCCCAGCTTTGACGAGATGGAGAAGAACTGCAAGGGCAATGTGGCGTCTGTTGAAGCAGTGGCAGCATAGCAACCCCGAATCCGGCACGAAGAAGCAAGGCCCATGACAGCAAAGACACAACCGATCATTGTAATCAAGAAGAAGGGCGGCCACGGCGGTCACCACGGCGGTGCGTGGAAGGTGGCGTACGCAGACTTTGTGACAGCCATGATGTCGCTGTTCATCGTGCTCTGGCTGATGGGATCGAGTGAAAAAGTGAAGAAGGCCGTGGCGGGATACTTCAACGACCCGAAGGGAACAGCCAGCCTGCTCGGCACCACGATGGCAGGGAACGGCGTGGCTGTAACCCTCAAAGACAATGAGAACCTGCAGAAACTGAAGGAGAAGCTCGAAGAGGAGATCAGGGCAAAGAAGGAACTGGAGAAGCTGGCCAAGCAGATTGAGATCACAATCACCGCAGAGGGCTTACGCATCGAATTGCTGGAGGACAAGAACGGCACGTTCTACCAGAGCGGCAGCGCGCGTCTCAGCGAGAGCGGGCAGGAATTGCTGGCCTTGCTGGCGGCCGAGTTGAAGACCCTTCCCAATGGATTGCTGATCGAGGGTCACACGGATGCTACGCAATATTCAACTGACACCAATTACAGCAACTGGGAGCTATCGGCGGACCGCGCCAACTCCGCGCGGCGCTTGTTGCAGCAGAACGGCGTGCGCGGCGACCAGGTAGCCCAAGTGCGCGGCTATGCCGACCAGTTCCTTCGCGTAAAGAACAATCCCTACGACCCATCAAATCGCAGGATCTCCATCCTGGTAAAGAATGCCGACGATGGTGCGGCGCCGGCGCCAATCCCCAATACGCGGATGGTGGATGGGGCAGTTAATGAACCACCTGCAAAGGCAGCGGAGGGCGCCGGCAAGCCAACGATTCCGCCTGTCGCTGCGGAGGTTACCAAACCGTCTGCGGCCGTTCCAGCAACCAAACCTGGCATGATGGCTAAGGTCATGGCTATGCTGCCGGGCACAAAGAAATAGCCCGCAGCGCTCCGGCGATAACCGGCCAGTGCTAGAATTGGCTGATTTTCAAGCCAGCTTTCAGCCCGCTGTCCGGCTGGCTATGGAACGGAGTTGTCTCCATGTCCAATTCACGCAGGGAGTTTTTGCAGTGTGGCGCGGCTCTGGCCGTGGGAGTGATGGGCGGTGCAACCGTGCTGGCAGCAGAGGCGCAAAACTCCCACCCCGCAGCGTCGGGGACGCCTGCATTGGGCACTGGAACCAGAGGCCCAAAGGCTGAGATTCAGGTTCCAAAGATGAAGTTCGCTGGTGTTGAAATCAGTCGCCTGGTGATGGGTTGCAATCCCTTCAACGGCGGCGCGCACTTCAATGCCAGTTATGGCAAATTGATGCAGGAGTGGTACACGGCCGAGCGCGTTTGTGAAGTGATGCACCATGCCAATGCCTACGGAATCAACGCCCTGAACTACACAAACAAGGGCCACACGCCGGATGGCTGGGCACGGCTTACAGCTGAGGGTGGGGAAATGCACCTCATCGCGCACGACTCCAGTGACGATGACCCTGCCGCTGTAGTCAAGAAGATAAAGCCGCTTTCATTGCACAGGCAGGGCGAAATTGTGGATGTGGCTTTCCGCAACGGCACGATGAATACGGTCAGGGAGTGGTGCAAGCGAGTCCGCGATACAGGAGTGTTGACAGGAGTCGCCACGCACAATCCTGAAGTGATTGAGTTGGTGGAAGAGCAGGGCTGGGACATCGACTACTACGCCGGTTGCGTTTACCACCGTAGCAGAAACGACGAGGAATGGAAGAAGGTTCTGCACGGCGAACTGCTGGAGATGCCGCGCGAAATCTACTTACAAAGTGACCCGGCGCGCATGTACAAGGCGATACGCCAAACTCCCAAGCCCTGCTTCGCATTCAAGATTCTTGCGGCCGGGCGCATCAGCGGTGGTGGCATCGCGCAAGCCTTCCGCACAGCGTTTTCAAGCATCAAGCCCATTGATGGAGTCTTTGTCGGTATGTACCCCTGGGATAAAGACCAGGTAAGGGAGAACGCCGAAATCGTGCACAGCATCCTTGCGGGCGCCTGAGCCGGAGGGCGCAGGGGTTGGTGACGCGTGCACGAGGAATAGTGTAGTCTGGTTGGCGAGCAAGAAAGCGTTTACCAGAGGTGTACTTTCCATGACAATCGTCGCCGGTGTTGACTTTGGCACACTCAGCGTTCGGGTAACTCTTGTTGATAGCCACAAGGGGCCGATCGGTACAGCGTCGGCCAGTTACCCACTGCACCGCCGCCGCGAGGACCCGAACTTCGCCACCCAGTCTCATGCGGACCAGATGATGGCGCTAGCCGCTGCCACTCGCGACGTGCTCAAGAGCACAGGCGTGGATGGTGATGCGGTTGCCGCCATCGCTCTGGACACGACCGGCTCCAGCGTGATTCCCGTGGGCGAGGGCCTGGAGCCGCTCAGTGAGTACTATCTCTGGTGCGATCATCGCGCCTTCTCTGAGGCGCAGGAGATTACGCAGAAGGCCCACGAACTCGGTTTTGAAGGCATCGAGTGGTGCGGCGGCGTTTACTCGCACGAGTGGGGCTTCTCCAAGCTGCTCCACTGGCTACGGCACAATCCGGACATGCGCTCCCAATTTGTAACCGCCCTCGAAAACTGCGATCTGCTCGCAGCCACGCTCAGCGGCATCACGACTGTCAGCGAACTGAAGCGCAGCATCTGCGCCATGGGCCACAAGTGGATGTGGAACCCCAAGTGGGGCGGACTGCCGCCGGAAGAGTTTTTGGTGGCCGTGGATCCACTGTTTGCCGGGATTCGCGCCAAGCTCGGCGGCCAATATCTTACCAGTGACAAGATCGCCGGGCACCTTTCTGCCAAGTGGGCTGAGGCGCTGGGGTTGCGCGCGGGGATTCCGATTCCAGTGGGTGCATTCGACGCGCACTGGGACGCCATCGGTTCCAACATCCGCGAGGGCGATGCGGTAAATGTAGTCGGCACCTCCACCTGCATCATCGCGATGGCGCGCGAGGCACAACTGGTTCCCGGCGTCTGCGGCGTAGTACCAGGCAGCGTGCATCCGGCTTACACCGGTATCGAGGCCGGCTTGTCGGCTGTGGGAGATATCTTCGAGGCCATAGCAAAGCGCGCGGGTACCACGGTTGGCGCACTGAGCGAGGGTCTGGAAGCGTACAAGGCCGGACAGACCGGACTGCTTCGGTTGAGTTGGGATAATGGTGACCGCACAGTTCTGGTGAATCCGGAGCTGGGCGGCGTCACCCTGGGCTGGAACTTGGTACACACGGCGCAGGACGAGCTGTTCGCAGCCATCGAGGGCACGGCGTTTCATACGCGGATCATTCTGGAGCGGATGGCGGAACATGGCGTGCGCATCGATCGCGTGATTAACGCGGGCGGAATTCCGCAGAAGAGCGAAGTGCTGAACCAGGTGTATGCCAATGTGCTGAACAAGCCAGTGCTGGTACCTGCGGGGATTCCGACCAGCCTTGGCTCGGGCATCTTCGCCTTGCTCGCCGCCGGAGCCTACAAGACCATTGAAGAAGCGCAGGCTGCGGTCTGCCTGCCTCTCCGCACTGTTGAGCCCAATGCGGAGGCCGCTGCTGTGTATGAGCGGCTATACCAGCACTATCGCGATGTGTATTTTGCGATGGGCTTAAAGGATGCCGCGCCCGTCGCGTTGGGCAAGGTGTTACCGGAGTTGAGGAAGATTGCGGCTGAGGCGCGGCTGGTTATGTAGGCGTTGTTCAATCCCAGTTCTCATCAGTGAGAACTGGGGCGCACTACGTCTTGCATTCAGTGGATTGACTTGTTCCTGCTGTCGCTGCGGCTAATGTTACTGCTGTTGTTGTTGCTGCTGCATCTGCTGCATATCAATAAAAGGTACAGCGGGCGCGGGAGGCTGCTGTGCGCGCTCAACGAGTACGCTCCAGTCCTCTGGTATAGGCATCTTGCGATCAAGAGCTGGAGGATGATCGCTGGCTTCAACCTGAACTGCAACATAAAGTTCACTGTCGGTACTGCCGCGGAAGACGCCGTGCGTGGGTGGGACATCCGCGTAGTCGCGGCCGACGGCGGTGCGGATGTGGCGATGGTGTGCGACCAGGTTATTGGTGGGGTCAAAGCCTACCCAGCCGAGATGAGGCATGAGCGCTTCGACCCATGCGTGGGTAGCGTCTGGCGTGGAGCGGTCGTGGTCTTCGCGGCTGCGGTAAAGGTAGCCGGAGACGTAGCGCGCGGGTATGCGCACATGGCGCAGCAGGGCGATCATGGTATGGGCAAAGTCCTGGCAGACGCCCTTGCTGCTGATGATGGCTTCGTCGATGGGCGAGTCCACGCGCGTGGAGCGCGGCTCATATTCAAAGTAGTCGAAGAGCTTTTGATTCAATTCCTGCACCAGCATCAGAGGATCGTCGCGGCGGGTTACGCCCATTTGCTTGGCCAGCAGAGTGACCGCCGGAGTTTCAACGGCAAAGGTTGATGGCAGCAGCATCTCCCAGTGGTCGCCCGCTTCAATCAGGTCGTCGAGTGCATCCCAGGCATCGGGGGAAAGAAAGCCAGGCACTTCAGGCAGGGCTTGCTGCTCGACCACCGACTCGGCAACGATGACCAATTGGTTGTGTTCCGCGGGGATGTTGAAGTGCTGCACATTGTTGCCCTGGTGATCGCGATAGCTGAAGACGCGGCAGCGCGGGCTTACGGATAGGGAGAAAGAGAGGCAGTGCTGGTTGGAGTCAGAGCGCGGGTTCATGCGCGTCTCCATGATGCTCTCGCTGATGGACTGCGAGTAGCGGAAGCGCGTGAGGTGCCGAATGGAATAGAAATTCATGTTCGCTCTCTGTTAAACCGCCAGCGCGGATTGGATTGAATAGTGCACATAGTAGCGGTAGATTTGCTCGTGAATTCGGAGGCATTGCTCGCGGATTGTGTGCAGGAAGGCGGGGGTGTCGCCAGCCAGGATTTCTCCAATGCTGGTGTAAACCAGCATGGCGTGCAGACGGCCGACTCCAGACGTGAGTTCGTCCGGAGAGCGGCGGCCGCCGGTGCGCTGGATGGATTCGATGGAGTGGCGGATGCCGTCCACGCAGTAGCGGATGGCATGGGGAAAATCGCGATTGAGCAGGAGAAACTCCAGGATGCGATCGGGGGCCAGGTCGGCGGTATAGACCTGGCAATAGGCCTCAAACGATGTACAGCAGCGGAGCAGGCCCACCATCTCAAGGTATTGGTAGCCGGAGTGTTCGCGTTCCTGGGGGTTGAAGAGTTCTTCCTGGTAAACCTCAAGCATGGTGGCGGTGGCGTATGCCCGCTCCAGGTAACGGCCCAGGCGGATGAACTGCCAGCCCTGGCCATGAATCATGGTTGTGTCGCTTACGCCTTTGAACAGATGAATGCCGTCGATGATGGTTCCCAGCAGGTCGTTGATGCTGGAGCCGAACTGGTCTTGTGCGCTGGAGGAGTGAATGTGGTGAAAGAGCCGGTTAAGGCGCTGCCATTGCTCGGAGGAGATTTCTTCGCGCACCTGGCGTGCATTTTCGCGTGCTCCGTTCAAACAATAGGTCACGGCAGCCGGGCAGATATTATCAAAGATCAGCTTGCGAGCCATCGATTCCAGGTCGCCATTCCACTCCATGCCAGCGGGTTTGCCGAGCGAGGCCAGCAGTTGCTTCCAGCGCGTCTCTGCACTTGCGCCACCGGTATCGAGCATCTGGCCCATCGTAACGTCGAGTTGACGCACGGTGTTCTCTGCTCGCTCCAAGTAGCGGCTCATCCAGTAGAGACTGTCGGCAACGCGCGATAGCATCGTCGAATTTCCTCCAACGCGATAAGGAACTGCTATTCCAGAACCCATGTGTCCTTGCTTCCACCGCCCTGGGAGGAGTTGACGACGAGCGAGCCTTTTTCAAGAGCTACGCGGGTCAAGCCTCCGGGCACTATGTTCACCTTGTCACCAAACAAAACGTAGGGCCGCAAATCCACATGGCGCGGCTCAAGTTGATTCCCTATCAAACAGGGAGCGCGAGAGAAATCCAGAGTTGGCTGTGCGATGTAGTTGCGCGGGTTGGCCTCAATCTGCCGGGCAAACTCCTCGCGCTGCTTGGCCGTCGAGTGCGGGCCAATCAACATGCCGTAGCCACCGCTTTCACCCACTGCCTTGACTACCAGTTTGTCCAGGTTGGCCAGCACATGCCGGCGCTCCTTTTCTTCGCTGAGCAGGTAGGTTTGCACATTGGGCAGAATCGGATCTTCATTGAGGTAGTAGCGAATCATGCGCGGGACGTAGGCGTAGACGGCTTTGTCATCCGCGAGCCCGGTACCAAAGGCGTTGGTGACCGTTACATTGCCGGCGCGATAGGCGTTGAACAGGCCCGCGCAGCCAAGCGAAGAGTCTCCGCGAAAGACGAGCGGATCACTGAAGTCGTCGTCCACGCGGCGATAGATAACGTCCACGCGCTTGAGGCCGTCTGTGGTGCGCATGTAGACGACGTTGTCGTGGGTGACGAGGTCGCGGCCTTCAACAAGATCGATGCCCATCTGGCGGGCGAGATAGGTGTGCTCGAAGTAGGCGGAGTTGAAGACACCGGGGGTGAGCAAGACAATATTCGGTTCGGGCCTGCCTTCAGGAGCAAGCGAACGCAGCGTGGCCAGGAGCATTTGCGGATAGTGCTCGATGGGCCGGACACCGTAACTTTGAAAGAGCTGCGGGAAGGTCCGCTTCATGACGCGGCGGTTGGTGAGCATGTAACTGACGCCGGAAGGGACACGCAAGTTGTCTTCAAGGACGACGAACTCGCCGGTATTGAGGCGCAGCAGATCCGAGCCGACTACGGCTATGTAGACGTTGCGTGGAACCTGGAGGCCGCGCATCTGGCGACGGTAGTGCCTGCAACTGTAGACCAGTTCGCGAGGAATGATGCGGTCACTAAGTATCTTGGCATCAGAGTAGACATCGCGGAGGAAAAGGTTGAGAGCGGTGATTCTCTGGGTAAGTCCGCGCTCGATACGGTCCCACTCTTCGCCTGTAATGACGCGGGGAAGCAGGTCGTATGGAAAGATTCGTTCAGTGCCTTCGTCGCGGCCGTAGACGGTGAATGTGATGCCCTGGGTGAGGAATGACAGGTCAGCGGACTGCTTGCGGCGCTGGAGTTCGTCTGCGGGCAGGCTGGCGAGGGTCTCTGCGAGTGCGCGGTAGTGGGAACGCAGGTCGCCGTTGGGCTCGCGCATTTCGTCGAATGCGAGGTCGAGCGGATAGTCCCCGAAGAGGGTATCCAATTCCACTGAATGGCCGGCGCTCATGGGTTCCCGAGGTCTCTTCTTAACAAAAATTCAGGGAGCCGACGGTGAAGGAACGGTGGCCCCCTTCGGGGCAAATGCGCCGCATCCATCCCGCTCCGGCCTGAAAGGAAATGCCGGCTGAACCCTGTTCCTAGTTTTTATCATGCTGGGTATAAGGGAGCCATCAGGAATCGGTGGGCGGACGCAGGCCACGAAGGGAACGAATTTGTACCATTTTTGGATGTATTCGGGGCGTAAACGGTCTTCTTTGGGGCGATATATGACGAAAAAGTAGGGTGAGGTGTTACTGGTTGGTTACGGGGCAAATTTTTAAGGTGTTTGCAATGAATTATTTGCAGGTCAACAATGGCTGAGAAGGTGGATATATGGCACCCAGGGGTGGGGGGGAAGCAGATTTTGGGCTCCCCAACGCAGCTTGATGGCGGGATTTGCCTAGAAGCATCCATGAGAAGATTGTGCGCCAATTTGACGTAATTATCGGCAATTGCAGAAGGCAGAGATCAGGGAACGGAGGTGTACTCGGAGGGGGAGTCAAATTGAAATACAAAGTCAAGGGGTGTTTTTCAACCTCCTGATATCTCAAAACAAATCGACCAGCGCTCTTGCTAATTCGAGCTTTTGGCGGCTCGTATCCACGACGTTGTTGTGCCAACTCAGCTGCTCCGGTGACGGTTGGAATATCGGTTCCCCGGCAGCGCGCAGTCTTCCTTGCCATGGTCGAATTCTTCCTTGAGCCGGTGACTGATCTTGATGTGATTATCCGGCTAAACCGTCGAATATTCTCGGTCAAATAGCGTGTGTACGTCACCGCGCCCATCATTGCTGACAGTTGTCCTGCGGCCGTGTCGGAGTTCAGTTGGGCAATCATCTGCGCATGCGCCTCACTGAATATCTGAACTCGTAGTTTGCGTGCCCCGTCCTCAGACGTGGCATAATAACGTTATTCCCACGCCTACTCGTAAGCGCGAGGAACGCGTTTCAAAATGCCCTTTTGGTAGCGTTTGCGTTTCGGGTACTGCATGGTTGGACTGCTTTACCAGCCGACTACAGATTGGGAAATGCTGTAAATGGTCACATAAATGAGTTTGAATAACGGCTCATGTTGTTGATTTAAAATAGGTTGCGGGAGTAGTTCAGTGGCAGAACGTCAGCTTCCCAAGCTGAATGTCGCCGGTTCGATCCCGGTCTCCCGCTCCATAAAATCAACAAGTTGCAGACAATAGTTAAAGTAGAGAAAACCTCAAAACCCCGCTGATACAATTGACCAACAGTGGAACCGCACGGAGTGTCCATTATGAAGTTCAAAAGGCAGCGATATCAAAAGGGCAGTGTTCGCAAAGTATCTCGTTCTCAAGGGTTTGCCTGGGAGTTCAGGTTTTATTACACCGATGAGGACGGGAATAGAAGAGAGAAGGTCCAGACTCTCGATTCATCGGAATACGCGACGGAGTTCGACGTTCGCAAGGCCATGGAGAGCCAGATGTCGGCGCTCAACGCCGGCACCCTCCGAGAACGGATGGATTTGACGTTCGGGGACCTGGTCACCAAGTACCTGAATGAGGAACTGCCTAAACTGAAGCTGTCTACGCAGGGCACCAATGCGAGCATGGCCAAACTGCACATCCTTCCACAGTGGGAGGACCGCCGGATCGCCGACGTCGATGCCTACGCCGTTGACGAGTGGCTGACTGCCCTCACGTTTGGACAGGCCTCGAAGGTGAGAGCGCGGAACATGATGAAGCGCCTCTTCGACCTGGCAATGCTGTGGAAGTGGATCCCCCTCGGACGCAATCCGATGGACCTTGTCAAAGTCAAGAAGGGTTCAAAGCGCCTCAAACGAATCGTGATCATCAGCCCGGAACAATTCCGGGCGATTGTCCAGGCACTTCCCGAACCATACAATCTGATGGTGCTGGTATGTGGCTGCCTTGGCCTCCGGGTGAGCGAGGCTCTGGCGCTGAGGTGGGCAGATGTCAACTGGGAAGCTGCGACGCTTGGGATCGCGCAGGTCTACACACACAGCCAGCTGCAAGACAGCCCGAAGACCGACGCATCGGAATCTGAGTTGCCAATCTTCCCGGCCTTACTGTCAGCGTTGCGGGAATGGCAGGGACGACAGAAGCAAAAAGACTCTTACGTGTTCGCCAGCCCACGTACGGGTAGGCCTTATAGCGCCGACACCATCCGTACCCGCTACCTCGGGCCGGCAGCCCTAAAGGTGGGAATCAAAGGGTTCGGCTGGCACTCAATCAGGCACAGCTACAAGTCGTGGATGGCCGCGGCAAAGATCAATCCGGCGCACATGAAAGATCTGATGAGGCATAGCGACATTGCCACAACAATGGACGTGTATGGTCACACCCTTACGCCGGAACTCCGGGAAAGCAATAGCCTCGTAGCCCGCCAGTTGTTCTGAGGGGCTTGCGTGGGGTGGTTAGCTTACTCAAGAAACAGCGGGAATCGAGAGCTTAGAAAGAGCGGTGGGGATGGTCCCACCGCCTCTGTCGTGCCGGCCCCGATTCAGGCAACGTCCTGCCTCATCCAAGCCTCCAGGTCCGGCCTGTAGAAGCGCCAAAGCGAGCCCAGCCGCTTGTGCGGGATGTGAAGAATCTTGGCCCTGCGCTTGATCGTGGTTGGGCAGCATTTCAGGAAAGCCGCAGCATCCTCCAAGGTCAGGACATCCGATTCATTCGGAACATCGGTTGTCGGTGTTGTAATTGAACCGCTCGAAACGCAGCGGCGACGGTTTGAGTGTTTTGTTTCCAATTGCAACCTCTTTATTGCGAGATTGCCGGAAGACCCTGACTGCTCGAGTGCAGTGCAGCCGCCCAGACCGGCGGTCCAGGTCGGCGCTCTCCACAGCGGGTCGATGACATGGTAAACAAACCAAGCCGGCGCACAATGTGACAACTGTCGCACCAGTGCGCGACCGGTCCAATACTGTGAAGCCCTTAATCCGGAACCACCAGGTGAGAGGGATTTCGCACACGAATGAGTTGGGGGAGTCCATGCCGTCACTCGGCGGTCGCATCAGTGATCTTAAACCAAAGCAACATCATTCCAATACAAGGAAGAAACATGCGTAAGAATCAAGGGATCAGTGCGCCTTTTGAGATCGGTGACCTGGCTACAAGAATTGAGCGGTGGCCCCACGCCCTGACTGCACCTGAGCTTGCAGACCTGCTGGGCTTGGGCAAAAGGACGATTTACGACCTCGCGAAGCGGGGCGAGATTCCACACTACAGAGTGGCGAGCTCGATCCGCCTCGACCCTGCAACAACTGCTGCGTGGCTGCGCAATCGGGAAGTGGCCTTTCCGGAACGGAAGGGAGCATGAGCGAACTCCGCGAGGCAGCGAACATGGCTGTCGAGTTGAGGGGCAAGGGCGCCGTTCTGATCGAGCTGCAGGTACAGCGAATTATTGCTCAATCCGAGAGCGAAGCGCTGCAGGAGCACGTGGCCAAGCTTGACCGGCTAATAGCTGAACTGGAGGCTGCTAACGCGATGACCCTATCCGTCGGCTCCGGGGCCTGTTTAGATGGATGACCTGGGATGGGCACAGGACAACTGGGCCATTCGTGTGGAAGAGGCGGGCTGGGTTAGATGCACCCGGGAAGGGGTTATCTCGTCCAGGGTGAAATGGTGGGAAGGGGCAGAGGATCGCGAACTGAAGGCTGAAGAGCCCTGTGGAAATCATGTGCAATTCGCGCAACCAAATGCGCTGAAACCCGCATGAAACACGGCTACTGATCAGTTTAGCTTTGTCGGGACATACTAGGTAGGTACAGAGCTACTTCACCGAAGAGTGGCTGACTCGCCTTTTTCGCTGGCGGTAAGGGTAAGGCGGGATGGGGCTTCTGTACGGTGGGACCACATCTGATCCTCAAAGCAGCCGCGGATATGGCCGCCTGCTGGCAATGGGTCAGTAGCAACCAAACAATACCAGCGCCAAGGTTTCAGCGCGACGTTGTAGTTGTAGTTTTCTTAAAGAATCTACGCGGGACGGCCCTTTGGGGCCGACCCGCTACCGGAAAAGCAAGTGCGGTCCAGCCGAGGTGGGGCTGATTGGATCGTTCTACTCCTGCAAGGAAGTTGACTATGAACAGAAACTTCAACATCAACGGACTCCATCCAGCACGGGCGGACGCGGGCTTGGAGCCCGCTCGCACCCAAGCATTCGTGCCTTTGGTGGACGGCGGTGGCCGTATAGAGTCCGTTACAGAGGAACAATCTATGCAGAACGGGGCAGTAGTAGCCACCGCCGGCCGGACCAGCAAGGGCGGACGGCCGCGTAAGTGCTATGACTATCTTATCGGGACAGTCCACCACTTCCTGGTGATCGATCGCATCTTCCGCCGTGCCCAGAACGAGCCCTATGCGGCTACGACATGCACTCGGTGCGGCACCCACACCGAGTGCCGTTTGCGCGACATCCTGAGCGGCCACACCAAGAGCTGCAAGTGCTTGCGGCCGGAGCAGTACCTCACCAATGTAGGGTCTCAGGCCGACCAACTCCCTGAACAGAAAGTGGCCCAGATCTGGTCAATGCACTTCAGTGGCGCTGGCCGGTGGGCCATCGCCATAGAACACAAGCTGGCCGTGATTGTGGTGGACTTCGCTCTCCGGCGCTACCAGCGCATTCTGGACGGGATCATTAACACCGGCCGCGCGCTTCTTATGGCGACGCGGGCAGTTACTCCGCAGGTGCGTGATTACCTCAGGAAGGCAGAGTACAGGTTCCAGAATCTGCTCCGGCGCGCCTCGATAAGATGGGCTGAGACCGAGAAGGCTGCCGAGGCCTGGGAACGGATGCAGCGGCGGTATGACCGGGATCACCCGAAGGACTACTGGTGGATGCACGTTAGCCCGCACGACGAAGTGGAGTTCCTGAACAAGTAATCATGAGTTAGTGGAGACACAATGAGTGTGGGCGGGAGCCTTTGATAGTCGCGCGCTCTGTAGCAAGATCGAGACAAGTAAGACGGCGTTTCCCAATGCAGTTCGCGGTTTGTGGCCCGCATGGCAGACAGAACGCCAGCAGTAAACGATGAGCAGGGAATAGCGTCTCGATAATCCTGAACATCGGCAGCAAGGGTTGGCATCAGCCTGTTCGCCCTGAGCCCGGAGTGAGGCTCATATTGGTCCGGCGCCATCCGAACCGAGTAAAACAGCACCGAGACGCCCCGCGGCACCAGCGCGCCGAACAGACGGACTGGTTGTCGGCCCCTACGAAAGTGATTGTCAAATGCAATCATGGAGCATAGTGGACGCTGATTAGAAAGCGTAGCCAAGTCAAGCAGTGTGTGAGTAGCGCAAGCTATCACGAAGGCACACATGAGGCCGCTCGGTAAGCGGCCTGGTTGAAGAGGCAAGCGGGCAGCACCCGCGCCTGGAGCGCCACCAGAGAATACGGTGGTTGCAGCCTGAATCGACGGCAGCCGGATAGTCCTTGGAGATTGATGACCAACTGGCGGAGCAGAGAATACTCCTCTAACTAACTCAGGGAAACCAGCAAGGAATAGAACAAAGCAGACCTCCTTACTGATTGCAGTCACCCAAAAGATGCTCTGCTCT
>Ga0316231_1001243_pt1 | contig 29306 bp, 26 predicted proteins | sample TBH18027metaG_FD_206002 | JGI IMG/M metagenome (GOLD analysis project Ga0316231, IMG submission 206002) | Freshwater microbial communities from Trout Bog Lake, Wisconsin, USA - TBH18027 | ecosystem: Environmental > Aquatic > Freshwater > Lake > Hypolimnion/Profundal zone | place: USA: Wisconsin... | reverse complement strand
CCAGAAAAAATAGGTGCGGTAAAACATTTCCGTCACCGGCATCGGCGACGGGTCGTTGCCGAGGTTCGTCATCAGCACCACGAAGCTCAGGCTGTTCAGCAGCGTCACCGACGCGATGATGACGTAGCCGGTGAGCGAGAGAAAAATCGCCCCGAGTTCCCGGCGCAGCAGCGTCAGAAAAATTTGCATCAATTCTCCTCCTCCTCGTTCGGCTTCGTGACCTGAACGTAAATATCCTCGAGTGAATGGCGGCTGCGCGTCAGTTCGCGCAACACCCAGCCGCGCTCGCGCGCCAGCATGAAAATCGCCGGCCGCAGATCATAGCCGTCGCGCGGCGTCAGGATGCACCGCTGAAATTCGCCTTCGCCCGCCGACACGTCGAACTGCTCGATGCCGGGCATCTGCGACCACGCGGCGCGCAAATCGTCCGCCGGCGCGTCCAGTTCCGCCACGATCTGGCTGCTGCCCAGCATCAGTTTCTGCAAGTTTTCCGGTGTGTCCGCCGCGAGAATTTTGCCGTCATACATGATGAGCATCCGGCTGCACATCATTTCCGCCTCCGGCAGAATGTGCGTCGAAATCAGAACCGTGTGCTTTTCCGCGAGGCTTTTGATCAATTGCCGCACCGAACGGATCTGGTTCGGGTCAAGACCGATGGTCGGTTCGTCCAAGATGATCAAATCCGGATCGTGAACCAGCGCGTCGGCCAGCCCCACGCGCTGCTTGTAGCCCTTGGAAAGCTGGCCGATGATGCGGTGGCCCACGTCCGCCAGGCCGCACTGCTCCATCACCGTCGTCACGCGCTCGCGCGATTTTTTCCAGCCGAGACCTTTGAGCCGCGCGCGAAATTTCAGATATTCGCGGACGCGCATTTCGGGATAAAGCGGATTGTTCTCCGGCATGAAGCCGATCCGCCGGCGCACTTCCTCGGACTGGTGGAAAACATCGAAGCCCGCGACGCGCACCGTGCCGCTCGTGGCCGGCATGAAGCTGGAAAGCACCCGCATCGTCGTGCTTTTGCCCGCGCCATTGGGACCAAGCAGGCCGACAATCTCACCGCGCGCGACCGTGAACGAAATGCCATCCACGGCCGTCCGGCCCGTGTAGCGCTTCGTCAGATCCACGACTTCGATCATCGGTTGTTCGTTCATCAAAACTTGGCGTGGAGTATAAATGAAAAATGCCGCCGACAGCCAACAAAAACTCCGGCGGGTTTTCATAAACATTCCATTTCGCCCTTCGCTGCCATCAAAATAAAACCAGCGGCTTGACTTTGACGCACCGGAGGCGCAAAAACTTCAGAAAGTGTTTCCGGCATCTGAAAATTTCTATGCCGCCTGGCGGTCGCAATTCGCGATGCCGCAGGTTTTGCACGACGAAAACGGTTCGCCATCCGAGCGTTTGTTGCAGGCCGTCTGGCAGCATCAGCGGCTGCGGCGCGACCGGCTCCAAACCGCCGACGGAAAGATCGTCCGCGTTTTCCACCCCGGATTCATCAGCGTCGAAGGCGGGCCGGATTTTTGCAACGCCGTTTTACAGGTCGGTGACGATGCGCCGCGTTCCGGCGATGTGGAAATTGATTTGCACGCCGGCGGCTGGCGTGCGCATGGCCATGACCAGGACAAACATTTTCAAAACGTGCTGCTGCATGTCGTCTGGGACGAACCAAAATTCCCGGCCGGTGAAACGTCACCCCCGGTTTTGTCGTTGAAAACCGTGCTCGACGCGACGTTGGCGGAATTAAGTTTGTCATTCGAAAACGAACCGCTCCGTTCGCTCCCGGAAAATTTGCGTGGCAAATGCTCCGCACCGCTGCGCGAACTTCCAGAGTCGCGACTCGCGGAGTTGCTTCAGGCCGCCGCCGAAATCCGTTTCCGAAGCAAGGCCGCGGCGATGCTGGCCCGCGCGAAAAATTCCGGCTGGGAACAGGCGTTATGGGAAAACCTGTTCCGCGCGCTCGGCTACAAGCACAACGTCTGGCCGATGCTGCATCTTGCGGAAACCAGACCACACTGGTCGCGCGGCGCGCACGGTGCCCGTGCTGCCGTCACCGCGTTTGAAATCCAGGCGCGGCTGCTTGGCGTCAGCGGCTTGCTGCCCGGCGAACTGACGCGGGCGCAAAAATCTTCGGACACGTTTTTGCGGCGGGCGTGGGATTTTTGGTGGCGCGACCGCGACGCATTGGAAAGCTGCGTGCTGCCGCGCGCGGCGTGGAAATTCCACGGCCTGCGCCCGGCCAACCATCCGCAGCGCCGGCTCGCGCTGGCGGCGCACTGGCTGGCCGACCGAAAATTCATTTCCAAAATCGAAAGTTGGGCGACAGCGGATATTTCGGACGGTAGGGCGGCGTTGCCGCGCCGCCCGGCTGACCGGCAGATCAGCCCTACCAAGCTGGTTGATTCGCTGCACGACATTTTCCAGGTCGAACACGATGATTTCTGGTCGTGGCACTGGGCTTTCAAATCCGCACGGATGAAAACTCCGCAGCCGTTGCTCGGCGCGGCGCGTGTCACGGATCTGGCGGTGAACGTGGTTTTACCGTGGCTGTGGATTCGTGCGCAGGAAGGCGGCAACGAAAAAATCCGGCGTGCGGTGGAGCGAAGATATTTCGCGTGGCCGCCAGCGGAGGACAATTCCGTCCTGAAGCTGGCACGGCAGCGGTTGCTGGGAACGGGAAAAACCAGCATTTTGCGGACTGCGGCACAGCAGCAGGGACTGATGCAGATCGTCCGCGACTTTTGCGAGCACTCGAACGCCGTCTGCGCGGACTGCCGGTTTCCCGGGCTGGTGCGCGGCTGGAACGCGCCGGCGGTTACTTGACTTCGAGCTTGGAAAAGGCGTCGTTGAGTCCGCCGGACGGCGGTTCGCCGGCGACGGGAACCTTGGCTTTGGGCGGTGCGGATTCGTCCGGTGCTTCGTCCTCGTCTTTCACGTTCAATGCTTCCAGCGGTTCGCCTTGATGCGGATTCTTGGCGCGTTTGTTGCGCGGCAGCGGGCTGATCATCAGGTTGATGGCCTTGCCGACGAGCTTGGGCTGGAAATCCGGCTGGCCGAAGGGCGCGATGTCGGCGATGAACTTTTTGATGACTTCAAAACCGACTTCCGTGTGCGCGTTTTCGCGGCCGCGAAATTTCAGGGCGATCTTCACCTTCATGTCGTCGCACAGAAAATTGATCGCGTGCTGGAGCTTGATGCCGAGATCGTGCGGGTCAATGCGCGGGCTTAGCTGGACTTCCTTGACGATGGAGGCGTGCTGGTGCTTTTTGGATTCCTTTTCCTTCTTCGCAATTTCGTAACGGTATTTGCCGAAATCCACGAGCCGGCAGACCGGCGGATTGGCGGTCGCGGCGATTTCAACGAGATCCACGCCATGCTGGCGCGCGAGATTCATCGCATCGGTGAGCGGCAGGACGCCGAGCTGGTTGCCGTCCACTCCGATGACGCGGACTTCGCGGGCGCGGATTTTGCCGTTGACCCGGACGAACGAAGCAGGCGAGGAATTGCGTGGAGAGAAAGGGCGGCTCAAGACACCCTCGTTGGTTGTGACATGACTTTAATTTTTCGCATCAAGCAGATTGCCGCGACGGGCAATTCATAATTATGCCCTGTTGATAAGCGTTTTCCGGCCGGAGTGCAAGTAAAAATTATGTTACGGAACCTCAATTGTGGTGGTGGTGCCGGAACAGCCAGCTCCGGTTCGCGTAAAGATACCAGACGATCAGCACGTTGAAGGCGAGCACGCCAAATACAAACCAGTGGGGATGGCGCACCAGTTCACGGACTTCGATGGGGATGAAAAAGGCCGATTCGCCAATCGCCAGCCAGCCCGCCCACGAAAAGCGAAACATCAGCCCAATGCCTTCGACGAACGAAATCAGGCTGTAAAGAAACGTGGCGACGGCGACCCAGCGCACATTGGCGGGGGTGATTTGATCCAGCCGGTCACCGATTTCAGAAAAAAACCGGTTCTCGGGATCCAGATGCACCCAGGTCACCAGCCGGCCGAACAAATCCGACAGATCCTGGCCGATTAGCCGCAAAATTCCAAACGCCAGCGCCAGCGCGAGCAGGCCTTTGATCAATTTGCCGGTGATGATCAAATACAGCGTCGGCGCGCGGCGCTTCGGCGGGTCGGATATGATTACGTCTTCGGGCATCAACGTATCTTTGACAGCAAAAACGCCAGAAGTTCAGAAATTTTCAGCCGCTCCTGCCTGCCGTCGTCGCGGTAGCGGATCGTCACGGTGTCGAGCAGCTCCGGTTTTTCGCCGAGCGTGTCAAAATCAATCGTCACGCAGAACGGCGTGCCGGCTTCGTCCTGGCGCGCGTAGCGTTTGCCAATGCTGCCGCCATCGTCGTAATAAACATTCATCCACGGCCGCAATAAATCGCGCACTCCCAGCGCCTTCTTGACGAGTTCCGATTTGTTCTTGAGCAGCGGAAAAATTCCCGCCTTGAACGGCGCGACGCGCGGATGAAATTTCATCGTCACCGTCGTTTCGCTTTTGCCCTTGTCGTCGGTTTTCGTTTCTTCGGAATACGCATTGGCGATGAGCGCCAAAATCAAACGGTCAACGCCCGCGCTCGGCTCGATGACGTGCGGGATGTATTGACCTTTTGCCAAACCATTCGCGTCATCCGTCGCCTGCTTGGAAATTTGTTCTGCCGTTTCGTCCGGCTTGGCGCACTTCGTCAGGTAATTTTTCCGGTTGTCGTAATACCGCTTCCACAACGCATCCTGCTTTTCCTTTGGCAGCTTAACCCACGCGGCGCGCAGCTCGTCGTCGAACACATGCTGCGGCTTGCCGGAAAATCTTTGGTGCTGCGACAAATCAAAATCGCTGCGTGCGGCGATGCCTTCCAACTCGTCGCCCTTCACGTTGCCGTTTTCGTCTTTCTTGCTGAACGGGAACTTGAACAAAATATCTGTGCAGGCGCGGGCGTAATGCGCCAGCTCTTCCTTGGTCTGAATGTGAAAACCCAACGTGTCGCGCGAGAGACCGATGCCTTCGTAGAAGCGCACGCGCTCCTCGACCCAGTATTGATGCCACGCCTGCCAGCCCCAATTCGGCTGCGGCTCGCCGTGAGCACCTTGCGGTGCGGCCACCGAGCCATGAATCGCTTCGATGGCTTCATCAGGCTTGATGAAAAATTCCAGTTCCATCTGCTCGAATTCGCGCGAGCGGAAGGTGTAATTGCGCGGCGTGACTTCGTTGCGGAACGCCTTGCCGATCTGGCCGATGCCGAACGGCACTTTCTGGCGCGACGTTTCCAGAACATTTTTGAACTGCGCGAAAATCGCCTGCGCGGTTTCCGGGCGGAGATAGGCGACGTTGTCTTCGCTTTCCACCGGACCGACATAGGTTTTGAACATCAGGTTGAACGGGCGCGGCTCGGTCAATTCCTTCGAATCGCAGCTCGTGCATTTCGTTCCCTCTGGCAAAGCAAATTTGCCGTCCGCGTTTTTAATGAGCGTGAGTCCCTGATCCTCGCAAAGCTGGTCGGCTCGAAAACGCTTTTTGCACTTTTTGCAATCGCACATCGGATCGCTAAAAGTATCCACGTGGCCGCTGGCTTTCCAAATGGCGGGCGACATTATGATGGTCGCTTCCAGGCCGGCGACGTCGTCGCGCTGGCGGGTCATGGCGTGCCACCAAAGCTCCTTGACGTTGCGCTTGAGTTCCGCGCCGAGCGGGCCGTAGTCCCAAAAGCCGTTGATGCCGCCGTAAATTTCCGACGACTGAAAAATGAAGCCGCGCCGCTTGCACAGCGACACGATTTTTTCCATCTGCAAATTCTCTTTTGGTTCGGCCATAGAATTAGCCAGTGTTCGGCAAAAGCGGCGGAAAATCAATCACGAAGGCGGGGCGGCACTTTGGACAGAATGACAGAATTTTCAAAATTCAAAAAAACTCCATGTCTTGGTGTCGCCGTTTCTTATTCTGAAACATTCTGTCAAACCCCCATTGCGAACAACTTCCCCGCCAGATGCGTGAAGTTCACGCGCTTTGCGTGAAAATTTCACGCGCTTTGGCCGGACGGGAAATCCAAACCCATGCTTTTGCTGGCATTTCAGAAGAAAACCCGGTTGGCATTGGTAGTGCTAAAGGATTTTAACAATCCGATTGACAGCAAACGCGGTTCCAGTAGAGTGCGTCACCTGTCTCCGGACGAAACAACAACAATTGAAACCACGTCAACCTATGAAAAAACTTCTCAAGCAAAAAGCGGCGTTCACGCTCATCGAGCTGCTCGTCGTCATCGCCATCATCGCCATTCTCGCGGCCATGCTGCTGCCGGCGCTCGCCGCCGCCAAGCGCAAGGCGCAGCGCATCAACTGCGTCAACAACCTCAAGGAAATGGGCCTGGCCTTCCGCGTCTGGGAAGGTGACAACAACGACAATTATCCCATGGCTGTCAGCACCGCCGCTGGTGGCGCGCAGCAATTGGTGGCAAGTTCTGCCAATACCGCCTACAGGGGTTCGTTTGTCGCGGCGTATTTGTGCATGTCCAACGAGTTGAGCACGCCCAAGCTGCTGATCTGCCCCTCCGACGGCAGCCGTTCATCTTATGCCACGAATTTTCCGCAAGTCTTTAATTCACTCTATAGCGGAAATCCGGCTACACCAGTTTCCACGACTCCAAATACTCTGGCAGTTAGTTTCACCAGTTATATGCTGTGCGGTGACGCGGCGGAAGCTTACCCGCAGATGATTATCACCGGCGACCGCAATATTGGAAACAACAACGGCGCTGCATTGACGTCCGGACAGCCCGCCCCTAACATAAACTTTGGAACCAACAATGTCACTTCCACTGGTGGAGCGAATGGCTCAATGGCAGCTCAACCTTACAATTGGGGCTGGACAACCACCGACCTGCACCAAAAGGCGGGCAACCTCGGCATCGCCGACGGCAGCGTCCAGCAGGCGACCATTGCTGGACTGAACACCTCACTGCAGAATGCCACCAACGGCGCGGCCACGATGTTTCCGGTTTACAATTTTCCCTGAGCCAGCAAACAGCCGGGTCTGACAAAACAGGGCATCCGCAAGGATGCCCTGTTTTTTTACCGCCGCCGACCCAAGCCGGCTCCCTTTTTAAAATGAGCGGACTCACGTCCGCTGCTACAATTCCCGCGCCGGACTTTTCCCGTCTTTTCTGGCCGAGCGCTGTTCGCTAAAAAAACTTTGCAGCAACGCGCGGCACTCCGCCAGCCGCACGCCGGACGTGATCTCGCAGCGGTGGTTGAGCGTGGGAAACTGCAGCAGATTGAGCGCGCCGCCGGCCGCGCCGCCTTTCGGGTCGGCCGCGCCAAACACCACGCGCGCCAGCCGCGTGTGCACGACCGCGCCGGCACACATCGGGCACGGTTCCTTGGTGACGTAAAGCGTGCAGTCCGTCAGCCGCCAGTCGCCCACGGCGTTTTCCGCCTGCGTGAGCGCGAGCATTTCCGCGTGCGCCGTCGCGTCCTTGAGCGTTTCGACCTGGTTGTAAGCCCGCGCGATGATGCGGCCCTCGCGCACGACAACCGCACCGACCGGCACTTCCTCGCGCTCGTAAGCCTTGGCCGCCTGGCGCAACGCCTCGCCCATAAAATAGTCGTCGCTGTGCAGGTCAATGATCGCTTCGCTCATAATCAGGAAATGAAGAATGAAGAATGCAAAATGAAGAAACAAGACCGGTGTGCGCGGAAAATTTCTTCATTTTGCATTCTTCATTTTTCCTTTGCTTGTTCCAGCGTCCACTCGTTCCGCCCGTCCGCGTGGCAGTGGCAGTGCGCCGCGAAGAAGCCGCCACGAAACTGCCAGAACCACGGCCAGATTTGCTCACGGTCGGTCTGCGGAATTTTCAAGTCCAAGATTTTTTCGCGCGGGAAAAATTCAAAGCGGCCTTCACTCATCGGCGGCGGGAGCGCTTTCAATTTCACCTTCACCTCGAACAAAAACATCAGCCAGTGCGTCTGGCCCTGATAACCATGTTCGCTGATCAGCCCGGCCAGATGCAAATCCGAAGGCGCGACCGCCAGCCCGATTTCCTCGTGCGCCTCGCGGCACGCGCAGGCGTAGGGCGATTCGCCTCGAACCATCTTGAGCTTGCCGCCGCACGGGCTCCAGAAGCCGCGGTTCGGCTCCTGCGCGCGTTCGAGCAAAAGGATTTCACCGCGCTCGTTGAAAACGTAGAGCAGCGTGGCGATTTTATAGGGCAGACCCATCGGCTATCATTAACCGCGAAATACGCGAAATACGCGAACATATTTTTTGACGGTGCCTTATGTTGATACGTTGATTTCTTTTCGTGTATTTCGTGTATTTCGCGGTTAAACTGTCTCTTCACTTTTTATGAAAACTTACAATATCGCAGCGCTCGCCGGCGACGGCATCGGCAACGAAGTCATGCGCGAGGCCATCAAGGTTCTTCGCGTCACCGAAAAGAAATTTGGCTTTCAACTTAACATCACCGAAGCCCCGGTTGGCTGGGCCGGCATTGATGCCGCCGGCAGGGCGCTGCCGGACGCCACACTGGCTCTCTGCAAACAGAGCGATTCCATTTTGTTCGGCTCCGTCGGTCTGCCCGACCGCGATCCGACAATTCCAAAAGAGGAACGGCCCGAACGCGCCGCATTGCTGCGCCTGCGAAAAGAATTTGGTTTGTTCGCGAATCTGCGCCCGGTGAAACTGCCGAAAGTGCTCGCACACGCGTGTCCGCTGGCGAAGGAACGTCAGGGCGACGGCATTGATATTTTGGTCGTGCGCGAACTGACCGGCGGCATGTATTTCGGCCAGCCGAAAAAAACCGAGGACATCGGCGGCGGCAATTTCCGTGCGATTGACACGATGGTTTACACGACGCCGGAGATCGAACGCATTGCGCACGTCGCCTTCCAGGCCGCGCAGTTGCGCCGGAAGAAATTGACCAGCATTGACAAGGCGAACGTGCTGGAGAACGGAATTTTGTGGCGCGAAGTCGTCACGCGCGTCGGCAAAAATTATCCCGACGTGACGCTCGACCATATGTTCGTGGACAACGGCGCGATGCAACTGATGCTCAAGCCGACGCAGTTCGACGTGATGCTCTGCGAAAACATGTTCGGCGACATTCTGAGCGACGAGGCGGCGGCGCTGGGCGGTTCGCTGGGCATGTTGCCGAGCGCCAGCCTGGGCGCGACGAATGGTAATCAAACATTTGGTTTCTACGAACCCGCCGGCGGCACCGCACCGGACATCGCCGGGAAAAACCTGGCGAATCCCATCGCGCAAATCTTGTCGAGCGCGCTGATGCTGCGGCACAGCTTCGGCCTGAACGACGCGGCGGCGGCGATTGAGTCGGCGGTGACCAAGGCCATCAACGCCGGCAACCGCACCGGCGACATCTTCAATCCACTGGAAACGGCCGCGAAGAAAGTCGGCACCACGCAGATGGGCGCCGCGATTGCGGCGGCAGTTTGATTGCCGCCGCGCCGGAAGTTTTAAGCCATCGCCGGCTACGGCCGTTTGATCCGGTAGAATTGTTGCGCCCCATTGGGAGCACACGTTGCCCGGAACAATCCCGAACCCAGCGACGTGACGACAGCTCCGGCATCGGTGTAATTGCCGGCGATTTCCGCCGAACTGACCACCAAAAATGCCGACGGGACGTCGCTGGTTCCGGCGCTGAAATCAATCTGGACGTTTCCGCCGTTCATGGCCATTGCCGTGATGGCGGGCGTGACGGGCGCAACCACCGCCTGACTGTTGGTCGCCCAGGAAAGCGAAAAATTATCGATGCCGAAGGTGTCGCGGCTGCCGCTGCCGGTGGCGGCGTTCAAGGCGACGATGCGGACCCAGACATTGTCAGGCTGGTTGTCCGCGTCGGTTCCCAGCGTAAAAGTCCGGTTGGTGGTGCTGAAGTTTCCCGGATCGGAATTGGTCCCCAGCAAGGTGAACGCCGTCGGCGAATTGCCGACGGCGTAGTCAATGGACCACGTCGTGGAATAGCCGTTCGACTTCAACAAGCTCATGTCCACGCTGAACGTGAAGTTGCTGAAGCCGGTCGTGTTCGCGATTTGAAAAACAAACGCCGCGCCGGGATCGCTGCCGGGAAACGCGCTGGACGCGCCGGTCTGGCGAACAGCGAGGCAGCGGTTGGTGCAATTGCCCTGGATGGTGGTGCTTTCCGTGCCGTTGAAATTCGTTCCGGTGTCGCTCACGGCGGCGGCGCAGTTGCCAAATTCCCCGGTGGTGTCGCCCCAGGTTTTTTTTGCGGTCGGGAACGGCGCGGGCTGGCCAAGGCTGGTCGCGGTCGCGTTGGTCCGCACCGACCAGCCTGGCGGCAGGCCGTTGCTGATCGAGTTGAAGTTTTGCGTGTAATTGGTTCCGGTCAGCGTGACCTGCGCTGCGGCTGAAGTAACGAAGCATGTCACCAAACCGGCAACCCCGACGAATCCGACCAAACCGCGAAGGCTCATAATTTTCCCAAATTAATTTTGCACAACGGCTCGCCTGGCGTGAAGAGGCTGGCCAGCGAGTCTTTTTGACAAAAGCATTTCTTACACAAACACGGGAAAATGTCTAGCCTGCTTCTTAAAAAGTTATTCGCATTTTATTAACAACTGGAAGCGGCACGCAAAATTTCTGGTCGTGCAAAAACAAACGGGCTATTGTCAGCCATCGTTTCACGGATAACTGACTATGAAAAACATTCTCTGGATTTTGTTGCTGGCCGGCGCCGCCGCCGTGCGCGCCGCCGAGGTGGCGCCGACCAACTCGCCCGCCACCAACTCGCCGGCGGCCAAAAATGAAGCGGCGACGATTCCCGACGCGACGCACAAGCCGGTCTTCACGACCAACACCGTCACCATCGCCGGCCAGCGCGTGAAATATGTCGCGGAAACCGGCATGTTGCCGATCCTCAAGCCGGACGGCACCACGAGCGCCTCGGTTTTTTACATCGCCTACACGCGCCTTGGTGAAACCAACACCGGCGCGCGGCCCGTCACCTTTTGTTTCAACGGCGGGCCTGGCTCGTCGTCCGTCTGGCTGCACCTCGGCGCGCTCGGCCCGCGCCGCGTGAAGATGAATCCCGACGGCACGTTGCCGTCGCCGCCGTTCGGTTTGGTGGACAACGATTATTCCATCCTTGGCGCAAGCGACTTGGTTTTCATTGATCCGGTTGCGACCGGTTTCAGCCGCGCGGCGAAGGACGAAAAGGACGATGCCTTTTTTGGCGACAAGGCGGATTTGGATTCCGTCGGCGAATTTATCCGGCTCTGGACGACACGCCACGAACGGTGGCTCTCGCCAAAATTTCTGTGCGGCGAAAGCTACGGCGTCTTTCGCGCCGCCGGCCTCGCCGACCATTTGCGTTCGCGCTACGGCATGTATTTGAACGGACTGATTCTCGTCTCCGGCGTCTTGGATTTCGCAACCATCTGGGACAACGCCGGCAACGACCTGCCGTATCCGCTGATTTTGCCGGCCTACACGGCGGCGGCGCATTTCCATAAAAAATTGCCGGATGATTTGCAAAACGATCTGCCCAAGGCGCTCGCCGAAGCCCGCGAATTTGCCAAAGGTGATTACGCCGCCGCGTTGCAAAAGGGCGATGCGCTTTCCGCCGACGAACACAAAAAGATCGCCGCCGAACTGGTGCGGCTCACCGGCTTGAAACCGCAGGTGATCGAGGACAACGATCTGCGTGTTGACGCTGGGATTTTCCGCAAGCAACTGCTGCACGACGAGGGCTTGATTCTCGGCGCTTACGACGCGCGCATCACCGGACGCGACGATGACGCCGCGTCGCCGACGCCGGATTTTGACCCGTCCGACGCTGCGGTTCACGGGCCGTTTGCGGCGGCGATCAACAATTACGTCCGCAGCGAACTGAAGTTTGAAGACGATCTGCCCTACGAAATCATCGCCGGGGTCCAGCCGTGGAATTACGGCGTCCGCAACAGCTACGCCAGTGCGGGCGACAAGCTCGCGTCCACGATGAACCAGAACCCCTACATGAAGCTCCTCGTGCTCGGCGGCCGGTGCGACCTCGTCTGCCCGATTGACACCGTGCATTATGCGCTCGACCACATGGCACTGGATCCTACTTATCGCACGAACATCACCTACGCCCAGTTTGACGCCGGCCACATGATGTATATCAACCTGCCGGATCTCCAAAAATTGCAGGTGGACGTTGAAAATTTCCTGAAGCCGTAAATTATTCGTGAACGCGAATCAAGGTTTTGACGGCATGATTGCCCGCCGCCATTGACTTGAACAATTCCGGTAGCTTGCTCAACGGACATTCGCCGTCCACAAAATCCTCCGCGCGGATTACGCCCGCCTCGATGAATTCCAGCGCCCGCCGGATGGTGCGCGGCGTGTGATGAAAACTCGCGAGCAGCGTGAGGTTGGAATAATGGATGAGCGTCGTGTCCAGCGTGATCGTTGTGCCGGACGGGCAGCCGCCAAAAAAATTCACCGCGCCGCCTTTCCGCACAAGCTGCACGGCCGCTTCCCAAGTTTCGGGCCGGCCAACGGCTTCAATCACCGCGTCAAAACCGATTTGCGACTTGCGATTTGCGATTTGCGATTTTTCACCACCGCGCAAGGCCTTGACGACGTCGCCATCATTTCCAACTTTAAATATTTTTTCCGCGCCTAATCGTTGCGCCGCCTGCAACCGCTTTTCTCCGCGTCCGGCCACCGTGACCGTGCAGCCCAGATTTCTTGCCAGCGCGACAAACATCAGGCCGATCGGGCCGGCACCAAGCACCAGCACATTTTGCCCGGAATGCAGTTTCACATCCTCGACACCCTGCACGACGCACGCTAGCGGTTCGGTCAGCGCGGCGTCGCGGAAATCCGTTTCCGGCTTGAACCGCAGCAGATTTTTTTGGACCAGCCGCGCGGGGATGACGATGGATTCCGCGTAAGCGCCATTGAGAAACAGCAAATCTTCGCACAGATTTTCCTGATGATTTTTGCAGAAAAAACAGTCGCCGCACGGCGCGGAATTGGCGACGACCACGCGCTCACCGGTTTTCCATTCTTGCCTTCCGCCTTCCGCCTTCTCACTTCTGACTTCAGAAATCACGCCGGCCAGTTCATGGCCGAAGACAGCGGGCGGCACGATCATCTTCGCGTGATAGCCGCGCTTGAAAACTTTCAGGTCGGTGCCGCAGGTGAGCGCGGCCTCAATGCGGACGCGGACTTCGCCCGGCGCGAGAGAGCGCGGCGCGATTTCTTCGACGCGCACGTCTTCTTTTCCATGGAGAACAGCGGCTTTCACGCGGCCAGTTTAAGGATGCGGCCTCAAAGCTCAAGCAGCCATCGTCCGCACCGGCGGTGCCTTCACAAAATTCGTCTCGCGCAGATAGATCGGCTCCAGCTTTTCGCCGGCGACAAAATCTGTTCGCGCGGTTACGAGAGTTGCCAGAGTCGCAGCCTGCGGAAACAAATCTTTCCCCGACGAAAACCGGCTCGTTACTTCCGGGCCGACCAAAATTTCGCCGGCACTGACGCGCGCTTCAATTTCCGACGCCGAAACAATTTTCAAGATGCCAATTTCCTTCAGCGCATCCGCTGAAATCTCAAACGTCGCCAGATAAAATTCGCCGCGTTGCGCATCAATCACCACGTTCACGCGCCCAAACATTTTCCCCGCCTGCGCCTGCGCCGCGAGACACTCCGCGCTGCCGATGCCGAGCAGTTTCAAGTCGGTTGCCAGTTGCCAGCCTTGCGCGATGGAGAGCGCCACGCGGATGCCGGTGTAGGAACCCGGCCCCAGCCCGACGGCGAGACATTCGATTTCCGCGCGCCCGATGTTTGCTGCCGCCAAGACTTTTTCGATCATGCCGAATGCGTCAGTCTCGCGCCCGCCGGTTTCGGAAGCTTCGGCCAGCACGCGTCCGCCGCGTGCGAGCGCCACGCTCCTTTGCGACGAGGAGAATTCAAGCGCCAAAATCGTCATAAATAATTTTCCGGCCCGTCTCGCTGGTAATTTCAATCTGCACAAATATCATCCGCTGCCTGGTTTCTTCATTCTTCATTCTGAATTCTTCATTCGCAATTCGCTCCGCCCATTCAATTACGCTCACGCCGTCAGGCGACAAAAATTCTTCAATCCCCGCCGACAAAAACTGCGCCGGCGTTTCCAGCCGGTATAAATCCAGATGAAACAGTTTCAGCCGCCCGCCGCCGTATTCGTTCACCAGCGTGAACGTTGGCGAATGCACGCGCGCCGTCACGCCCAGCCCGCTCGCGATGCCTTTCACGAGCTGCGTTTTGCCCGCGCCCAGGTCGCCGGACAGCGCGAAGACAAATCCATGTTGTGCCGCACGGCCGAGTTTTTCGCCAAGCAATTCCGTTTCTGCCGGACTATGCGAAATAAATTCCATCAGGTCACGCGTAGCGGATGAACGAGGTGTAAACTTCCGGCGGAATGTCCAACAGGCTGAAATCCTTGGACGAAACGAACAGCAGGCTTTGCTTGCCCTTGCCCAGCAGGGCGTGGTCGGAATTGAAGATTTGATGTTCCAACGTGCAGAACTTGCGGTTGTATTCCGCGATGCGGATTTTCACCGTGATGGTGTCGAACTCGCGGGCCTCGCGCACGAACTTGTGCTCAAACGACCGGGTCAGGATGTAGAACTTTGTTGTTTTCAGGTCGAAATCCGGCATCGTCGCGTTGAAGAACAGCTCGCGGGTCTTGCCCACAAACATCGGATACATGCCGAAATAAACATTGCCCACGGAATTGGTGTCGGCGTAAGTCGCGATCATCGAATAGACGAACCACTTGCCCTCGAAATGGCCGGCGAGGGCGTGGGTATCCTGCGGGGCTTTGACGTCCGAACCCGTCACCACTGTGGTCGCGCGGGTCATGGCGCGGATGGCGGGAATTTCCGCCGCCGCTTCGATGACTTCCCCGGCCTTCTCAGTGGCCACGCGCAGGAGGTCGGTGTTGAACACGAGCCAGAGGCCATAGATCAGCGGCATCAGCGAACCCAACAACAACAGCGGCGTCTGGCTGTTGAGGTAGCCGAAGGCAAAAATCACGATGGACATGCTGGCCATGGAGAACATGCGGATTTGCGGCAGCGGCTGCTGCGAGTTCGGCACGAAGCAGCGGGCGATCGCCAGCGCCGCGTAGCCGACAAAGAATGACGCGTAGGCGACCATGAAGTATTCCAGTTCCAGCTTGGCCCAGATTCCGACCAAGGTGGCGACGCCGACCAGCATGAAGCTCGGGATCGGCGAACTGATCATCTGCTTGGGGACGAGCGACACGAGCATGTTCTGGCTCTTTTCCACATTGCTGCCGAGAAACCATTTGAGCGCGATATAGCCACTGTCCAGAGTCGTCAGCACACAGATGGAAAGGAACGAAAAGTAAGCCAGCGGCATCCAACTGGTGGTGGCCGAGTTGTTGATGAAATAACGGGTGATCAAATCGTGGGCATACTTGAAGCCGTCCAGCGCGACACTGGCGGACAGCGGTGCGCCATCCTTGTTCATCACCCACAATGCCAGGCAGCCGTGGAACAGCAGCAGCAGGAAGAAAATGCCGCCGCCGAAAAAATAACTCAGGCGGATGGACGTATTCTCCCGGTGAATCTGAATCGCGCGTTGCCAGTGTTGGAGATCCAGCCACGGCCCCACCAGCAAACCCACGAACAGCGGAATCGCATAACCGTAGATTGTCGGCCCGGTCCATTCCTTGGGAAACGGCGCAGACCAGGTGAAGCTGGCCGGCAGAAACGGTTGCAGTCCGCACAGGATCACGCCGATGCAGACGAGCATCAGCAGGCCAAGCAGCGCATGGCTGTGTTTGATTTTCTCAATTCCAAATTCTTCCCCGAACAAACAGCCGGCCGCGAGAATCACAAAAACAATCAGACACAGATAAATTGCAAAAAGGCCGCCCGACGCGAGCTGCAGCGGCACGAACAGATAGCGCACGAGCGCAAACACCGTGAGCGTGAGCGCCAAAATTTGATAGAGATAAAAAATCAGCCGGAATGGCTTGGCGAACTTATCAAAGAAAATCGCCAGCGATTCCCGTCCGCCGTCATGGTTTCTCGCCACGATCTGCGTGAGAAAACCAAACAGCGCCAAGCCCAGGGCGTTCGGAATGGCGAACAGCAGCAGACCTTCCAGGCCGAACATGAAGGTCATCTGCACGCTGAAAAACAGGCCCAGCCCCCACATCCAGGCCAGGGCCACGGAGTTTCCCCACAGCAATGCGTTCAACCAGCGAAAATTCATAAAGTAATCTTGGCGTTAAATCAATATTCCGGCAACCGTTCTCATGCAAAATGGACATAGCCCTGCGCATTGAGTTTGTGCGAGCCGCCTTTGTCGCGGATCAAAACGCCGTCGCCCGCGACGATTTTTCCGATGCAACTTAATTTCAGTTTTGGAAATTTTTTCTTCCAGCCGTCCAGCAATTTCACCGCGTTCTTACTGGCAACGGTGAACAATAATTCAAAATCCTCGCCGTCCGTCAGCGCGGCGGCGAACGCAGGCTTGGCCGTAGAACTTTGCTTCGCGCGCAATTTTGCTTCGCGCGAAACCGGCACGGCCGATTTCAAAATCTCCGCGCCGACACCGCTCGCGTTCAAAATGTGCCGCAAATCACCGGCCAAGCCGTCGCTCAAATCAATCATCGCGTGAATCGGAAAATGTTCCGCGAGCCAGCGCGCCTCGGCTAAACGAGGCTCGAAATCTAGGTGCTTTTCCGCGAGCGAACCGCCGAGTTCGCCGGTCACAAAAATCGCGTCGCCGGGTTTTGCGCCGGATCGCAAAATTTGTTTTCCGCGCGGCACGGTTCCGAGCAGCGAAATGGAAATCAAAATGCATTCGGGATTTGTCGTCGTCTCGCCGCCGACAATCGCGACGCCGTGTTCGCGCGCCAAAGCGTTCATTCCGTCATAAATTTTGGCGATGAATTCTACGTCAAACTTTTCCGGCAAACCAATCGTCACGAGCGCGGCGGTTGGCGTGCCGGCCATCGCGGCGATGTCGCTCAGGCAGCGGGCGAGCGCCTTGCGGCCGATTTTTTCCGGCGGCGTTTCGCGCATGAAATGAAAACCTTCAACCACCGCATCCGTCTTGAACAAAATCAATTTGTCCGCCACACCCAAGTCCAGCACGGCGCAATCGTCGCCCGCACCGGCCACGACGGATTCGTTCGTCGGCAGCGTTCGCGTCAGTTTGGCAATGAGTTCAAATTCGTTCATGCGTGGGCGGGACGGTTTTGCCAGAGCAGCACGGCGAGATTCGTCGCGTTGAACAGCGCGTGCGCGGTAATGGGCGCGAGCAGGTTGTCCGTCCGGTCGTAAAGCCACGTCAGCGCGAGCGCGAACACGAACAGCGGCACGAGAGTCGGCGCATTCAGGTGAATCAGCGCAAACAAAAAACTGATGCCGAACCACGCGAGTTTGGGAAAGCCGAGCTGCTTGACGAATGGAAACAGCATCCCACGAAAAATGAATTCCTCCGCGACCGGTGCGAGCACAACCGCGAACACGCCGAGATAAACAACCGTCCACACCGATTTCGCGTCCGTCAGCAGTTTCACGGCGGTCTGGTCGTCGGACGGAAATCCGAATTTTTCCAGTGTGTTGATGGACGTGTATTGCAGCAGCAGCACGACCGGCAACACGACCACGATGAATCCCAATGCCGTGAGCAGGGCGCGTTTTAATTTTGGCCCGCAGAAGCCGAAGGCTTCGCGCCAGCCCACCTGATGCTGCCGCAAAAAAAATGGAATCATCAGCCACGATGCGCCTTGAAAGCAAAGCGTGCCGACCAAAATGCTGCCGAAGCTTTCATCGCGGATGAAGCCGTGGACGCCGAGCTTGTGCAGCAGGCCGACGGTGACCATGCCGAGGCACAGGCAGGCGACTTGCGCGACGCACAATTGCATCACGGCCTCGGCCCGCCACGGTTTTTCCGACAACATGATTTCAGTTTATCGCGGCGGCGCAGCCGAGACGATGCAAAATTAAGCGCGCCAAAACCCGGCTCGACACGACGGCTGGCGGGAAATAAAATCTAAATCGTGAAAGCAATAAATCACACGCTGCGCGCTGCAAAATTTCCCGTGGCCGTGCAGTTCGTGAATTTCAGGAATTAATATCTGGCATCTGTGAACCTGTCTAAACTTTCATACTGGCTGGCAATGGCGTTCTTTTTGATGGTGGCCACAGGATGTCAGTCCACCGGCAAGCATGTTCGCTGGTATGAAGGGCCGGCTACACCTGTGGATAAAGTTGCATTGTTGAAAGTCCCCAAGAAAATCAACCCTTTTGCTTTTGCGCATGGACCAATTCTCACCGTGAACAGAATCGATGGCCGCCCGCTCGTTACCAAACATTTTATGGGTAATAATGCCGAAGAAATTGAGTTGCTGCCAGGGCCGCATGAATTGTCTGTGTCTTATTTTGACGGAGACAACAGGTCAACTACCGATAAAAAAATCAGTTTCCTGGCAGAGCCCGGCACCATTTATGAACTTCATGGCGCTCAAAATGACCGAAGTTTTGGTAAGGAATTAATACAGTCGCTAACGTTTCAGCATTGGTATTGGACCTGTTGGATCGTGGATGAAAAAACCAAGAAGGTCGTCGCCGGAACGCCCAGAGAAACTCCTTTCCATTGGTATGAATAGCTAAAAGCCGTCTTGGCGGGCTGGGCCTGAAACTTTCACCTCATTTCCTGACGAGTCGCACTTACGGCAAACTTCAAATTTCCACGACGTGCTTGTATTCCGGCACGATGACTTCGGCCTTCGGTTTCATCGCGCGCAGAGTTTCGGCGTGGGCAAGGCATTGCGTTTCCTCGCCGTGAATGCAGACGATTTTTTTGATTTCGCCGGAAAGCTTCTGGACGTAGTTTTTCAATTCGTTTTTGTCCGCGTGGCCGGAATAGGTGTCGAGCGAAACCACTTTGGCGCGCACGTCGCACGGTTCGCCGAAAATGTTCACGGGCGTTTTGCCCGCCGTGATCATGTTGCCGAGCGTGCCTTCTGCGCAGTAGCCGATGAACAGCACCAGATTGTTCGCGTCGCCGATGTTGTTTTTCAGGTGATGCCGGATGCGACCGCCTTCGCACATGCCGGATGCGCTGATGATGATCATCGGCTCGTGCCGTTCGTTCAACTGCTTGGAATCCTCGACGTTGCTGATGTAAGTGAGATTGCCCATGCCGAACGGATTTTCATTGTTGCACATCGTGTCGTGAATCGTGGGCCGCAATGACTCGGGATGTTTGTTGTAAATGTCCGTGGCGTTCACGCTCAACGGGCTGTCCACGAAAATCGGCACGCGCGGCAGCTTGCCGGCGCAGGTCAGCTCGTGCAGCACATAAACGATCTGCTGCGTGCGCCCGACAGAGAACGCGGGGATGATGATCCTGCCGCGCTGCTTGAGCGTTTCGCCGACGAGCTTGCCGACGAGTTCGTCCGCGTCGGGACGTTGCTCGTGGAGGCGCGCGGCGTAGGTGGATTCGATCTGGAGATAATCCACGTTCTCGACCGGAATCGGGTCGCGCAACAATTCATCGCCGCCACGCCCGATGTCGCCGGTGAACAGCCAGCGGAATTTTTTGCCATTTTCCTGAATGTCCAGAATCACCTGCGCGGAACCGAGAATGTGCCCGGCGTCGCGGAAAGTGACGGTGACGCCGGGCACAGGCTGAAACGGTGTTTCGTAATCATGGGCGATAAGCTGCAACACGCATTTCTGGGCGTCGGGTGTGGTGTAAAGCGGCTCGACCGGCGGCTGATGTTTTTTGGCGCGGACCTTGGAAACGAAGATGGCGTCCTGTTCCTGAATGTGCGCTGAGTCGAGCAGCATGATGCCGCACAGGTCGCGCGTGGCGGAGGTGCAATGAATCGGGCCGTCGTAATTTTTGCACAGGCTCGGCAGCTTGCCCGCGTGATCCAGATGCGAATGGCTCAAGACGACGGCGTCCACCTGCCGCGTGTCGAACGGCAGAACTTTATTGAGCAGTTCCGATTCCTGGCGATGGCCCTGGAACAATCCGCATTCGAGCAGCAGCTGCTTGCCGTTGACCTCGAGGAGATACATGGAGCCGGTGGTGGTGCGCGCCGCGCCAAAGAAGTGGATTTTCATGCGCGGAAAGAAAACGCGCCCGACGGGCAAAGTCGAGCGCAATCAATACCAGTTTTACCGCGCCGTTTTGTCTGTGACAATTCCGGTGAAAAATCTTTGGCCGGGTTGGAAAATTTCCCGGCGCGCATTCACATCCGGTTCCACCAGATTGTCGTCGGCTTAGGCACGTCAATGGTCAAGCGCTTTTCGGGGCTTTGCCGGGTGTAGAGGGAATAGCTAGTGGGCTTCAGGGAAAAATGTCCGGCGGCGAGACGGCGCAGGCGGTGGTGCGCGACCCACACGGGCTTCAACCGGCGCACCCAGCCCGGCGCCATGGCGATGGTCTCGGCCTTTTCGCGAAGGGCGTTGGGTTTCTGGTTCATGTTGTCGCCGGTGTCGGTGAAAATGGACGTGAACGTGTCGCACACCTTGATCGGCACCCGGTTATTCATCAGTGCCAGCACCCAATGAAAATCGCCGAGGTCGCGCCATTGCGTGTCGAAGTAAAAACCACGTTCGTGGATGACGCGGCGGCGGATGAAGATGCCGGCGGTCAGCGCCAGAAAACAAAACCACATGTGCTGCGGATGTGGCAGCAGCGACGGGCGGTGGCAGATATATTTGCCCTCCGCATCAGTGACGATGCTGCCGGCGAGGGCGACTTCCACTTTCGGATTTTGCTGGAAGAACTTTTCCACCGCCGCGAGCGCGCCGGGCAGGTATTGTTCGTCACAATTCAAATACGCGAGGATGTCACCGGTCGCGCGCCGGTAGCCGCGATTCACCGCGTCATACATGCCGCTGTCCTTTTCGATGAAGGCCTTCACGCGCGGATCGTGCGGCAGCCAGTCCTTCGTGCCGTCGTCCGAGCACGAATCCTGCACGATATGCTCCAGTTCGACGCCCTGCTGGTCGGCGACGGAGGCGATGCACAGCTTGAGCCATTCGGAATTGCGGAAGCTCGGTGTGATGATGGAAAATTTCATCGTAATTTTTCCGGAGTTAAAAAGGTTCGGCTCGCAGGCGAATTCAGCTTCCCGACCGGGTCCACCACAACGACGTCGGCCGGAGCACGTCAAAGGTCACCCGCCGGTCCGGGCTTTGCAGGGTGTAAACCGAATAGCTCGTCGGCTTGATCCGGAAATGTCCCGCCGCCAGCCGGCGCAGGCGATGATGCACAATCCACAGCGGTTTCAAAAGTTTCACCCAGCCCGGAACCAGGTTCATGGTCCTTTCCTTTTCCAGTTTGGCGCTGGGGCTTAAACACAGGTTGTCCCCCGTGTCCGCAAACACGGAGGTGAAATCGTCGCCCACGGCCATGCGCACTCCGGCTTTTTGCAGCGCCGTCACCCAGTGCAAATCGCCGACGACCCGCCAATGGGTGTCAAAATACAGGCCGCGCTCGTGGATGACCGAGCGCCGGATGAAAACCGAACTGGTCAGCACCGAGAACCGGAGCCAGGCATAATGCCGGCTCGGAACCAGGGCGTGACGGTGGCAGATGTATTTGCCGGTGCCATCGGTCACAATCCCGCCGGCGAGCAGGACTTCAACTTCCGGGTTCTGCGCAAAAAACTTTTCCACCGCCGCGAGCGCGCCGGGCAGGTATTGTTCGTCGCAGTTGAGATACGCGAGGATGTCGCCGGTCGCGCGCCGGTAGCCGCGGTTCACCGCGTCATACATCCCGGCATCCTGCTCGATGAACGCCTTCACGCGCGGATCGCGCGGCAGCCAGTCCTGCGTGCCGTCGTCGGAACCGGCATCCTGCACAATATGCTCCAGCTCGACGCCCTGCTGGTCGGCCACAGAGGCGACGCAAAGCTTGAGCCAGTTGGAATTGCGGAAGCTCGGCGTGATGATGGAAAACTTCAGCCGGCGTCCACCCGGCGGCGAAGCCGCCTTGGTGCCATTCCCCGGTTTCATTTCGTCCAAGTTGGCTGCATTCGTCTCGAAGACGGATTTTGGTTGTGCCGGTTCGGCCATTTAATTTGGTCAATGAGACTGGTCAAATCGTTTCGCGCTGTCAAACTTTGTCCGATGGTTTTGCGCCGGGGAACCTGAAAATTTCCTGCCATCAGCAAGCCGTCAGCCCACCTGGTGGCCGTTCTTGGGAAAATCCATCCGGATCCGGCCCAAAGTCAGGACGATAATTTCTAGGAGGATGAAACGGCTGAACAAATTCCACAGAAAGACTTCCCAGGAACGGTAATCAGGATCGCCGTCGTATTGGACAATCGGCGCGATGATCGCGCAGGCCAGGACAAACATGGTGGCCCAGCGGGTGTTGACCACCAGCGCCAACAATGCACAGGGGATTGCGTAAAACAGGAGGAACATCAAATGCGGATTGGCGTGGAGATGACAAAAGATGATGGCACCCAGCAACGCCGTCGCGAATCCTATCGTGAACCAATGATTTTTGAAATCCTTCAAGAGGGAGGTTTTTTCATCCAGCGTGCCGGACGGCGGATTGACCACCCAGTTTTTGAGCAGCCGGTAAACGCGCAGCCAGGGCAGCGGCATGAATTCGAAGAACGCCCGCACCAGCGAGTCGTAAACCGTCAAGGCCCGGCCCAGCGCATGGTGCCAGGCAAATTCAACCGATCCTGGCTCTGTTTGCGTCGGCGGCATGGCGGGAAGCTTGAGCCGGTTGGCTGGCGATTGCTCCCAGCGGTGGTGGAAGCGCTCCAGTTTTCGGGTGACGGCCGGCGAAACGAGTTTTTCGGTGTGTGTTCGGCGCTCAATGACGCCGCGCCGAAGATGGTCGTGATGTGGCGACGGATAAATGGCAGACAAATCCGCCTGGCTCAATTCCAGCATCCGCCGGTCGAAGGGCACGCCGAGGAAGTTGCTGAGGTTCCGACACACCAGTTCGGTTTGATCCACAATCTCAGCATAGTTGACGCGAAATATCCGCGCCCCGTTTTTTTCAATCCGGCCAGATTGAACCATGAGCTGTTCCTTTTGGTAGATCATCCGGCTCAACATGCCGGGCTTGCCAAAAAACCGCGAGGTCTGCCCGGCTTTTAGAATACTGCGATAGACTTCCACCGGATTGCGCCAAACGAGGATGAAAGACGCCTGCGGATACATCTGGTGGAGCTGTTCCAGCCGGGAACAATAGACCGGTGATTTTTCCCCGGAGACGGCCGCCCCTTTCAATCTGCCGAAGGCGCGATATAAATCCACCGGGGTGCGGATCGCCTCCAATCCCTTCAGATCATCCGGCGCGGTCAGTCGGTGCCGGGAGAGCGCCTGATTGAAAAATTCCGTCCGCGCCGCCCAGTTACGCCGGAAGCGCTGCGCCAGCAGTGGGCGCGGGAAATTCCAGACATCGCATTCATACATCAACGCGATCTGGGGATTCTGGTTCAGCAGCGAGCACAGCAAGGATGTGCCCGAGCGGAAACCGCCGACAACAAAAACTGGCTTTTCGTCAGACATGTATAGTCAAAGCGTGCAAGAGCACGGTCGATTTTAATTTGCGATTGAATTCACGGCAATGGCGAAATTAGCAAAGATGCCGTCGCCCGGAATTTCTGCGCCACCGGAATCCGCCGGCCCATGCCGAAGGCGCGCGGTGAAATCTTCAGGGCCGGTGCGGCCTGCCGCCGTTTGTATTCGCTGAAATTGATCTTGTTCACCACGTCATTGACGGTCGCCAGCGCGAAGCCGTTACGGATGATTTCATCTTTGCCCAGATTTTTTACAACGTAGGCGTCGAGGATGGCGTCCAGAATTTCGTAGGGCGGCAGCGAATCCTGGTCCGTCTGGTTCGGCCGCAGTTCTGCGCTCGGCGGTTTCACGATGGAATTTTCGGGGATGATGATTTTCTCGCGGTTCACCCAGCGGGCGATTTTGTAAATGTCCGTCTTGAACACGTCGGCGATGGGCGCGAGCGCGCCGTCCATGTCGCCGTATAGCGTGCAGTAGCCGACGGCCATCTCCGACTTGTTGCCGGTGGTCAGCACGAGCGCGCCGAACTTGTTCGAGAGCGCCATCAGCGTCACGCCGCGCAGCCGCGACTGGACATTTTCCTCGGCCTCGTTCGGCTTCGTGCCGGCAAAAACTTTTCCCAGTTGTTTTTCCACCGCCAGAAACGCCGGCTCAATCGGCAAAACCTCGTAGCGGATGCCGAGATTTTTTGCCAGCGCCTCGGCGTCGTTCAAGCTGCCCGCGCTTGAATAACGCGCCGGCATCGCCACGCCCAGGACATTTTCCGCGCCGAGCGCGTCGGCGGCCAGCACCGCGACCAGCGCCGAGTCAATCCCGCCGGACAAACCGAGAATCACGGACTTGAAACCGCATTTGCGGACGTAATCGCGGACGCCCAGCGAAAGCGCGGAAAAAATCTGCTGCTCACGCATAGGAAAATTTATTTCGGATTTCGGATTTCGGATTTCGGATTTCAAATCCGCGACGATGATGTCTTCATCAAATCCTTTTCCGAACGCGATGACTTCACCGCCGGCCGCCAGCGCGACGCTGTGGCCGTCGAAAATCAGCTCGTCGTTTGCGCCGACGGCGTTGACCTGCGCGAGCGGAATTTTCTCGTCGCGCGCGACGCGCTGGAGCATTTCCAGCCGTGTGCGTTCCTTGCCGTCATGCCACGGCGACGCGGAAATGTTCAGGATGATTTCCGCGCCTTGCGAAATCAGTTCCTTGACCGGATCGCGGCGATAAATGCGCTCCGGCCAGAAATCCTCGTCGTTCCAGATGTCCTCGCAAATCGTGATGCCGAGCTTGTGTCCATTGAAAACGAACGGCTCCACTTTCTTCGCCGGCTCGAAGTAGCGGTCTTCGTCGAACACGTCGTAAGTCGGCAGCAAAGATTTGTGCGTGCGCCAGACAATTTTTCCGTTTCGCGAAACGGCGGCGGAATTGCGCAGCGCACGACCGGGTTTTTCTGGATTGCGGTCAACGTAGCCGACGCACAGCGGAACCGCGCCAATACTTTTCGCGGTTTCTTCCAGCGCGGCAAGATTGGCGTCAATGAAGTCGGCGCGCAGCAGCAAATCGCGCGGCGGGTAGCCGCACAGAAACAGTTCCGGTGCGAGGACGAATTCCGCGCCGTGCGCGACGGCCTGCTCATAACCGCCGACAAGTTTTTTCACGTTGGCCGCGAAATCGCCGATGGTCGAATTGAGCTGGAGCAGGCCGATTTTCATTTGCGATTTATGATATGCGATTTACGCGCCATGTGCGAGTTGGCGACCAATCGTAAATCGTAAATCGCAATTCGTAAATTTATTCCTGTTCCACGCTGCGGATGGCGGCGGCCAGGCCGCCCAGATACTGCTCCAGGCTGAAACGGCGGAGAAAAAATTCCCGCAGCGGTTCGGCAAAATCGCTCGTGGACAAACGCACGAGCGCCTCGGCGATTTGTTCCGGCGATTGCGGGTCAACCAGACCGGCATAATCCGGCGGCAGGATTTCGGGGGTCGAACGCCAGCGGGTGGTGACGACCGGCAGGCCGAAGGCCAAGGCTTCCACCACCACGAGACCGAAACTTTCCGCATGATAATAGGTCGGAAAACAAAAAATATCGCTTTCAACAAACGCCTGCCGCTTCCGTTCCCCGCCGGCAAAGCCGAGATAGGTCACACACGACGTTGCCGCCGGACCATTTCCCGCCTGCAAATCCGGCCGGGCAATGCGCGCCTCGAATTCCGCCTGCTCGGAGGCATGGATGAATTCGCCGGCGACGGTGAGCTGCACCCGGACGGGCGCGCCGGCCCGGGCCAGGTTTGCATTGGCCAGCGCCACGGCCTCCAGCGTGTCGAACAGGCCTTTTCCGCGCGTGCAGTGCGCGAGATATAAAACTTTGATGCCCCGGTGATCTCCACCGTATTTTTCAAAATCAACTGCGGTTGAAATTCCACCGGCGGGCAAATTTTTCCGCAGGGCCAGCCGCGCCTGGCGCCGGGGCAGGACCGTTGCCACAAAATCCGGACACGGATCCGGGATGCCGTTGCCGACCACGCGGACGCGGCGCGACAGCAGCTTTTCCGCATCGGCCACATTGAAGCGCGACAGCACGATGCTCAAGTCCACCGGTTTGAACAGCCGGTAGGTGATGGCGCGCGAACGGATCTGGACGGACGTTTCCAGCCACTTGGCCAAGCCGGCGGCATGCCAGTGCAAAATGATGTTCTTGAAAAACGGCCGGCAGATGAGCATCACCAGCCAGTCGCGATAGACCGCGACGGATTTGCCGGGCGCGGGAACGTAATACAAATTGGTCACGCCGTAACGTAACCGGCACCAGAGAGCCTGCAGGCAGTAAAACAGGATCAGGAATATTTTCGTGCCCTGGAATTCGCCAACGTCCTCGAGGGTTTTGGAAAAGCGCGCGTTGACGTGATAGCACTCGATGCCGTGGCCGTCCGGTGATTTTCCTTTTTGTCGGCGACAATCACCGCCGAAGCCGTCGAGCATGAGCTTGACCATGTAGCTCTGGCCGTGGTGCGGCGGCGGCGTGTGGGCGAAAATCAGTAGCTTCATGCTGGCGACGCGACAAATCTGGTCGAAAGCGGGAGGCGAAGAAAGATATTTTGCGCACGGCCGCCGGACTTCGGCTGGCGTTTTGTGATGCACCGGCTATGCTGTCCGCCATATTTTATGGACATCAAACGCGTCAACGTCCTCGGCGTCGGCATCAGCGTGCTGAATCTGCCGACCGCGCTGGCGGCCATCGCGGAAGCCGTGCAGACGCGGCGCAAAGGATATATTTGCGTGCGCGACGCCCACGGCGTGATGCTGGCGCAAAAGGATGCCGCGTTCCGCAAAATCCTGAACGGGGCGTTTCTCTGCACGCCCGACGGCATGCCGATGGTTTGGATGGGCAAGCTGCACGGGCATCGCGAAATGAGCCGCGTCTACGGGCCGGACCTGATGCTGGAAGTCTGCGCATGGAGCGAGAAAAATCCATGCCGCCATTTTTTGTTCGGCGGTGTGCCGGGTGTGGCGGAGGAATTGCGCGACAAACTGACGGCGCGTTTTCCGAAACTTCAGATCGTCGGCACTTACACGCCGCCGTTCCGGCCGTTGAACGTGGCGGAGGAAAAAGATTTGCAGGAAACCATCCGCGTCGCCCAGCCGGACATCTTTTGGGTCGGGTTGAGCACGCCGAAGCAGGAAAAGTTCATGGTGGAATTTCTGCCGAAGCTGGACGTGACGCTGATGATCGGCGTCGGCGCGGCGTTCGATTTTCACGCCGGGCGCGTGCGGCAGGCGCCGCGCTGGATGCAGCGCAGCGGGCTGGAATGGCTGTTCCGCATGGCCTGCGAGCCGCGCCGGCTGGGCAAACGCTACTTGAAAAATAACCCGCTCTTCGCGTGGAAAATCGCCGGCCAGCTCTCCGGCCTGAAAAAATATTCGCTCGAATGAGACGACCGGTTTTGGCTTGCTGCGAATTTGTTTGAGTGAATTCCTTGGTTTTGCTATCTGAAGGCTGGAATTACGCACGCATGAACGAAGATCAAACCAAGGCACCGCCGCTGGACTGGTGGACGGACACGGTGGAATGCTGGCAGCGCCTGCCCAACAAGGTTTTTTTCTTCACGCTGCTTGCGGCGTGGGTGCTGCTGTTTCAATTCTGGGGCAACTCCATTTTCAGCTTTGTCCGTTCGCCGTCCCTGTTTGCCTGGCTTCACTACCTCTACACCGTTGGCGGCGAGAACAACGACAGCAGCTATGGCGAACTGATTCCGTTTCTGGTCGTCGGCCTTTTCTGGTGGAAGCGGAAGGAACTGCTCGCCCTGCCGCTGCAAGTCTGGTGGCCGGGGCTGCTGCTGCTGGCGGCGGCGCTGGCGCTGCACCTGGTCGGTTTCCTGGTTCAGCAACCGATTCTTTCAATCGTCGCGCTGTTCGCGGGGATTTACGCGTTGACGGGTCTGACCTGGGGACGCGCTTGGCTGTGGCACAGTCGGTATCCCTTTTTTCTTTTTGTGTTTTCCGTCCCGATCGCGGCACAACTGAATTTCATCCTGTTCCCGCTGCGGCTGCTGGTGACTTGGCTGGTGGAAATGGTGTCGCATCTGGTCGGCATCGGCGTTTTGCGACAGGGAACGCAGTTGTTGGATCCGTCGGGCGCTTACGGTTATGACGTCGCGGCGGCGTGCGGCGGCATGAGAAGTTTAATCGCCATTTTTCTGCTCGCGACGGTGGTGGCGTTTGGCCTGCTCCATTCGCCGAAACACCGGATTTTTCTGATGGCGCTGGCGGTTCCGCTGTCCGTGCTGGGAAACATGCTGCGGCTGCTGGCCATCATTGTTGCGGCGGAAATGGGCGGACAGGATTGGGGTAATTACGTCCACGAGGGCGGCCCGTTCGGCCTCATCAGCCTGCTGCCCTATGTTCCCGGAATGATCGGCCTGCTCTGGGTCGGACGCTGGCTGGAAAAACGCGAGGCCAAAAATAAATCCGCCGGAGAAAAAATACCGTGAAGAATCAAAAGTGGATCATCCTTTCGGTCGCGCTGATTTTAATCGCGGGCACGGCCGGCGCATTGGGCTGGCTGCGGACGCACCAGAAGCTGGGCCGGCCCGGCCTCAAGACCGAGTCAATTCCGGACAGCGTGCAAGTTAGAATATTATTACCGGAACGCGTGCTGGATTTTACCTCCACCAACGTGGTGGAAACCAAGGATGTTTTGGATTTTCTGCCGCCGGACACGAGTTTCGCGGAACGCCTTTACACCGCGCCGGACGATTTCCGGATTCAGAACACGATTATCCTGATGGGCGGAGATCGCACCAGCATTCACAACGCTGATTATTGTCTCGGTGGACAGGGTTTCACCGGCAAAGAGAAATTTGTCGAGAATATTTCCATTGGTGGCTCGCAACCATATACGCTGTCAGTGGCCAAATGGAATATAAGGGGCGTCTTTCAACAGCCGAATGGCACAAAAGCTGAAGTTCATGGTGTTTATGTTTTTTGGTTCGTGGCGGACGGCGAGGAAACTCCGGATAATCACCAGCGGATGTGGTGGCAGGGGCGCGATCTTCTGCGCACCGGCGTCCTGCAACGCTGGGCTTACGTCTCTTGTTTTTCCGTCTGCGCGCCGGGGCAGGAGGACGTGACCTTTGAACGGATGAAAAATTTTATTGCCCATTCCGTGCCGGAATATCAAGCTCCCCCGACCGGCCGTTAAACGGCAAAGATGTAAAGCCATGTTGCGACGCGACCGTCAGATTCGGACCCAGGT
>Ga0316231_1001242_pt1 | contig 29309 bp, 21 predicted proteins | sample TBH18027metaG_FD_206002 | JGI IMG/M metagenome (GOLD analysis project Ga0316231, IMG submission 206002) | Freshwater microbial communities from Trout Bog Lake, Wisconsin, USA - TBH18027 | ecosystem: Environmental > Aquatic > Freshwater > Lake > Hypolimnion/Profundal zone | place: USA: Wisconsin... | reverse complement strand
CGACAGGGGATAAAAGGTACGCGCCATCCCGACGCCAAGATGGTCCGCACCCGCCGCTGGAAGTACAACTATTATCCGGATGGTTATGCTGAGCTCTACGATTTGGAGAAGGACCCATCCGAAAACATCAACCTGCATGGTCTGTCGCGGCACCAAAAAATCGAAGCAGAGATGAAGGACCGTCTTCTGCGCTGGCTGTCGACGGCGGACGAAACCGACCAGATTGCGCCTCGCTGGCTTTTGCCTTAACGCATCAATACCTCTGATTTCATTCAGACGCGCATGAAAGACAGGCCTGAAATGCTAAGAAGTAGCAAGAATTGTTCGTTGATAAACCGCACGCCTTGGCGTAACCTTTTTTCTGACAACAAGGCAATAACCGGAGTTGTTTAAGCCGGGGTTGTTGACAGGTTTGCAAGACCGCCGTATGACAGGAGTCGTGACATGTATCGCTCAGGACAGCAAGAAATCGACGAAGTGACCAAGGTTCTTCAATCCAAACAGTGGTTTCGCTATGGCGACCCCAGTACAGGGCATCTACAAGAGGTCGACCGGTTTGAGGCTGAATGGGCAGAGATGATGGGCATGAAGTATGCCATCCTGCATTGCGGTGGCGGCACGGCTGCCTTGACTTGCTGTCTTGCCGGCGCCGGCATCGGTCCGGGGGATGAGGTTATTGTGCCTGCCTATACATGGATGGCCACAGCCACAGCCGTTTTGACCGTCGGCGCCATTCCGGTGCTTGCGGATATTGACGAGACGCTCGGCTTGGATCCCCTTGATTTTGAACGCAAGATCGGACCGCATACACGCGCCGTTATTCCGGTGCATATGGCTGGCCGGGCGGCCAATTTGGAACGCATTCTGGCTGTGGCTCGAAAGCATAATGTCAAAGTCATTGAAGATTCCTGCCAGATGAACGGCGGGAGTTATCATGGCAAGCGGACCGGATCATGGGGTGATGCGGGCGCTTACAGCTTCAATTTCTTCAAGATCATTTCAGCCGGCGGAGAAGGCGGTTGCCTGGTGACCAATGACCGCAGTCTCTACGAGACGGCCTACGCCTATCACGATTCCGGAACATCCTTCCGTCCCCGGTCTTGCGAATTCTCCATCCCCGTCTTCGTGGCGCAGCAATACCGGGCGGATGAAGTGACCGGCGCGCTGGCCCGCATGCAGATGCAACGCCTGGACGGTATTATCCGCGATTTGCGGATCACTCGAAAACGCCTCGCAAAGGCCATTGCAGCGGTTTCGGAGAATATCTTTGCGCCGAGCAACGATGCGGACGGAGACTGCGGAGTGATGGTGGCGATGCAATTCAAGGATGAAGCCACAGCCCGGAAGTTCGCCACAGCGCCGGGAGTCGAAGGCACGGTTGTGATCGATACCGGCAAGCATGTCTACACCAAATGGGAACCTCTGCGCATGAAGCGCATCGCGCACCATCCGGACATGAACCCCTTCAACTTTGCCAAGAATCAGGGGTTGCGCATGGACTACAGCGACAGCGTTTGCGCCAAAACACTCAGCATCCTGAGACGGACTGTTTATGTGGCCGTGAATCCGGACTGGACCGAGGAGGCTGTTGCAAAAAAGAGCGCAGCATTGGTGGCCGCAGCCAAAAGCGTGTAGTCTGTTGGACACAGGGGGGTGCCTTTCTTGACAAGACAGCGGGTTCTTTTGATGCGTTCCGGTTGCGTTGCTGTGACTCCGCCATACGGCGGATAGCCGAAATACGGGCGCCACACAGCACGCTTCCTGAAAAAGGAAAATCATATGGCTTATCACGTTGTGATCGCCGACGACCGGTATCCGCATTATCATGAGGAAACCGAAGTTTTACAGGCCATCGGCGCCCAGGTGGTGAACGTCAAGAGTCAGGACGCCTCGGAGTTGCTCAGAATCGGGCGGGCAGCGGACGGTATTATCGTCAATCTGGCGCCCTTCAAGGCGGATTTCATCAATCAGTTGTCGCAGTGCCGCATCATCTCCCGTTACGGCGTGGGCTATGACAATGTGGATGTGGATGCTGCCACGGCGAAAAAAATCTGGGTAGCCAACGTGCCCGATTACTGCGGCGAAGACGTTTCTGATCAGGCCTTCGCGCTGTTCATGAGTTGTGTGCGCAAAACAGCCTTGCGCGATCGGCAGGTTCGGGGCGGAACCTGGGATATCACTCGCGCTGGCCAGCAGTGGCGCATCAAAGGCAAGACGTTTGTCTTTTTTGGTTTTGGCCAGATTGCCCGCATTCTGCATCGCAAGCTCACGGGCTTTCAGCTTGGTCGTGTGCTGGTCTTCGATCCCTTCGTGGACGCGGCGGTTGTCCAGGCCGCTGGAGCCGAAAAAGTAGACTGGGACACCGCTCTGCGCGAAGGTGACTATTTCTCCATCCACATGCCTCTTTCAGCGCAGACCCGCGGCCTGTTCAACGAAGCGGCCTTCAAGAAAATGAAACGCACCGCCATGGTGATCAACACCTCGCGCGGTCCGATCATTGACGAATCCGCATTGCACAAGGCGCTCTCCGAAGGCTGGATCAACAGTGCGGGACTGGATGTTTTTGAGAAAGAGCCCATCAATCCCGACAATCCGCTGCTGAAACTGGATAACATCACGGTTTCAGGTCACACCGGCTGGTACACGGAAGAGTCGCAGAAGGAACTGAAGCGCAAGGCCGCCGAGAATGTGCGGGATGTTCTGTTGGGCGGCAAACCGAAGTATCCGGTCAACAAACTGTAATCGTTGCCATTCAAGTCCTTTTTCAAAAAAGGAATCCGGCAACTTCAAGGAGCGACCATGCACGCGGTCATCAAACGAATCGGGGATTTGGGCATTGTGCCCGTGGTGAAGATCGACAATGCGCAGGACGCCGTGCCGCTGGCAAAAGCCTTGGCAGACGGTGGCCTGCCCGTGGCTGAGATCACGTTTCGCACGGAAGCTGCCGAAGAGTCGATTCGCCGCATTGCTTCCACCCTGCCGGATGTCCTCGTAGGCGCAGGGACGGTTCTGAATGTGGATCAGGCCAAGCGCGCGGTTCAGGCTGGCGCCAAGTTCATTGTCACGCCAGGCTTCAGCGCCTCGGTCGTCAAGCATTGCATGGAGAATGGGATTCCGGTCACACCCGGCATTGCCACGCCGACCGAGATCGTCATGGCGCTGGATCAGGGCGTGGACGTGGTGAAGTTCTTCCCCGCCGACGCATTCGGCGGCATCAAGACGCTCAAGGGTTTAAGCGCGCCATTCGGCAAGGTCATGTTCCTTCCCACCGGCGGCATCTCTGCAGAGAACATCGGCGAGTATATCCTTTTCCCCAAGGTGCTCGCCTGCGGCGGCACCTGGATGGTCAAGGATGAATTGATCAAGGCGGGGAAGTTCGCGGACATTACCCGGCTGACGCAGGAAGCGATCCATGCAATGCTGGGATTTGACTTGGGGCATGTCGGGATCAACATGCCCGATGCCGGCGCTTCGCTTGATCTGGCCAAAGGCCTGGCCGGGCTCTTCAGCCTGCCGCTCAAGGAAGGCGCCAGTTCAAACTTTGTCAGCAAGGGCATTGAAGTGAACAAGATCAAAGGTCTTGGCGCGCACGGCCACATTGCGGTGCAGACCAACAGTCTTACGCGCGCTGCGGCCTGGCTGGAACGCAAAGGCGTGACTGTGGATATGAGCACGGCCAAGACGGATGCGGCGGGCAATAGCGTGGCGGTTTATCTCAAGGGCGAGTTCGGCGGTTTTGCCGTTCATCTTCTGCAGAAAAAGTAAAGGATGGCTCTTATGGCTCAACGCGTGGTTACGTTCGGCGAAATCATGTTGCGGCTCAAATCTCCTGGTTTTGAGCGGCTGTTCCAATCGCCTCTTTTGGAGGCCACTTTTGGCGGGGGCGAAGCCAACGTGGCGGTTTCACTCGCCAATTTTGGCGGGAACGCCTCCTTTGTAACGGCTTTGCCAAAAAACGAAATCGGCGACGCCTGCGTAGCCGAACTACGCCGGTATGGCGTGGATACATCCCACATCGCGCGTGGTTCCGGGCGCATGGGTATTTACTTTCTTGAAAATGGTGCCGCTCAGCGCGCCGCCAAAGTCGTCTATGATCGGGCCGGATCAGCCATCGCCGTGGCCAAGCCTGGAACTTTCGACTGGGCTAAAATCTTTTCCGGCGCCACCTGGTTCCATATCACCGGCATCACGCCTGCGATCAGCCAGTCTGCGGCCGATCTCTCGCTGGAGTCTGTGAAGGCCGCCAAGGCCGCAGGTCTGACCGTCTCTTGCGACTTCAACTATCGCGGCAAACTCTGGAAGTATGGCAAAACCGCGCCTGAAGTCATGACCGAACTGGTCAAGTTTGTGGATGTGGGCATCGCCAACGAAGAGGATTGTCAGAAATCGCTCGGCATCAAAGTACAGGTCAAGGTGGAGGAGGGGCAACTGGAGACCGCCGCATATCAGGCGTTGACCCATCAAGTTCTGAAGGCCTTCCCGAATTTAAAAATGCTGGCTGTAACCCTGCGCGAGAGTCATAGCGCTGACTCCAATGGCTGGTCGGCCTGCCTGAACGATGGCAAGCAGTTTATCCTCAGCCGCAAATACGAGATCGATGACATCGTGGATCGCGTGGGCGGCGGCGATTCCTTTGCGGCCGGTCTGGTCTACGGCTTGATCAATGGCCGGAGTCCCGAAAACGCCTTGAACTTTGCCGTGGCCGCCAGTTGCCTCAAGCACTCCATCCTGGGCGATTTCAACCGGGTCTCGTTGGATGAAGTTGAAAAACTCGCCGGTGGCGACGCGTCGGGTCGCGTGCAACGATAACCGGCAAAATCAAACCGCTGACAAACACCGTTGCAGAGGTCGTAACATGCCCAGCAAGAAAACCGCGCAGCCTGTTTCCGGCAAAGTGAATGTCGGTATTGTCGGCGCCAAGTTCGCAGCCGACTTTCATACCGATGCGTATAGTCGGAACGACAAGGTCGAGGTGGTGGCCATTGCGGACATCAATCCTGAGAATCTCAAAACTTACTGCAGCAAGTGGAAGGTCAAGGACACATACACCGACTACAAAGAGATGCTTCAGCGCGATGACCTGCACCTGATTTCCTGCTGTGTCCCGAACTTTCTGCATCATGAGGTGGTCAAGGAATGCGCCAAAGCCGGCAAACATGTGGTCTGTGAAAAACCTCTGGCCACCGAAGTCAGCCATTGCCGCGAGATGATCGCCGCCGCCCGGGAATCCGGCATTAAAATCTTTTATGCCGAAGACTGGGTTTATGCTCCCGCTCTGCGCAAGACGATCGAACTCATTGACTCAGGAGGCATCGGCCAGGTGCTTTACATCAAGGCCAAGGAGTGCCACAACGGCACGCACAGCCCCTTTGCCCGCAACAAGAAGACGTGCGGCGGCGGATGCTTGATCCATCTGGGCATTCATCCCGTCGGCTGGATCCTGCATCTGGTGGGCGAACAAGGCAAAAACAAGGTTGTTGAGGTTTCCGCCATGACCAATGGCGGCGGTGAAGACAACTACGTTCACAAGCAGAACTCCGGCGAAGACTTTTCAATGGGCATGATGAAGTTTGCCAACGGCGTGCATGCTTTTGTCGAAGGCAATTACATCACCGTCGGCGGCATGGACGACAAGATCGAAATCTATGGCTCCGAAGGCCGTCTCAGCGTGGACATGACGTTCAGTTCGCCTATTCAGCTTTACAGCCGACCGGGCGTTCCCTACGTGATCGAAAAAACTGACAACACGCTGGGCTGGACCCGTCCCGCTGTGGATGAATTTTACAATCTCGGCTATGTGCATGAACTGGCCGCTTTTGTGGAATGTGTTCGAACCGGCGCAGACCAGCCCTGGGGTTGTTCAGCCGAGGCCGGACTGGCTTGCATCGAAATTATTGACGCCATGTACGAATCCAGTCGCACTGGCAAGACCGTCAAGGGAAGGTGGTAGTTACGAAAAAATACACTGACTTCGACATGCCTGTGAAAGTCGCGGGTCTGACTTTTCGCAACCCCTTCTTTGTCTCAAGCGGACCGACGACCATGTCCATTGAGCAGCTTGAGCGCATCCGCGATACCGGTTGGGCCGCAGCCAGCCTCAAGCTGACCGTCTATCCGCTGCCTTACATCAACCGTGTCCCGCGCTACGGCTGGTATCCAGACAAGGGGCTTTTGACTTTCACCGCCGAGAAGCGTCTGTTGCTGGATGAGCTCCTGCGGCTTATTGAAGCCGGACGCAAGCGCACGCCTGAGCTGGTTCTCTATGCCAACATCACCTATGCGGGCGAGGATGGCGCGGACGGCTGGGTGCAGATGGCCAAAAAATGCGAAGCGGCGGGCGCACATGTTGTTGAACTGAACATGTGTTGTCCCAACATGTCCTTCAACGTCCAGCTGACCGGCGGCGAAGGGAGTGGGGGCAAAGGGCCTAAAACCGGCGCGAGCATGGGGTCTCAGGAAGAGATTGTCAAAAACATCGTCGGCGCTGTGAAACAGGCGCTCAAGATTCCGCTTTTCCTCAAGCTGACGCCAGAAGGTGGGCGCATCGGGCCTATTGCCAGGGCTGGCATTCAGGCCGGGGCTGACGCGGTTTGCGGTTCGGCCAATCGCCTGGCCATTCCGCCCATCAATCTTGAGAACCCCACGGCGTCCATGCACTTCCTCCAAAAGGAAGTGGGCATGGCCTGCATGAACGGCCAGTGGCTCAAGCCTCTTGGCCAGCGCGATGTTTACGAGATGCGCAAGGCTTGTGGTGAAAAGGCTGTTATCTCCGGCCTGGGCGGAGTCTTCGAGCCGTCCGATGCCATTGAATTTGCCATGTGCGGAGCAGACCTTGTCGGCGCCTGCACGGCCACGATCGTCAAGGGCTTCGGCTTCATGCCCGAATTTATCCAGGGTGTGAAGGAATACATGCGCACGCATGGCTACAAATCCTTCCGCGACATGCGCGACATTCTGGTTCCGGCGGTCACCAGCGCGGCCAACCTGACACTCTTCGATGGCCACGCCCGCCTCAAGGATGCCCGGCCCACCGCGCCATGTGTCATGGCCTGCCCGAACTCCGTGCCGGCTCAAGGCTATGTCCGCGCCGTGGCGAACGAAGATTTTGAAGCTGCCTTCCAACTGATCACTTCAAAGAGTCCGCTCCAGTACGCCTGCGGCAAAGTGTGCGATCATCCCTGTGAGAAAGAATGCACCCGCGGCCTCAAGGATGCGCCCATCATGATCCGCGAGATCAAGCGCTTCGTGATTGAGATGGCCGAAAAGAATGGCTGGAAACCCGACATCCTCAAACGTCGCGGCAACGCGCGAAAAGAAAAGGTTGCAGTAATCGGCTCCGGACCGTCCGGCCTGGCCTGTGCGTTCGACCTGGCTCGTGCGGGTTACCCCGTGATGATTTTTGAGGCGGCTCCCAAGGCTGGCGGCATGCTGCGTTATGCCATTCCCAGTTACCGTTTCAACGACGCCGATGTGGACAAGGAAATCGCGTGGGTAAAGTCGGTGGGCGTGAAGATTGAGACGAAGAAGGCTTTGGGCAAAGACTTCACCCTGGCCGGACTCAAGAAGCAAAATTTCAAGGCGGTCTTCCTGGGGCTTGGCGCTCAGAAGGGCGCGCCACTGGGGCTCGCAGGCGAAGACGCGCAAGGCAATCTGACGGCCATCGATTTCCTGCGCGCAGTTGCCGACGGCAAACCGCCGAAATGCGGACAGAATGTTGCGGTGATCGGCGGCGGATTCACCGCTGTGGATGCCGCACGCACCGCCCGTCGGCTGGGGGCCAAAAACGTTTATATTCTTTATCGCCGGACACGCAGCGAAATGCCTGCCACTGAGGAAGAAGTGTGGGAAGCCGAGGAAGAAGGCGTCAAGCTGATGTATCTGGTCGCGCCTCGCGAAATTCTGGTCAAAAACGGAAAAATTACCGGCATCACCTTGCTTAGCCACACATTGGAGGCGCGCAAAGATGCTTCCGGCCGCAGGAAACCGGTCGAAGTTCCCGGCGCCTGCTTCACGCTCCCGGTGGACACGATCATCTCGGCGATTGGCCAGTCCGTTCAGCTTGGCGAATTACGAATGAGCGAAAAGGGCACAATCGAAGTCGATGATGCGACACTGGCCACTTCGCTGAAGGGTGTCTACGCCGGCGGCGACTGTGTGCTGGGTCCCAAGGATGTGATCGCTGCCGTGGCGCAAGGCAAACACGCCGCTGTTTCGATTGACCACTATCTTGCCGGCAAGCAGGCCTATCTTGACTACGATCCGCCGGAGGCGGCTGTGGACAAGGATGCCGTGCTGGCGCGTCAGAACAAGAATCGCCGTGCCTGGCGGCCCGAGATTGCGCGAGTCCCACCAGCCGTACGCGTGAAGAACTTCGACGAATGCACCCCGGTGCTGACTCAGAAGCAAGCCGTGGCCGAAGCCAAACGCTGCATGGCCTGCGGCTGCGGCGCCGGCTGCCAGATCTGTCACGACCTGTGCAAGATGTTCGCCTACAAGATTGAAACGGGGCGGGTGGTTCTTGACGAAGACAAATGCGTCGCCTGTGGTGTTTGCGTTCAGCGCTGCCCCAACAACTTCATTGAGATGGTGCAGACTTCACGCAAACCGATTTAGCGTACCGGTTGGGTTTGTTGCGCCAGAGAAAGGGCAGAATGTGCACGCCGCGCGCATTCTGCTAATCCTGGTGCCATTATTTCATACTACGTTTCCAAGCTTTTTCTCTTGAAAGGAGATCACAGCATGATCACCCCTGCTTTTTCGGAAGCCCGATTCAACGATGCGGTAACCTTGACCCGCCGTCCTATTCTTGAAGGCAAACTTGGTATTACGGTCATGGGCGCCACCCAGGGTGGAAAAACCCTGACAGCCGGACTGGATGCCAAAGGGCAGGATGCGCCCGCATTCACGGAGAAGAGCTATCTTCTGGCCTCCATTTCCAAGGCTATTACGGCTACTGCGATTGCCCGCATGGTGGATCAGGGCCTTATTCACTGGTCGGATCCGCTCTCCAAGTACCTGCCCGAACTGAAGACCGTGCCGGGACACGAAACAATCCGGCTCGGCGATGTTCTGACGCATCGCACGGGATTCGGCAATATCCAGTTGGAAAAGGCAGTGGGTGTGCCTTCCTGTGAAGCATACAAGGTGCTGCTAAAGGCCGGGCTCACGATCCCGCCGCACACGGCCGCAATTTACTGCAATGCGACCTTCTGGTTCATCAACGCAGTGGTGCACAAAGTATTGAAATACGAGAAAATGCAGGATTTTCTCTGGGAGTGGCTGCTCAAGGATTGCGATATGCGGCAGACATCCTTCGCGCCAGCGGCAAATCTGCGTCAGGATCCAACCATTTTTCCGATGTGCGCCGACCTTGAGAGTTTTATGCGCCTGGAGGTCGGCGCGGCTGGACTGTGGTCTTCGGTCGGCGATCTCCTGAAGCTGGGCAAGGCGGTTATCACTCCCGGCAAACTCTTCAAGGAAAAGACCTTTCATGAGATGGTCGAAGCCAGGCCGTACCGGAAATACAACGAGGAAGGTTTCTATTGTCGAACGCTCGGCTGGGTCAAGGAGATCAACTTTAACGACCAGCCCTATCATGGTTTCTTCCACGGCGGCGCCACAGGCGGAATACTGTGGTGCGACCCTAAAGCTGATTTTATCATGGCGCTGATATCCAACAAATGGGGCGCGGACAATGTCGATGCTTTCCGGGCGCTTGAGCTCTTCTATAAGAATCAGGTGTATTGAGGTCGCCGCGTTCGGAAAAGCAACGACATCGTTTCATGAGCATGAGCACGAATGGTTAAGAAATCGCAAGCATCGTGCGTTGCCCAGTCTTGGCGCATCACGTACATTAGATTCATGGAAGAACGCTGAATGCCAGGAAAAGGTTGGACGGACTGGCCTCGTCCCGACGCCGCTCATGGAGGACATGAATGTCTACGCTATTGCTACTGACCCGGGGATGGAAGATCGGGTGGGAGGAGTTTGCGGGCGAGGATGCTGATCCGCAGACTGCCGTCAGGCTTGCCTTCATTGACGCTGAAGTTCCCGGCGATGCTCATCTTGACCTGATGCGCGCGGGTGTGCTGGCCGATCCCTATGTGGGCATGAATGTCGATCACGCTTTGTGGATGGAACACAAGGACTTCTGGTACCGATGCGAATTCGACGCGCCGCCCATGATCGACGGACAGACAGCGAAATTAACCTTTCACGGCTTGGATACCTTCGCCACCGTATGGTTGAATCGGCAATGCTTGGGAAAAACAAGCAACATGTTTATGCGGCACGAGTTTGACGTGACTCGCATGATCCTTCCCGCTGGAAAAAACGAACTGGTTGTCCGCTTTGCCGCACCCGCCTTTTCCATTCCCTTCGATCCCTTGCATCGCCCCATGGCCGATCCTTCCTGGAGTCAGCAACGGCTTTTTTGCCGCAAGGCGCAGATGAGCTTTGGCTGGGATATCGCACCCCGCCTGCTTACAGTCGGTCCCTGGCGACCCGTGGAACTGGTGATCGCGGATTCCGCCCGTATCACCAACACCTGGGTGACTCCGCTGGAGTTTCAAGGCGACAATGTGCTTGTTCACATAGAGACCGAAGTGGAGTGGGCAGGCGCAAACCGCAGCGTGGCGAAATTAACCGGACAAATCCACGACACAGCCTGGGAGGCAACCGCAGATCTGGTGCCTGGACGGAATGTCGTGACGAAGGATCTGCTTCTAAAAAAACCGCCGCTCTGGTGGCCAATCGGTTACGGCGAGCCCACTCTGATTCAAACGCGCGTCGCTGTGGACGTTCAGGGACGACGCATGGACGTTCGGACCGGAGAGACGGGTTTGCGCCGGATTGAACTTGTGAGAGAGCCCCGTCCGAGCGGCGCACAATCCTTTTGTTTTCGCTGCAATGGCAGGGATATCCTCGTGACCGGTCTCAACTGGACGCCCCTCGACGCCATCTTTGCGCGTGTCACACCGGAGCGCATCACGCGCACACTCGAAGCGCTTGCTGGCGTGGGTTGCAACATGTTGCGGGTCTGGGGCGGCGGTATTTATGAGCCGGCACATTTCTATGCGGAGTGCTCACGCCTGGGCATCATGGTCTGGCAGGACTTCATGATGGCTTGTGGTTGGTATCCGCAGAGCGATGCCTTTGCGTCCAGCCTTGCAGCGGAGGCCCGGCAGGTGATTCGGGACCTGCGAGGCTTCCCATGTCTTGCCGTCTGGGCCGGCGACAATGAGGTGGACGCCCAATACCCAGCCCTGGCCAACCAGAACCGGCTCACTCGCCAGACGCTGGCAGACCTGTGCCGAGAATTGGATCCACGAAACATCTATGTGCCTTCCTCGCCCTGGCGACCATCAGGTCAGCCCACCGCATGGGTGAACGCCACCGAGGGCGATTCGCACTATTACAGGCACGGAACCGACTATCGGAGTTCTCCAAATTGGGATATTCGCCCCCGTTTTCTGTCGGAGTTCGGCCATCTCTCCTTGCCGTCTCTCGAGTTGATCAGAAAATATTTTCCTTCTGGAAGCGATTGGCCGCTGACAGGGCCGATGTGGCGATATCATGGCTCAGATACGATTCACTTGAAGCGGTTTCGAGGACCCGATCTGGTCCTTGCGGCCCTGAAAGCTTGCGGTCGGCCCGAACCTAAGACCATCGAAGAGGCTGTTGTCGCCTCCCAGCAATTGCAGGCAGACGCCGTCTGCGCCTGGATCGAACACTATTGCGAGAATCCGGAGTTTGGAGGGTTCATGTTGTGGAATGTTGCCGATTGTTGGCCCCAGCATTCCGATGCTGTGATCGACTATCTGGGCACCCCAAAAACAATCCTGGCCAGACTTGGCCCTGTGTTTGATCGTGTTCGAGCAAGGCATGGAAAAATGTTGCAGGTTTGAATAGCTGGGATTTTCTGAAAAGGCTAACCATGAAAAAGAACCCAACGATCGTGTTTCCACGCGCCAAAGAGGTCACGCTTGAAACCCGTGAGATTCCCCAGCCGAAGCCCGGTGAAGTGTTGCTCAAAACCGAATGCACCATGATCAGCATCGGAACCGAGATGACGGCGTTTTCCGGCGAATATCCCAAAGGTTCCGCTTGGGAAAAGCACTTTAATTATCCGTTCTACCCCGGATACAACAACATCGGTGTGGTCGTTGGGACAGGCGAAGGCGTGAGTCCGGAGTTGATTGGAAAAAAGTTCGGAACCTGGGGCCGGCACGCCGCCTATGTTGTTGCCGAAACGCAACACTTGGAGCCCATTCCGGCGGATGTTTCGAATGAACACGCGGTGTTCTTTACGTTGGCTGAAATTGTGATGAACGGTATCCGTCGTTCCGGTGTTCGATGGGGTGAAAGCGTTGTGGTCTATGGCATGGGTCTTCTTGGGCAGTTTTGCGCGCGGTTTTGCCGTCTCTGTGGCGCCGGGCCTGTTTTTGCGGTCGATCTGGCCGAGTCGCGTCGCGCACGGCTTCCCGATGATCCACTCCTGATAGGAATTGATCCGACGAAAGAGGATGTCACAACTGTCGTGAAGGCCCGGAATGGCGGACGTCTGGCGGACTTAATCTTCGAAGTGACCGGAAATGCGGCTCTGATTCCATCCGAGTTTGCCCCGTTACGCACGCAGGGGCGCATGGTTCTCCTGAGCAGCCCCCATGCGCCAACGCTCTTCGATTTTCACGACCTCTGCAACAATCCGAGCTTCACCATCATCGGGGCGCACAATTATTCACATCCGTCCGTTGCCACGCCGGATAATCCCTGGACCCAGGCGAGACACGTGCAGTTTTTCTTCGATCTTATCTTGGCGCGCCAGATCACTCTTGATCCGCTTATCACCCGCCGCCTGCCTTATGCCGAGGCTCCGGATACCTATCGGAAATTATGGAAGGATCGTTCCTCTGAGTTGGGCATTGTGATTGATTGGACACAGGCGGATTGATTGCGAAGACCAAGACTGGTTGGTGCAAAACTAGTTTTCAAGAAAGTGGAATCCTATGAACACCGTTGCACGCGTCATGTTTTCTCTCTTCATGCTGACCCCAATCGCCAGTTTCACGTCCTATGCCGGCGACACCTATTGGGTCAGCCCGGTTGGGGAGGCGGCCTGGGCCAGCGCCAAGAGTGTCAAACCTCTGGACGCGAATGCTTGCTGTAGTCTCAAGACAGCCTGCGCCAGCGCAAAGGCAGGGGATACGGTCTGCCTCAGGGGCGGGACTTACCCGAACAAGGAGCTTTATGGAAAGGCGCTTGCTCCGCTCAATTCGGGCGTAGCCGGCACTCCGATCAACTGGCTGACATTCAAGAATGCCTCCGGTGAAACTCCGGAAATTGAAGGTACGGCCGGCATGCGAATGTGGGGGTTGGTTCTTGATAACAACAACAGCTATGTCTGCATTGATGGAATAACATTCTCCCATTTCAGCGATAGCGCGCTAATTGAGAATAATGCGCACCATATTGAGGTCAAGAATTGCACCTTTCAGAATGGAGGGAGCTTTTCCATGGTTGAGGCTGCCAAGGGCGGCGCAACATATACGTCCTATGTCAGCCACATCTGGGTCCATCACAACATGTTTTTAGGCTTATGCCCGGGTGGAGGCTTGGGAGGTTGGGGCGGTCCAAACCACATCATTGAAGGAGGCGATGCCGTTCGTATTGGGTACCCCAAAGGGACCGGTCACGGCACGCCCGGCGAGAGCGAGGGAAAGAACCACCACATTACTATTGAAGACAACCTGATTGAGCATGCCGGACATGCCTGCATGGATCATTATGGTACTGAACTCGTTATCAGAAATAACGTGATGCATAATGAACCGTGGTATCCCGAGAAAAACCAGGGCCAGACTCCGAGCTTTCCTGCGACGAACTACATCAATGCTGCTTACAACGGCCTTTATGGACATCGGTGTTATCAGGCTTCCGACGATTTTCACCGCGAATTCACACATGACCTGATTGAGGGCAACCGGTTGGGACATGCCGGAGTTAATCCAAACAATGATGGTCCGGACAACATGGACCTCGCCTGTCCGAAAAACATCTTCCGGTACAACAGCATGTACAACGCCATGAACAAGGGGCTGATGTTCAAATATTCTGCGCAAGGCAATGGCGGAAGCGGCGGCATTAGCAACCGTGTTTATAATAATACGATCTACCACAATGGGTGGGGCTATCCCTATTTTGAAACAGCCAAGTTGCCGGTTTGTCCCTGCTCGTTGGATGGCATCCATTTTTACCATCCGAACGCAACCTGTGGAAATATCATCAAGAACAACATCATTTGCGACAACAGGTCTTTCACTTTCCCTGGTCGCGGGTATGACATTGCCCCCACCAAGATTAACACCTTGGAAAACAATTTTCTGACGTCTGACGGAGACCCCAAGTTTGTCAATCCCGACCTCTCCAACCCGTCCAGCAAAACCCTGCCGGACCTGCATCTTAAGCCGGACTCTTCGGCCATCGGCAAAGGCACACACCTGACCGTGGCCAAGGGGAGCGGCAATCAGTCCAAAACCCTCGTTGTGGACGATGCCTTGTACTTTCAGGACGCAACATGGGGTGCTGATCTGACACACGGTGTGACCCTGTTTCCGGACTGGATCGCCATAGGCGATGTGGACAAGGTCGCGCAGATCGCTTCGATTGATTATTCGAACAACACGATCACTCTGGCATCGCCCATGACGTGGAGCGAAGGTGCCAAGATCTGGCTTTATAAGAAGTCGGACGGCGCTCAAGTATTGTTCGGTAAAGCGCCGGATTTGGGAGCCTATGCGTACACGCAAAAGTGAGTGACCTATGTCCTATACCCAACAGGCGAACATCATCTACGGACATAAATATGCCCTGGCGCTCACCATGGACATGTTCAAGCCCAAGGCGCACGCCAATGGTTTGGGAATCGTCTATGTGCTCAGTGCCGGATGGCGTTCTTCCGAACTCGATCCGAACAACTGCCGGCAGTATTTTGACTCATTGCTCAGGCGTGGCTATACGGTCTTTGCGGTTGTGCATGGCAGTCAGCCGAGATTTGCCATTTCCGAGATTATCGAAGACATACATCGTGCGATTCGCTTTGTCCGGTATCATGCCCCTGACTATGGGATTGATCCGACGCGCATCGGCATAACGGGATCCTCTGCCGGCGGACACCTGTCGCTCATGATGGGAAGCGGCGGCACAGACGGCGACCCGACGGCCAGCGATCCGGTTGATCGTATTTCGAGCAAGGTTCAGGCCGTGGCATGCTTCTATCCTCCCGCCGATTTTCTCAACTGGGGGCGACCGGGTCAAAGCGCGTTGGAGCCCGGACAAGATGCAAGATTTCCAGCACTATTTGACTTTCATGAATGGGATGCGAATCTCGCCAAGTTTGTTGCCATTACCAATCCGAGCCGCATACGGGAGATGCTCATGAGCGTCTCGCCGATCTACCACGTGTCGTCGAATTCAGCCCCGACGTTCATCATGCACGGCGACTGCGACACGACGGTGCCGCTCCAGCAGGGGGAGAGCATGATCGCAAAACTCAAGGCATCCGGTGTCGACGCCAAACTGGTCGTCAAAGCCGGAGGAGGACATTACTGGCCCGATTTTATCCAGGATACAGAACTGGCGGCTGACTGGTTTGATCAGCATCTGAAATAGCCGGATGTGGCTGGAAGCAGGATGCGCGCCGGATGGATGGACCATTAACGGAAAGCAAAAGAGGCATCTCCTATGAAACACATTGCGCACTTCACATTCTGTTTTCTCACACTGACGCTGATCACCGGTTTCGGAGCTTATGCAGGCGACATCTACTGGGTCAGCCCGGCAGGGCAGGCGGATTGGGGTGCCGCAAAAGGCATTACGCCTCCAGCCTCGAATGCCTGCTGCAGCCTCGCAACCGCCTGCGCCCATGCAAAGGCCGGGGACACGGTTTGCTTGAGAGGCGGAACCTATTCCTTTGCCGAGTCCTATGGGGTCGCCATGCCTATTGCCAACTCAGGCGAGGCCGGGACTCCGATTCGCTGGCTGACATTCAAGAATGCGCCTGGCGAAACGCCGGACATGCAAGGCACTGATGGTGTCCGGATGTGGGGATTGCTTTTCGAAGGCAACAGCTATGTTTGTGTGGATGGAATCCAGTTCTCGCATTTCAGCGATAGCGCGATGATCGATAACGCATCGCATCACATTGAAGTCAAAAACTGTGTTTTCCACGATGGAGGGGGCTTTTGCATGGCCGAGTCGGTAAAAAGCGACCAACAGTTCATGCCGCCGACCAAAGTTGATACGGTTTACACGGGCTATGTCAGCCAAATTTGGATTCATCACAACATCTTCTCAAGATTAGCGAAAGGTGGAAGGATTAGTGGTTGGGGAGGCACCAACCACGTTAGTGAAGGCGGCGATGCCGTGCGTATTGGCTACCCCAAAGGAACCGGCCGCGGCAGACCCGGCGAAACCGAGGGGAAAAATCACCATATTACCATCGAAGACAATTTGATCGAATATGCTGGCCATGCCTGCATGGATCATTATGGCACCGAACTGGTTGTCAAAAACAACGTGATTCACAATGAGCCCTGGTATCCCGAGAACAACATGGGGATTACGGTGAACTTCCCCGCGACAAACTACGTCAATGCGGCTTACAACGGCCTTTATTCTCATCGGTGTTATCAGTCTTCCGACGATTTTCATCGAGAATCCACGCATACGCTGATCGAGGGCAATCGGCTGGGACATGCCGGAGTCAATCCAAACAATGATGGTCCGGATAACATGGATCTCGCCAGCCCCAAAAACATCTTCCGGTTTAACAGCATGTACAACGCCATGAACAAGGGGCTGATGTTCAAATATTCTGCGCAAGGCAATGGCGGAAGCGGCGGCGTTAGCAACCGTGTTTATAATAATACGATCTACCACAACGGGTGGGGCTATCCCTATTTCGAGACAGCCAAGTTGCCCGTTTGTCCCTGTGCGCTGAATGGCATTCACTTTTATCACCCGAACGCCACCTGCGGAAATATCATCAAGAACAATATCGTTTGCGACTCCCGATCGGTCACTTTTCCCGGTCGTGGGTACGACATTGCCCCCACCAAGATCAACACCTTGGAGAACAATTTTTTGACGTCTGACGGGGACCCCAGGTTTGTCAATCCAGACCTTTCCAAAACGACCAGCCGGACATTGCCTGACCTGCATCTCAAACCGGATTCTCCAGCCATCGGAAAAGGTGCGCACCTGACCGTAGCCACGGGAAACGGCAATCAGTCCAAAACCCTCGTTGTTGACGACGCCTTGTATTTTCAGGACGCAACCTGGGGCGCCGATCTGACACACGGAGTGACCCTGTTCCCGGACTGGATTGCGATCGGAACCGTGAGCAATGTTGTGCAAATTCAATCGATCAACTACTCCAACAACACGATAACCCTGGTGTCCGCCATGACATGGAAAGAGAAAGACCGGGTTTGGCTGTACAAGGATTCTGGCGGCAGGCGAGTGCTCTACGGATCAGCTCCTGATATGGGCGCCTATGCGTATTGTTCTCAACCGGAAAACGTGAGTTCAACCGCTGACAAAAAGTAGGGAGAAGAGGGATTCATGCGCGCTACACCTCGTCAACGCGTGATTGCAGCTCTGGGGCGGAAAAATACCGGTCCGGTGGCCATGGACTTTGGCGCAACCGAATGTTCCAGTGCCCATCTGATTGCCTATCGGAATTTGCGGAGTCACCTGGGGCTCGATCCGCAGCCGCTCCGGTTGGGTTGCATGGCGCAACTCGTGGCCGAAGCCGACTCCGAGGTTCAGACCCGGTTGGGAAGCGATGCCGTTGCGCTTCCCTTTTACCCCCGCCGCTGGCGCAACTGGGACAGCGGCTACGGCTTCCCCGTGGAAGTTCCAGAGGGATGGAAGCCGGAGATTCTGCCTGACGGATACTCGGTTATTCGTGACAAGCACGGTGTGGTGCTCTCACGCCGCGCGCCAGGCGGTATGTATTTCGACGTTGGCGCCTTTTCTCTCGCCGACGCCGTTTCGCCCAAGGACTATGATGCGCGGCCTGATCTCTTTGCGCGTTGGGATTGGCCTGCGGTTTTGGATGAATCGGTGGAGGAGTACGCTGCGCGAGCCCGCCGTCTCTACGCCGCAACAGATCGTGCGGTCATCGCCCAATGGAGGATGCATTACCTTCAGGCGGGTCAGCTTTTGAGAGGATACGAGCAGTTCTTGGTGGACCTCTTGGTAGAGGAGGATATGGCCCGCGGGTTGCTGGACCGCCTCCATGTTGCATACATGCAGCGCGCCAGGGTATTCCTCGATGCCCTTGACGGCAGCATCGATGCCGTATTCTTCACCGACGACCTCGGCACCCAATCCGCGCCCCTGATCGGTCTGGAGACCTACCGCGCCATGATCAAGCCTTACTGGGCGGAGCTGATCGCTTTGGTCAAAGCGCGCGGCATCAAGGTCATCATGCATGCCTGCGGCGCTGTTTCGGACTTCATCCCGGATATGATCGAGATGGGTGTGGACGCGCTGAACCCGGTGCAGATCACAGCCACGGGCATGGCACCTGAACGGCTGATCCGTGATTTTGGTCGGGATATCAGCTTTTGGGGCGGCGGAGTAAGCACGCAGGGAACGCTTGATCGCGCCACACCCGCCGTCATCCGTGAAGAGGTTGTACGAAACGTCGGGGCTTTCAATCGTTACGGAGGTTATGTGTTCACTCCGGTTCATAATATTCAGGCCGATGTTCCACCCGAAAACATCGTGGCTGCGTTTCAAGCGGCACGCGGATGTGACCTCGAAAAAACAAGCGATTGCAGTGCGCGTCCAGGGGGGAAGACCTCCTCCAGAGCATGCGATGGAGATGCCCATTGAAGAACTGCCCGTCACCCGATTGCGCCACGGATAAACCTGCCGGACAGGAAAACACCTACCATTGCGGATCGCTGACTTATACCCGCAAGGGACTTATCTTCCTGTTCGCATGGCTGTTATGGGGCGATCTCTGTTTTCAATTGATGGAGACGGTGGTTCCAAGCATTCTGCCGCTGAAGCTGCGCAGTCTGGAAGCGTCGAACACCCTCATCGGAATCGTGATGAGCGTGCTCCCGGGTATCTTCAATACGACCATCTGCCCGTGGGTGAGCTTCAAGAGCGATCGCTACCGCAGTCGCTGGGGACGACGTATTCCATTCATCCTGTCTACGATGCCGTTTCTCTCCTGCTCGTTGATTCTCATCGGTTTCAGCGATTCCATAGGCACTTGGGTATACGGGCTGCTTGCTCATGGCACATCATACACCCGCACCATGGTCACCGTGGGATGCCTTGCGAGTTTTGCGGGTCTGTTCAGCTTGTTCAATATGTTTGTCGCCACCGTGTACTGGTATCTGTTCAACGATGTCGTGCCGCAGCAGTTCCTCGCGCGCATTGTTTCCTATTGCCGTCTCGGGGCGACCATAACCAGCATATTTTATAACGTCTTCATCTTCAAACATGCCCTGAGTCACATGCGGGAAATTTTTCTGGGCGCCGCAGTGCTTTATTTTGTGGGATATGGTCTGGTTTGTTTGAATATCAAGGAGGGCGTTTATCCGCCGCCAGACGATACGGGGGAGAAACCCGGTTTTCTCGGAAACATCCGCACCTTTGCTCGCGAGTGCTACACGATGCCTTTCTATTGGGATCAATTTCTTTACACGATGTTTGGTTCGGTCAGCGGTTGCGTCGGGGTGTACACCATCTTTTTCAACCAATCGCTTGGGCTGAGTCTGGGGCAGGTGGGCAACATCAACGCGGTGAACTACGGGCTGGTTGCAGTCTGTCTCCTGTTCGCGGGAAGTTTTGTGGATCGATGGAATCCCGTGCGCGTGATGCTTTATTCGTCATTTTGGACTGCCTTGACGGTATGCAACAGCCTGATCTGGCTGGTGGCGGACACACCACCGGCAAAGGTTCTTTTTATCGTGAGCATATGCGGCCTGCTGGCCACAGGACCGCTTTCAGCCTTCAATCAGGCGGCAGACATGGCGCGAACAATGATCCTGTTCCCCAGGAGCCGCTTCGGACAGTTTTGTGGCGCCCAGGCATTGGTGCGGGCAGCCGGGACCATGGTGGGCGGGGCTGTGGCTGGGCTGATGATTGACTTCACGGGCCGGTACTACGAACACGGATCGCTGTTTCCATACCGTTATATTTTTATCTGGCTTGGCTTTTTCGCCTGCCTGGCTGCTATTCACAACTATCGCGCCTATCGGACATGGAAACGGCTGGGCGGTGAAAAGAAATACGTGCCACCCATTACGAATTTTCGCTACGCCGATCTGAAACCAGCCTCGGATCACCCGCCAGCGCCCAAGGGGCCGCTGGTTCTGTTTGCCATCCTTTGCCTTTGCGGAGTGCTCGTGAATCTGTTCTGGATCGGATATTTCTGGTTTATTGGAAACAATCAGGCTAATGCCATCCGTTTCGCGTGTCTATCGGTGTTGATGGCGCTTCAATTCTGGGTGTTCGTGCGACTTGTTCGCGTGGCGGATCGGCCCTGAGCGAGCACGTATTTTCCAGGTTCGTTTCCTGGAGGCTGGCCCTGCTAATCTGCAAAAGGAGACCTGATGATACACATCGCAATACCGGATTACGGCGATCTGGAGATCAAGCATGTTGTGAGCGACTACAATGGCACGTTGGCTGTCGATGGCGTACTCATCGAAGGTGTTGCAGAGGCCTTGCGCGCACTTTCCAGACAGGTCGAAATCCATGTGATTACGGCTGACACTTTTGGCGTCGTGCGCGCGCAACTTTCCGGCCTTCCCGTCACCCTGACCATCACACCGAACCAGAATCAAGCCGAAACCAAGCTTGCCTATGTTCAGAAGCTGGGAGAGGCGGGTGTTGTCGCGATTGGGAATGGGCGAAATGACCGGAAAATGCTGGCGGCTGCTGCCATTGGCATTGCCCTCATTCAAAAAGAGGGCGGCGCAACCGAGGCCTTTTTTGGCTCTGATATTGTGAGCCGAGATATCTTGGAGGCGCTCGACCTTCTTCAAAACACCAAGCGGCTCAAGGCATCATTGCGATCATGACCAACAAATCAATCCTTCAAGACAAGGGCAAGGAACTTGCCTTTTTTACAGACCGTGGCGTATGGCTCAAGGGGAATCTCCATCTGCACACCAACGCGAGCGATGGGACTTGGCCCTTGGAGAAGATGGCCGCCATCTACAAGAAAAAAGGTTATGACTTTATTGCTGCAACGGATCACTGGCGGCGTTGCCACGATCACGGCAGCATCAACGGGCTGATCCTGATCCGGGGGATGGAGATCGACTTCAGTGTTCATGGTAACCGGTTTTTCCATATGGTTGGGCTGGACATGAAGAAGGACCTTCCCCGCAGGTTGTCGCCGCCCATGCGGAACTACCGCTTTCTCAGGGAGAACTCTGGATTTTGTTCGATCGCGCATCCCTACTGGTCGGATCTCACGCGGGCGGACATCAAAGCTCTCCGGGGAGTTGACGCCATCGAGGTTTACAACACCACCTGCGAGGTGGAAAAGGGCAAGGGCTGTTCGGAGTACATGATCGATTCTGTGCTTTCCTCCGGGCGGAAAATCAAGTTGTTGGCGGTTGACGATACCCACCAGTATCACACCGACTACTGTCAGGGATGGGTTTGGGTCAAAGCCGCAACTCGCAGCACGGCGGCAATCATGAAAGCCTTGCAGCAGGGAAGATATTTCTCCTCAACCGGACCGCGGATCGTCAATCAGGTGGTCACAGGGGACACCATGTGTGTAACCTCCACGCCGGCCAGTCAAATCAGGTTCGTGACCAATTCCTATTGGGGCGATTGTGTTTTTGCCACGGGATCGAAAGGGATCACTCAAGCTGATTTCAAGATTAGGCCACAGGTAAAATACATCCGCGTTGAGGTGATCGATCGGGCTGGCAAGAAGGCTTGGAGCAATCCGGTTTTCATCGCTTAAGTTCGTCCGGAGCCCGTTCCAATGGCAGCTGAAAAATGGCGATTCTATGCCTTTTGACGACTCCTTTATTGACACGTGAATCAGGTGCCTTGGGGCAATAGTCAGAAACAGCTAAGAAATAGCACGAATCGCACATTGACTCATTTTGTTTACACGAGCAAAAATAATACAACCGTAAGGTGTGCCGACATCAGTCATGGTTTAATCGCAGGAGATTCTCGATGAGCGCTGTCAAATATCTCGCGTTGTGGTTCCTTGTGCTTGCGTTTAGCGCATGTTTCATCGCCCATGCCGGCGACATCTATTGGGCCAGTCCGGAAGGGCAGGCGGCTTGGAACGCGGCAAAAAGCGTCACACCGCCCGGTGCGAGTGGCTGTTGCAGTCTCGCAACCGCGTGCGCCAATGCAAAAGCCGGGGATACGGTCTATCTGCGGGGCGGAACCTATTCCTTTGCCAATGCCAAGGAAAACGCCTACATCATGCCTGTGGCCAATTCGGGTGAAGCGGGGACTCCGATCAAATGGCTGACATTCAAAAATGCCCCCGGCGAAGTCCCTGAGATCAAGGGTATGCCAGGCGTGCGGATGTTTGGTCTGATGCTGGAGGGCAACAGTTACGTCAAGATTGATGGCATCGTATTCGACAGCATCAGCGATCCTGGGCAAGTCTCCACCGCAGCCCATCATATTGAGATATTAAACTGCACCTTCCGAAATAATGGATTGGACGCGCACGGATTCATCATGTGTGAGGCGCGCGCCAAAAGCGGCGGCAATGATTGCACGGCCTATGTGAGCAACATCTGGGTGCATCACAACATCTTCTCCAAGCTGGCGTGCGGCGGCATCCAGAAGGACGGAACCTATCGGGAAGGCGGCGACGCCGTGCGTGTTGGATATCCTGGTGGAACCGGGCATGGCACGCCTGGCGAGACCAAGGGTCTCAATAATCATATTACGATCGAAGACAACCTGATCGAATACGCGGGCCATGCCTGCATGGACATGTACGGCACGGAAATTGTCGTCAAAAACAATGTGATTCACAATGAGCCGTGGTATCCCGCGCAAGCTGGAACCAAGCCGCCGCGCTATCCTGCGACGAACTATCTGAACGCCGCTTATAATGGGAAATGGAGCCACCGGTGTTTCCAATGCTCCGACGATTTTTGCCGTGACTACACGCATCTGCTGATTGAAGGAAACCGAATCGGCCATGCCGGACCCAACCCCAACAACAATGGCGCACAAAACATGGACATCGCCGCGCCCAGGAACATTTTCCGCTATAACAGCCTTTATAACGCGATGGAGAGCGGGTTAATGTTTAAATATAGGAGTTTGAGTGGTTCCGATCCCAAGCTCGGCGCTGGCTACAACGGCGGCACCTCCAACCGGGTTTACAACAACACCATCTTCCACAACGGTTATGGCTATCCCTTTTACGAAACCTGCAACTATCCGGTTTGTCCAATGGCTTTTGGCGGGGTTGACTGGTATACGCGGAAAACCGGAGGCAACATCATCAAGAACAACATCATTTGCGATAACCATTCAGCCATTCTTTACAAGTGGGACATCAATCCTCAGAACAACGCCATCAATACGATTGCGAATAATTTCCAAACCGCCGACGGCGACCCCATGTTCGCCAATCCGGATATTTCCCAGCCAACCAGCAGGACACTGCCGGATCTGCATCTCAAAGCCGGTTCTCCGGCCATTGAAAAAGGCACACACTTGACCGTGGCCAAAGGGAGCGGCGATCAGTCCAAAACTCTGGTCGTGGACGACGTGCTCTTTTTCCAGGATGGAACCTGGGGTGCCGATCTGACCCACGGAGTAACCTTGTTCCCGGATTGGATCGCCATTGGCGATGTGAACAAAGTGGCTCAGATCGCTTCGATTGATTATTCGAACAACACGATCACCCTGACCGCACCCATGACGTGGAGCGAAGGCGCAAAAATCTGGCTCTATAAAAAATCCGACGGAACACAGGTTTTGTTCGGCAAGGCCCCGGACATGGGCGCGTATGCGTATTCTCCGAAATGAGGGGGCGCTGAAATTCACGTCATATCGCGACCAGCCTTGTGATCTTGCGAGATCTCACGACGAAACTGAGTGAACATCAGGCCTTGTCGAACATCGCGATTTCGGCGTGAGATATCCCCATATAATTGGCGATTGGCACCACGCGGGTGCATGAGGGCGCGGTATTTCAGGGGCGACAATCCGAACACCCGCCGAAAAGCGCGCTCAAAATAGGATGCGCTGGAATAGTCGAGTTCCTGCGCGATCTGTCGCACCGTCTTATTCGTGCCGGTCAACATTTGCATGGCTCGTTGCAGCAAGTCGTGCGTCAGATGAAACTTAAGAGAGTGTCCGAATGCGCGTCGAAACGCCTGGGACAAGGCTGCCAGAGACATGCCCATCGATTCCGCGATTTCGTTGACGCGCAGTTTCGCGGAATTCTTCTCCCGTATCAGGGTCAGGACGTTTCGCAAGGGCCTTGCAACCGAGGCGTGCAGCCAGAGCGCCTCCACGTCCGGCGTGCGCGCAAACTCGGCAATGGCAGCTAGGTAGGCTGCCGTCATGGACAAGCCATCAGCGGGTTGCGGTGCCAGAGGGCGACTCAAAAATGCCAGGGTTTTCAGCCACGGCAGCGTCCGTATGCCATTGACGCTCTGTACGTTCCGAAAAACATCCAAGCCATCCGCATCTACGGCTGTGAAATGAACATACCCGAATGCGCCTGACGGGAAAAACCGCATGCGGAAGGGGCGCTGTAATGGGATCAAGTACATGTAGCCTGCGCGCATTTTGAAATGGCGGCGATTCATCACGATTTCACCCGACGTCCGTCCTGCAAGGTGGAAAAGTCGATTGAACGGCTGCGCGGGGAAATCCTGTTCGAAAGCTGTTTTTACCGTGTTCTTGCCAAACTCCAGCAGTTCACATTGCAAAGGCATGTCGACGCCCTGCGCGTGCCCTAAATAGCGGAACGAGCAATTTTGGGGAATATACGGCATGGAGAAGTAACAAAGATCAAAGTTGTTCTTGGTGTCAGCCATGATTGCAGCATGGAACGCCTGTTTGTGGGCTGTCAAGAAAGAGTTATATTTATGTTGATTTGTGGTCTAGTCCAAACGCATCTAATCCTGTTAGCTTGTTCTTTGGAGAAACCATGAAACGAGCACCTGGCATTGTCGAATATCCTGAAACACTCCGAAGACAGTCGAAAAAAAGCCTGACACTCGCCGCCGATTGGGCGGTGCGCAACCAGATTCGTGACGCGTGGCCGGCGTGGAATGCCAACAAGGGGCGTTTTCCCTATCATATCGTGATTGATCCGGCGAAGCGCGCGAAGCGTCCGCAAGTCTGGTCCACCTGTTGGAAGACCGCGCGCGCTGCGCAAGGCCTGTACAGCGCCTATCTGATAACCGGCAAGCCGGAGCACCTCGATGCCGCCAACCTGGCCATGGAGTATATGGCCACGCTACAGGTTTTTGAGCCAGGATACGAAACCTTTCATGGCGCATTTCGTGAAGACTCGCCTCAAGGGGCGCATGTCGCATCTCGCGACGGCATGGAGGCGGTGCAGGGGTTCATCGCTGGGTATCAGGCCACAAAAAATCCGCGTTTTCTGAGGCGCGCAGTCGCAGGCACGGATTTTCTTCTGCGGACGATGAAGAATGGCATCTGGCCGTTTGGCATCGCCTGGCCGCAGGATGGGCGTGTCAGGCATCAGGATCATTTCTGTTTCTATGCAGGCGCGCTTGTTTTTGCCCAGATGTATGCGCTGACGGGCAATAAGGCCTATCTGACGCGTGGTCTCGTCCCGTTCGCGAATCGGATCATCAAGGATTATGTCCGGGCCGACGGCGCGCTCGGCTCCCGCGTGCCCGACCAGAACAATCATCATATGACCAAAGATGGGGAACTGGCCGGCGTATTTATCAACGACGACGGACTTGGCGTGGCGCTGCTGGCTGCCTATGCCGTCACCGGCGACATCCGCTACCGCGATGCCGCCATTGGCGCGGCCGACTTCTGGACGCGGTTGACCACAGCTCCCGACCGGCTGGCGGTCTTCCCGTCCGTGGCGTTATTCCTTTCGGACGTATACCGCCTGACCGGCGATCGCAAATATCTTCCGCGCATTGCCGAGTACGCCCGGAAAACCATCTCGCTTCAATATCTCTCGTCTAAAGAATCCCTCTTGCACGGTTGTTTCATCGGCGAAGACATGGCGAAACATTATGATCCGAACTCCTGCCCTACGGATTATGTCGATTTGCGAATCACCTCCTACGCGTTGATTGCGCTGTCCAAAATCGCGGCGAAGGAGCCGTCGCAGTGGGGTTGCTCGTATTCTTGTTTTATCTGAGAAACAAGGCGGTTGCGTCCGAACGAAGGAGTAAGCCATGAGCCAGGGGATGATGTCGGCGATTCGGGGAAACGCCGGACTTTCCATGTTTTACGATTCTGTCCATGTGGTTCCCGTTTTTTCTGCTTACAGCGCCTTGCGCTGTTGCACATGCAGGTTGTAGAGTTTATCCATTAGAGAACAACTAAATCCTGGAGGAGTATGAAGGCCAAACGTCTGGTGTTTTCGTCCGAGCGGTGTGTTGAGACTCAGGAGTTCGATCTTGCCGACGAACCGAAGGCCGATGAAGTTCTTCTCGAGAACATCATCAGTCTGATCAGTCCCGGCACTGAACTCGCCATGTTCACCAAGTCCCATGTCGGTTTTGCCGATCCTGCGAACAAGTATGCCAAGTACCCCTTCAAGGCCGGGTACGCTGCGGTTGGAAAAGCGATCCGCGTGGGTGCCGAGGCCAAGGCCCAGGGCATCAAAGAGGGTGAGCTCTTTATTCACCGGGGTTTCCATGCCTCGCACCACATGGCCAATATTCGGCCTGACCAATGGTCCATGTTCGAACGGGTCCCGGAGGGCGTCGATTATCGCCATGCGATATTCTGCATCCTGGCGGAGATTTCTCTGACTTCCGTGCTGCTCTCACACATCGAGGTGGGTCAGAACGTGGCCGTCTTTGGGCAGGGGATGATTGGGAATTTCGCGGCTCAACTCATGCGTGCGTCCGGCGCCAAGCGCGTCGTGGTTTTGGATCCCGTGGCGGATCGCCTTCAGATTTCCGCGCGCTGCGGCCTCAATAAGTGGCAAATGGATCCGACGGATCCAGACTGGAAAAAGAAGCTGAAGGATATGACCGGCGGACTGGGCTGCCATATCGTGGTCGAGGCGACCGGAAACCCCAACGTTGCGGTGCAGGCGATCGATGCCTCTGCCACGTACGGCAAGGTGCTGCTTCTCGGTAGTCCGCGCGGTATGACCACGCTCGACCTCTACAGGCAGATTCACACCAGGGGTATTTCGCTCATCGGCGCCCATGCGCAGCACCTGGCTTCGGCCAAGTACTTTAACTCGCCATCTCCCGTCCAGATTGTCCTGGAGTTCATTGCCGACGGACGGCTGGTCGTGGCGCCGCTGATCACGCATACGCTTCCGGCCCGTGACGCGGCATCGGCCTATCAAGGGTTGCTGCAGAAGCCGACCGAGTATCTGGGCGTGCTTTTGGATCTGACCCAGTGGTGAGTCGATTCTCGCGCCGCAGTCGCTTGTGCGGTGTCGCAAATAACTAAAATCCACATGTCATCCAGGAACGGAGGATATGTGGATTTTTAATTTACCCTGAATGGACTCGCGGCTTGACGCAGGGCTCTTGGGCTCTGACCGTGAAATTGACGGAAAACGCGGCTGAAGTAGAGCGGATCGGCGTAACCTAGTCCAAGCGCGATCTCCTTGATGGGCTTGCTGGTATTCCTGCACAGGTCGGCGGCTGTCTCCATGCGCCGTTTATTCATATAAGCCAGGGGACGGATCCCTTTCGCCTTTCGGAAAAGGCGTCCCAGATAGTCGGGATTCATGTGGTACATGGACCCCAGGGCACGGAGGCTGATCGGCGTGTGCAGGTGGGTTTGAAGATGGATTTCGATTTGCTTCACGATGGGATGCACTTCGTCGTGAAGCGCCTGGCCATCCGATTCATGATCAAGCTCCGCAGCCGTCGACCAGGCCTCTCCGAGGATGGCCAGGAGATCGCCTCGCAGGAGCTCCAACTTTCTGCCCGCTGCCGTCCGACTCGTTGCGGCAAATCGCGCAAGCAGTCGTTCCGTCGCGGAAGAAGGGAAGCGAATGGTGCGCAAGGGCATCCACGGTTGTGGACGGCGGGACCGGTCAAAATGAATTCCGCAACTTCCGGCAATCCCCGGAATGATCCATAGCAGGAGGTAGTCCTTGCTGCCGCGCCATCGTCCTTCGCAGTGCAGCAACCCCGGCTCGATAATGGCGACGCGGCCCGGGTACAGGGCGTAGTAACGTCCATCCAACTCCATCACCGCACGGCCTTTTAGCGGGATGCAGATTTCCGGGATTGTGTGGCGTTGTAAACCGATCTCGATGCGCTGGTATCGGGCGGGGCGTTGCGGCAGGGGGCGCGCCCCGCCGATTTCGGAATCTCTAGCCACAATCGTGTTCAAGTCGGCGTTGAGCACATGCTGCAAGGCACGCCGAATCCAGGTTGGCATGCATCGGTTGTCGGATGCGGTCCGCTCCTTGCTATTCATGTTTGGAAAGTATGCAGCGGTAAGATTGCACGTCAATCGAAAAAGGGCTGTTCATCCGCTCTTCCGGGCTCGATAAACGGTTTTGGCGAAAAGGGGTCGACACATTCTCAAATATCCATGTTTGATGGTTTTGTCCATAACATTCCACCCCGGCACGTCTGATCGGATTTGCCTCGCGATGCGGCGACTGGCAATATTATTAACTGAATTGCAGACATGAAAAATCAACAGTAAGCAAAGTCGCATGGTCAGGTGGCAAAACAGAGGGAGACGCAATGAATAGCAACAGCGCATTTCGAATGGCGGGCATTGTCGCATCGGTCGTCGTGTTGGGAGCAGGCTTGGCCGTTGCCGCAGATACGACCGCTGGCTCAACGGACTGGCCAAACTTTCGTGGTCCGAATCATAATGGCGTTTCCACGGAAAAGGGCTGGCTGACGGCCTGGCCGAAGGAGGGGCTGAAGCAGCTCTGGCTGGCTGAGCTGGGTCCTTCTTATTCCTCGGTTTCGGTGAGTGGCGGCAGGGTATATGCCATGGGCAGCTCCAATAACAAGGAGGAGCTGGTGTATTGTCTGGATGCTGAGACAGGCAAGGAAATCTGGAAACATGCGTTTCCCAACATGCCCGGCGACACCAACCCAGGTCCT
>Ga0316231_1001236_pt1 | contig 29416 bp, 18 predicted proteins | sample TBH18027metaG_FD_206002 | JGI IMG/M metagenome (GOLD analysis project Ga0316231, IMG submission 206002) | Freshwater microbial communities from Trout Bog Lake, Wisconsin, USA - TBH18027 | ecosystem: Environmental > Aquatic > Freshwater > Lake > Hypolimnion/Profundal zone | place: USA: Wisconsin... | reverse complement strand
GGTGAAATTGCCGGTCTCCGTGCGCGCCTGGCCGAAGCGGAAGGAACCCTCCGCGCCATCCGCACCGGCGAGGTGGACACCGTGATGGTCGCGGGCAAGGAAGGTTCGCAAGTGTTCACGCTGGACGGGGCCGAGCATGCCTACCGCGTGCTCATCGAATCCATGAATGAAGGGGCGCTGATGTTGACGGCTGACAAGACCATACTTTTCGCCAATCAATGCTTCGCCCGCATGGTCAAATGCCCGCTGGAGCAGGTTACCGGCAGTTCTTTTCGCCGCTTTCTCTCCATCGCCGACCGGGCAGCGCTCAAGTCGCTCCTGAAACAATCCGACCAATCTGGCGCCAAAATCCAATTGGTTCTTTACGCCGGCGACCAGACGCAAGTGCCGGCGCATCTCTCGCTTCGTCCGCTGGCGCGGAATGGTTTTAAGAGTGCGACCTTCGGGATCGTGGTGACGGATATGACCGAGGCCCGGCGCAACGAGGAAAAATTGCGAGCCCTGACTCAGCGGGTGGTGCAAGCGCAGGAAGCCGAACGCGGACGCGTGGCGCTGGATTTGCACGATCACATCACCCAATTGCTCTGCGCCGTCCTGGTTCGGAGCCAGACGCTGGCGGACCGGCTGCCCGCGTACGCCGGGCCGTTGAAACGTGAGGCGTTGAAACTTCGCGAACTCCTCGGCCAGGCCGCCGATGAAGTGGAGCGCATCTCGCGCAATCTGCGGCCCGGGGTTTTGGAACAACTGGGCCTGGCTACGGTCCTGCGCAACGCGTGTACGGAGTTCGCCCAACGGACTGGGGTGCCACTCAAACTGACTTGCGTGGCTTTGACCGCGCGTTTGCCCGGCGATATCGAGTTGACGCTCTACCGGATTCTCCAGGAAGCCCTGCAAAATGTGGCCTTGCACGCGCACGCCCGCCACGTGCAAGTGAGCCTGACGAAGCCGGACGGCTTGGTGCGATTGGTGATTCATGACGATGGCATCAGCTTCGACTTGGAACCACATCCGGCCGGCCCGAATGGGTTGGGCGGGCTTGGCCTGCTCAGCATGCGCGAGCGGGCGGCCTATGTATGGGGAACCCTGAGCGTCAAATCCGTGCCTGGCAAAGGCACCACCATCACAGTCCAAATTCCGCTCGAAAAAATCGAGGCGAGCCGCCATTCTTTTGCGCGGAAACCCAAGCTTGAATGCTTATGAAAAAAATCACCGTGTTACTGGCCGAGGATCACATGATCGTGCGTGAAGGCTTTCGCAAAATGCTCGAATTCGAAGCGGATCTGGAAGTCGTCGGCGAAGCGCAGGACGGACGGCAGGCGGTTGCGCTGGTCAAACAGCTCCGGCCCGCGGTGGTGCTGATGGACATTGCCATGCCGCATCTCAATGGGCTGGAAGCGACCCGGCAGATTCTCGGCGACTTCCCCGCCACCAAGGTGCTCATGCTCTCCGCGCACAGCGATGATGCTTATGTGGACACGGCCATTGCGTCCGGGGCGGTGGGCTTTCTGCTCAAGCAAAGTTCCTCCCATGAGGTGTGCAAGGCGATTCGGGAAGTCCACCAGGGCAGAGCTTTTTTCAGCCCCGCCATCTCCCGGCGGCTGAATCGTTTGCGGCCGGAATCGCGCGACCGCGCGGGATTACTTGGCAAGCAGTCCGCCCAGTTGACTTCTCGCGAGATGGAGGTGCTCCAATTGATCGCCGAAGGCAAAGCGAACAAGGAGACCGCCTCGGAACTCGGCATCGGCATCAAGACCGTCGAGAAGCATCGCGAGCATCTCATGCAGAAGCTCGACATCCACGATACCGCCGGCCTCACCCGTTACGCCATCAGCGCCGGCATCATCGAGAGCAGTGTGCAGTTGACCATCGTGTGATGCTGAACAAAGATACCCTGGAATTCGGGATGACGGTGGCGGGCACCATTTGCTGGGGCGGACTGATTTAGGGTGGAACCGGTTCGCTTTGTCAATGGGGTGAACACCCCATAGCGCTTCGGCTACGGCTTGGGCTATTATTTTAGATGGATTTTGAACTATGAACGCTGAACTCTGCAAGCTGGCGGCCGAAAAAGTAGGCAACAACAATGTGTTGGTAAACCTCGTTTCCCGCCGGGTTCGCCAGCTCAATGCTGGTGGCGGCGGTTTGAGCCGTCCGCTGGTGAGCGTGCCCGCCAGCATGGGCCTGGCGGACATTGCCCTGACAGAAATTGTGGAAGGCAAGATGGGCTGGGAACTGCCGGAAGAAACCGCCGCGGTCCGTCCGCCAAACAAGAAACGCCGCAAGAATTGAGTTTTCCTGCGATGGGCGGTACTGAACTGCGATGCGAGTTGACGGTAATCGAAATGGCGGGTGCGAATTGCCAATGAAGTTCGCCAGCGGGCAGTGAGGTCGTGGTATGGACATTAATTTGATCGGTTTTTCTGGAGATCAACAACGGGCGCTTTTCGATCTGTTGATTCTTGCCATGTATGCTGACAGCCACTTGACGACGTTTGAAGACAAGCAGTTGCAGGAGTTGTTGGCCGCCATGGGCATGGTCGAAAAACTCGACCGTCAGCGTGAGTTTGACGCCGCCGTGACCCGGATCAAGCCAAACCTTCAAACCGCCTGGAAGGCCAAGGAGCTGGCCCTGACCTTAACCAACGCCTTCACGGAACGAAGCCAGCAGAAACAGGTGTTTTCGGCGGTGGAGCAAATCATGACCTTTGACAACCACGTCAGCACCTGGGAAAACACTTTGTTGATGGAACTGCGGATGCGGTTTAGGCTGTGAGACCGGTTGAAATCGTGGAGCGCGAACCCACTCAAGGCAAAAGTATTCGAGGTCATTCTGCATCAACTGCCCTCACCCCGGCCCCCATCGGATGAGGAGAGGGAGAAGACTTCGCCTCCGCAGCGTTGTAGTGCAAGCCGCGAACTTGACAGCAATATTCATCCAATGGCAACGGCTCATTTTGTCTCGCCCTTTCAGGGCGTGATAATCGCTTGGGGCTCCAACCCAGGGCGTTGCCCTGGGCTGTCCTGTTTTGGGCTTTCAGCCCAAGCGTTGAAGTCACCCAGCTTAAGTAACCCATTACAAACAGCGGGGAACCGGTTCTTCTTTGCCGCACGTTCTTCCAGTTCGTCGCCTTTGGCCTCGTGCAAAAGTTCAATGAACTGGGATCGTGGCAACAATGCTTTTGCCATCGCTAGAGGCAAGGCCAAAAAGGAAACCGCCGCGGAACTCGGCATCGGCATCAAAACGGTCGAGAAGCATCGCGAGCATCTCATGCAGAAGCTCGACATCCACGACACCGCCGGCCTCAGCCGCTACGCGATCAGCACCGGCATCATTGAGAACAGCGTGCAGTTGACCATTGTTTAGCGGCAGTCAGCGGGCGCCGACTTTCAACTCGACGAAATGCTCGTGGCGATCGTCCACCAAAGGCAGCAGTGCCGCCTCAAGTTGGTTGCCATCGAGCGAGAGTTGATTTCCGCCAGTTGAATCCGTGGCCAGCGGGATGATGGTGATGTGATAAACCGTCTGGTGGTAGCGATAATGGATTTTGCAGGACTTCCAGTCTTTGGGCAGACGCGGGTTCAGGCGCAAATGATCGCCCTCCAGGTTCACGCCCAGCAGGGTTTCGATCAGCAGCCGATACATCCAACCCGCCGCCCCCGTGTACCAAGTCCAACCGCCCCGGCCCGTGTGCGGCGCGACGGCATAGACATCGGCCGCGACGACATAAGGCTCCACTTTATAGGTGGCAATTTGTTTGGGTGTCTCGCTGTGATGAATGGGATTGAGCAGCGTGAAGAGTTTCCAGGCCCGGTCGTTTTCACCCATGAGTGCAAAGGCCATGGTGGTCCAGATCGCGGCGTGAGTGTATTGGCCGCCGTTTTCGCGCACGCCTGGAATGTAACCTTTGATATAGCCGGGATCGAGCGGAGACTGGTCAAACGGCGGCGCGAACAATTGGATTAGTCCGGCCTGACGGCGGATGAGGTGCTGGTCCACGGCATTCATCGCCAGCCGGGAGCGTGCTGGGGTGCCGGCGCGGCTGAGCACCGACCAGCTTTGCGGCAAGGAATCTATCTGACACTCGGCATTGCTCGCGGAACCGAGCGGTTCCCCGTTGTCGAAGTACGCGCGGCGATACCATCCGCCGTCCCAGCCGTGCAGCTCGATGTTCGCTTGCAGTTGCTGCGCCTGCGCGGCGCAACGGTCGGCGAAAGCAAGGTCGTTGCGCGAGCGCGCCAGTCTGGCAAACTGCGTCAGCACATCGAAGAGGAAGAAAGCCAGCCAGACGCTTTCGCCTCGCCCGTCTTTGCCCACCAAATTCATGCCGTCATTCCAGTCGCCGCAACCCATCAGCGGCAGACCGTGTTGGCCGAATTTCAACCCCCGCTCGATGGCGCGCACACAATGTTGATACAGCGTGGCTGACTCTTCGGAGTGATTCGGCAAATCATAGCAAGATTCTTCTTCCGGCTTGAGGGGGCGGGTTTCCAGAAACGATATCTTTTCGTCGAGCACCCCCGTGTCCGCGACACAGGCAACATAATGGCAGGTTACGTAAGGCAGCCACAGAAAGTCGTCGGAGAAATGCGTGCGCACCCCGCGGCCGGAAGGGGGATGCCACCAATGTTGGACATCGCCTTCGCGGAATTGGCGCGCGGCGGCGCGGAGCAGGTGCTCGCGGGTCAGGGCGGGTTCGGCATGCACCAGCGCCATCGCGTCCTGCAACTGGTCGCGGAAGCCATAAGCACCGCCGGACTGGTAGAAGCCCGTCCGACCCCAGAGCCGGCCGCTCAGGGTTTGATATAACAGCCAGCCGTTGGCCAGCACGTTGAGGGAGGGATCGGGCGTATCCACATTCACCGCGCCAAGCGTCCGATTCCAATAAGCCCACACCCCTTCGAGCGCGGCGCGGCTGGCGTCGGCCCCGCGAAAGCGCCGGATGAGCGTCTGCACATCCGCCGTTCCGCGGCCGACGCCAAGACGAAAACAGGTTTCCTGTTCCGCGCCTTCGGCCAGATTGAAGTTTACCTGCACCGCGCCACAGGGATCCAATCCCGCCCCGACTTTGCCGGAAAGCCGCTGCCGCTTCATGGCCGCCGGCTGCGTCAGGCTCCCATTGCGGCCGATGAATTCTTTGCGATCGCCAGTCAGTGTGCGGGCCGCTTCGTTCACGTCCAGGAAAACGATGCGGTCGGGAAATTCCGTATTGTAATAATTGCGCGCCACCAGCGTGCCGGTTTTGAGTTCCACCTCGGTCTGCACATGCAGCAGGCTCTGGTGCCGCCGTTCGCCCAACACCCATTCCACATAGCTAGTGACGGACAGGCGGCGCGGCCGGCCGGAGACATTGCGCAGTTGCAAAGCCGAAAATTTCACCGGGGCGTCCATGGCCACATACACCCACAGCTCGGACGCAATGCCAAACTCAGTATGCTCAAATACCGTGTAGCCAAAGCCGTGGCGGATGACATAAGGCGTTGCGCCGCGCGCGGGCATCGGCGTGGGCGACCAGAACTGTCCTGTGTGTTCATCGCGAATGTAAATCGCCTCGCCGGTGGTGTCCTGCACGGGATCGTTGCTCCAGGGAGTCAGGCGGAAAGCTTGCGAGTTCTCCACCCAGGTATATGCCGCTCCACTCTCGGAAATCACCGTCCCGAAAAACGGATTGGCCAGCACATTGACCCACGGCGCCGGCGTCATCTGGCCCGGATGCAGGGTGATGACGTATTCGTGGCCGTCGCGCGTAAAGCCGCCCAAGCCGTTGTCGAAAATCAGTTCGCGGGGCGGCAGCGGGGTGGAAAAGTCGGGTGCCCGGTAGCGGTTGGCGCGCAGCGGTGGTACGGAAGGCTCCAAAGTCCGGCGATGTTCCATTTGTTCCGCCAGCGTTCCCTTTTCATCATCGAGCACGATGCGCGCCGCAGCTTGCAACAGCACCCGGTCGTCGTTGGGAATTTGTTCGAGGCGCCGGACGAAGATGCCGCCCGGCTTGTCCAGCATTTGGGCTTCAATCCCGGACGAGATCAGCCGGGTGATCTGGTCCTGCAAAGACTGGCGATAAACGGAGACGTCCTCGTTCAAGATGACGAGTTCAACCGTCAGTCCTTTCATGCGCCAGTAGGAGTGGGCCTGAATCAACTGTTTGACCAGTTCGATCTTTTCGAGGTCGCTGATCCGGAGAATCACGATGGGTGAGTCGCCCGAAATGCCGTAGCTCCAGAGGCCATTTTGTCCGCGTCGGTTGTTGAGCAAGATGGCGGAGTTGGCCCGGCGGTCGAGATCGGCATAAATCAACGCGCCCGCCAGTCGGCCATAGAGCTGGGCTTCAGCCTCCGTGACATCGAGTTGGTGCAAGGTTACCTGGCTGTGGGTCCAAGCCAGATCAAAGACCCGGTCAGTCATGCGGGAACTTTGGTATTTTTCAATCAGCGCCAGCGCGGTTTCCCGGGTTTCCGTTGCGCCCAAGACCAGATCAATGACGGCGGTTTCCAGTGGCTGCAACCGCACGGTGCGCCGCAGCGCCACGATGGGATCGAGCACGGAGCCAACGGTGTTGGACAGCGGCGAAACGGTCTGCATCGCTGCCGGGCTGGCCAGGCTTCCCCCACGCCCAATGAATTTGGCGCGGTCGGTCTCGCAGGATATTTCTTGCTGGTTGTCGCCCTGGACTTTCATCAGATGCAGCAACCAGGGCGGCTTTTCTTCCTGGGAGCGGGCGCGGCGCGTACAGAGCAAGGCCGAAGAACTGCGCGCGAATTCCGTTTGCACGAACAGATTACTGAATGCGGGATGCGTCGCGTCCGCCGCTGGCAGCGCCAGGACCACCTCCGCGTAACTCGTCAATTCGATCTCCCGCGCGATGGGCGAACGATTGGTGATCTTGATGCGCCGCAGCTCCACATCATCTTCCGTGGACACGCTGATCTCGGTATGGACCTCGAAACCGGCATTGCGATGGCGAAACTCCGCGCGCGCCTGGGTGAAAATGGCTTCGTACCCTTTGGTCATCCGCAAGGTGGGTTGATAGGCAGTGGACCAGAACTCCCCAGTTCCCACGTCGCGCAGATAGACAAACGTCCCCCAGCAATCGCGGGTGGCATCCTCGCGCCAGCGTGTCACCGCCAGTTTGCGCCACTGACTATAGCCGCCCCCGGCACTGCTGATGACCACATGATAACGCCCGTTGGACAGGAGATGAACCTCCGGCGCCGGCGAGGTGGGATGGGTGAACACGCGCATCACGCTTTCACCTTCGCCGGAAGGCGTGCGCGATTCTTCCAAGGTCAAATCCTCGACGAACACGCTGGGGGCGGTTTTGGGCACGCGCTCCTGCAACAGCAAATCCGCCGCCTTGAGCAGCGGACAAGCCAGGAAACGCCGCTGCATGGGAGAGTCTCGCAACACATTATCCAGCGCCAGCAGGCTCATGCCTTGGTGATGCGCCATGAAGGATTGGATGGTCGCGCTCGTTTGGTCTGGTGGCAGACGCGCCGGGGTATAATCCACGGCTTCGTGGAAACCATACGCGCCGGCCCGGCCCTCGGCTGCCAGCCGTTGCAAATTCTCGCACGCCGCCACGGGGGACACCATGAGCGCCATGACACTGGCGTAAGGGGCGATCACCAGATCATCGGCCAGTCCCCGTTTCAAACCCAGGCCAGGCACGCCGAAGGCGTGGTATTGGTAGTTCAGTTCCCCGTCGGTGCGGTTGTAGCCGGACTCGGAAATGCCCCACGGCACGCCGCGAAATTTGCCGTACTCGATTTGTTGTTGCACCGCCGCCCGACAAGTGTGATCGAGCAGGGTGTTTTCATAGTTGGGCATGACCAGCAGCGGCATCAGGTATTCGAACATTGAGCCGCTCCACGAAACCAGAATCGGCTCGCCGTGCGAAGCGACGAGCAGCCGGCCCATGGAGAACCAGTGGTCTTGCGGCACCTGCCCCAGCGCGATGGCCACGTAACTGCACAAGCGCGCCTCCGAAGCCAGCAGATCATAGAACCCAACGTCAAATCGGTGTTCGGTGACATTGAAGCCGGTGGCAAATAAATCCCGGGCGGGATTGAACAGAAACGCGAAATCCATCGCGGCCAGTTCGTCGCTGTGCTTCGCCAGCGCCTCAAGTGCGAGCAGGCGCTGACGCGCATGCTCGGCCGCTGCCCGCAAGCAACGTACGAGTTCGCCCTCGCTCTCGCCGGCCGCCAGCGGTGAACCGAGTGATGAATCCAGGCTCGCGGCCTCCCGCAGCGTGCAGGCGTGGTCGAGTTGGGCGGACGGTTCCGCTGGTTGGGTTCCCGCCGCCGCCAGTTTGCTCGCGTGGCTGTCCACTGTCCACGTTTTGGCTTCGGGTCCTGGCGTCAGCGCCAGCCACGGCGCGAGAAAGCGCAATTCTTCCAAATGCGATTGGCAATCGCGCTGCAAGACTTGCGCCCACGCTTTGGGTTCTGCGGGCTCACTTTCCAGCGCTGCTGCGATGCGGGTCGCTTGAATTGTGGCGCTTTCCAACAACGCATACGCGGCCCGCAGGCCGGCCGGCGCTGGTTGCAATTCATTTTCGAGTCTGGCTAGCTCAAGGTTTTCACGGGCCAAGTCCCTGAGTACGCTCACCGTGTCGCGCAAACCGTCGAAAATCCGGGGCGTGAAGATTTGTTCATCGGCCTGTTCCCGCAAACCGGCGGCAAGCGTCAGCAAATGCCCGGCGAGATTGCCGCTGTCCACGCTGGAAACATAGAGGGGCAGCAAGGGTTTGAGCGTTCGAGTTTCGTACCAGTTATAAAAATGGCCGCGATGCCGTTCGAGCCGTTGCATGGTGGCGAGCGTGGCCTGCGTTCGTTCCAGCAAGCCGGCGAGCGAAAGATAGCCGAAATCGTGTGCGGCCAGATTGGCGAGCAGCGCGAGACCGAGGTTCGTCGGCGAGGTGCGCCGGGCGATGGTCGGCGCGGGAATTTCCTGAAAGTTGTCCGGCGGCAGCCAGTTTTCCAGCGGGCTGACAAACGTGTCGAAGAAATGCCAGGTTTTGCGGGCCGTAAGGTGCAGAAACTTCACTTGCGCAGGCGATAAATCCGGGATCACGGTTGGGATGGGCTGGCTGATCCACCAAGCGATCCACGGCGCGGCCAGCCACACTGATAGCAGCGGCAGCGCAAGGACAAATTGAGCCGGCTGCCAAAGGATCAGACCGAGGCCGGTGGCCATCGCCATCGCCGGCGCAATCCACATGGTGCCATAAAAACCGGCGAGGTCGGCGCGCGTGGTTCGCTCGGAGTCACCCGACGTTTGCCATTCGAGCAGCCGTTTGTGGGTCACCAGCAGGCGCAGCAGCGTCTTGCCGATGGCGTTCACGCTGATGAAGGCGTCATAAGCCAGAAAAGCCAGGGTCAGGAGAATCTGGCCGAGCTGCCGGCTGCCCGTTACGGTCACGCCACGCGCGTGCATGGCCCACGTCATATCGCGCGGTTTGCGCAGGGCATTGACCAAGGCCGCCAATAGTCCGGGAAGGGCGATAATGCCAATGACCAGCAGCAAGCCGGAGCCGCCAAGTTCCGGCGCGCACAGCCAACTCCCGAGCAAGAACAGCAACAGGGCCAGCGGAACCAGGCTCCGCCGCAGGTTGTCGAATATTTTCCATTGCGACAGCACGGACAACGGGTTGGCCATGCGGCGGGCGTCCGTACCGGGAACGCGCGGCAGCAGCCATTGCGTAATCTGCCAGTCGCCGCGAATCCAGCGGTGGCGCCGGTCCATGTCCACGTTGTAGCGGGAGGGAAATTCCTCATAAAATTCCACGTCGCAAACGAGGCCGGAACGGGCATGGCACGCTTCCAACAAATCATGACTGAGAATGGAGTTCGCGGGGCAGCGTCCGGCTAGGGCGCGCTGGAAGGCATCCACATCGTAGATGCCTTTGCCAATGAACGAGCCTTCGTGAAAGATATCCTGATACACGTCGGACACTTCCCGCGTGTAGGGATCAATGCCCGCCTCCCCGGCAAACAGCCGGACAAACCACGAGCGCCGCGCGCTCGGCAGGCTCACGCCCACGCGCGGCTGGAGGATGCCATAGCCCTCGCGGATGATTCCCAGCGCGGCATCGAATACCGGACGATTCAACGGATGAGCCATGGTGCCGATGAGTTGTCGCGCCGCTTCGCGGGGCAACTGCGTGTCGGTGTCGAGGGTGATGACATACCTGATCTCCGCCAGGATGGCGGTGTCGCCGACCATTTCGGTAAAGCAGCCGCGCGCCCCGCCGCGCAGGAGCTCGTTGAATTCCATGAGTTTTCCCCGTTTGCGTTCGTAACCCATCCACACGCCTTCGCCGGCGTTCCAGCGGCGCGGGCGGTGAAATAGAAAAAACAGGTTGTTTCCGCCGGCGGCATATTTTCGGTTCAAGCCTTCGATTCCGGCCCGTGCCCGCTGCAGCAAAATTTCATCGCCCGGCAAATGCTCCGCTGGCGCATCGCGGAAATCGGTCAGCAAGGCGAAATGCAGATGTTCACCCCGGTTCGCCAATTGATGAATTTCCAGCGTCTCGATCAGGCGGTCCACGCCTGCCGCGCCGGCCAGCATCGTCGGCACCACCACCATGGTGCGGGAATCCGCCGGAATGCCGGCGGCAAAGTCTAGGCGCGGGAGCAGGCTCGGTTTGACCAGCAACGTGGACAGCCAGTTCATTAACGCCACTGCCAGTTGGCTCGCACACAGCAGGAAAACCAGCGTGAATAAACACAGTCTCCAGCCTTGCACTTCAAGCGCCAGTGACTGCCGCATAAAACCCAACGCGGCCAGCAGCGTGAACACTCCGATCCCGCCCGCGTAAAACCCCAGCGGAAACCGGAGGATGCTGCGTTCTATGATCGTCCGCGCCGGCCACCGGACCTTGGCCAGGCGCGCCAATTTTGGTTGGCCTTTGTCTATGAGATGGAAACCGACGTGGGCCGTCCGGTCGCGGGAGCCGTTTTGCCGTAGGTTGTCCGCCGCCAGTTGGATGGCTCGCTGCGCGATTTCCGCTTCCGTAAGTTGACTGTGCCGGGCCAGAAACTCGACCGCATGGCGATAGCGATCGCGGGTGGCAAAATCCATTGACCCGTAAACCTTGGCCGGGTCGGCGAGCAGAGTCGCTTCGACCAGGCTCAGACTTTCCACAAACTCCTTCCAGTCCATGGCACTCAAGAACCGAAGACTGGTGATGCTATGGCTGACGGAAACCTGGTCCGCCGCCTGGTTTTGGCTGTCCAAATGGATGAGTTGCTCGATGGACAGGCCTTGCTGGCCCAGCCGCTGTTCGAGCCAGCCGCGCGCGAGGTGCAGCACCGGACTTTGCCGCGACAAGCGCTGGCAGAATTCCGACACGAACGAACTAGACAGCGGCAGCTCCGACTTGGCCATGTCCGCCACCACGATGACCAGGTGGGACGGGTTCTTCTCCGCCATCTCCTGCAAGCGGTCCACCCATAAGTCCGCCAGATCGCGATCCTCCCGGGCAATGGTCAGCCGGGTGGTGACACGTTGGAGATTCTCAATCAATCCCAGCCGCAACATGATGGGAATGGCCCACAACTCACCGAGTTTCAAGGACTGCACCGTTTGATAAGCCGCCACGAAGGCGTTCAGCGGACCGGCGTCAATTTGCGCATCCACGTGCGAAATCAATTCGAGCACGATGTCATAGACGCGCGGCAGGCCGGCGGAAGGAGTGTTTAAGAGGCGGGGCAACTCGCGGCTATAACCACGCGGCAGGTGCCGCCGGGCCATCTGGATTTGCTCTTCGATGAGGTAGAAGTTGTCCAGCAGCCAGGCGGCGGCCGGGGTGATGCGCCGGCCTTGCTTCACGGCCAAAGTCGCGTGATTGAAAGTCCTGAGTCGGTCCTCGTTTTGGCCCAACCGGGCCAGCAGATGGTTGGAACCTCGCTGGGTGATGATCTGGTGATTGGCGGCGAGGGTTTTGGCATGACGCGCCAGTTGTTCAACGCTGAACAACTCGGCCCGCAACGGCGGCTCGCCCGTGCTTGAGCGCGCATGCGCAAGATCGGCCACCCAGTGTTGCAGGCGCAAGGGCAAATTCTTCATGTTGTGCTCAATATCAGTCATAACTCCAGCGATCATTTGGCCGCTGGAACCCGCCCAGCCGCATATCTGCCAGCCAGTTCGTCAGGCACGCGGCGGGCGGGAAAAGCTGTCATTCCAGCGCTTCGCGGATCGGTCGAAACCTGTATTTAGGCCGCTCTGGCAATAATTTCTCGCCTCACGGTAGACTTTATTGCGGACCAGGGATATGGGGTGTTCTCCCCACTTGAAATTGCCGCCGGGATTGCGCGGCGGCGGAACGCTTGGCCATAAAACTCGCGGGGTTGGATTTAACCCCAGAGCGGCCTGACCATTGAGTGGACAAACGTGGGTCTATGAAGGGAATATTATGGTGGGAGCTGTTTTAGTGGTGCTGACCACCCACATGCTGCTCAGCGTACTGCCGGTCTGGCCACATAGCCGTTCTTGGGGCTATTACCCCAGCGGTGGACTGGGCTTGCGGCCTTTGACTTGGGCCTCGATGCGGGCGTGCTCGGCTGCCACCGAAATCATTTCACTCCCGAATTGACACGCTTCCCGCATTTTCCTAGCTTCTTCCGGCAAAGACCCCGCCGCTTTGCCCCGGATTTCCGTCCGGGGATTTTTATTGTGAACCCACGGCGGTGCGGTTGCAGACAAATTTATGGCAAATACAATTCTGGTTGGCGCCCAGTGGGGCGATGAAGGCAAAGGCAAAATCATTGACGTGCTCACCGAGCAGGCGGAGGTTGTCGTTCGCTACGCCGGGGGCAACAACGCGGGGCACACCGTCATCGTCAACGGCAAGAAATCGGTGCTGCACCTCATCCCCTCGGGCATTTTGCGCAAGCACAAGCTGTGCGTAATCGGCAATGGCGTGGTGTGCGATCCGCTCGGCCTGGTCAGCGAAATGGAGGGATTGCGGAAAAATGGCATCCAGGTGACGCCGAAGAATTTCGTGGTCAGCGAGACGGCGCATGTGGTGTTTCCGTATCATCGCGAGCTGGATGGCGCGCGGGAATTACTCAAGGGCAAGAACAAGATCGGCACCACCAAGCGCGGCATCGGTCCGGCGTACGGCGACAAGGCCGCGCGCGTCGGCCTGCGGATGAATGATCTGGTGGATTCCGCCCGGCTCGAGGAGAAACTCGCCGGCCGCATCAAGGAGAACAACGCCGTGCTGAAATCGCTTGGCGCCAAGCCCTTGTCCTTCAAACAGGTTTTCGCCGACTACGACCGGGCGGGCCGGCACCTGAAACCGCATGTGCAAAACACCGTGGTGCTCCTGCATGACCAGATGCGCGCGGGTGCGAACATTCTGTTCGAGGGTGCGCAAGGCACGTTTCTTGATATTGACCACGGCACCTATCCGTTCGTCACCTCGTCCAACACCACAGCCGGCGGCGCCTGTACCGGCTCGGGCGTGCCGCCGAACCGCATGGACCGCGTCGTGGGCGTGATGAAAGCCTACACGACCCGCGTTGGGGAAGGGCCCTTGCCGACCGAGAACCAGGAAATTTCCGACCTGTTGCACGGCATGGGCCGCGAATTCGGCGCGACCACTGGACGCGCCCGCCGCTGCGGCTGGTTCGATTCGGTGGCCACGCGCCACGCGACCATGGTCAACGGCATTGACGACCTCGCCATCACCAATCTCGACGGCCTCGATACGGTGGAGAGTGTCAAAGTCTGCGTGGCCTATCGCCGCGGCAAGATGCAGTACGACTTTGTGCCGAACGACGCGCAAATTCTCGCCGAATGCCAGCCGGTGTACGTCGAGTTCGCGGGCTGGCGCACGCCGACGGACCATTGCCGGACATTCAAACAATTGCCCGCCAAGGCACGCGAATACGTGAAGGCGATTTCGGAATTGAGCAACGCGCGGCTGTTCATCGCCTCGGTCGGGCCGGGCCGGGAACAGACGATTTTTGTTTGATTCAAAAATGTTTAAAAAATAGGTGGCAAAAGCGGAATCCTGAACTAATGTTGGGTGTGGTGCGGAATGAGAACACACAAACATCCAAAAACATATGAGCAAGGAAACACAAGCAATCCGTGAAGATCTGGGCGCACTGGCCGAAGACGCCAGCGCGTTGATGTCCGCCACCGCCGAGGTGGCGGGAGAAAAAGTCAGCGAAGCTCGCAAGCGCCTCGCCATCGCCTTGGAACGCGCCAAAGATATTGGCGGTCGTGTCCGCGACAAAGCGGTCGAGGGCGCCAAGGCCGCCGACCAGGCCGTGCATGAGCACCCCTATCAAGCCATCGCCATCGGCATTGGGGTTGGGGCGATCCTGGGCTACCTTATTGGCCGCCGGTGTTCGCGCAACTGCGACCGGTCATAGCATGGAAACCGGGGCCACCGGCCGTTTCCAGCAAGTCGCCGCGAACTCGAAACAGGTCGCGTCCCGGCTCCTGACCATCGGGGAAAACCGGCTCGAATTGTTGACCTTGGAGTTGCAGGAGGAGCAAGAGCGCCTCCTGCGCGCCTTTTTGCTGGCCTTGGGCGTGGCGGCGTTTGGTTTGCTTGCCGGCATGACTTTGACGGCGGCTCTGGTTATTTGGTTGCGGGATTGGCCTGTGACCGTTCTCCTGACCCTGACTGCTCTGTATGCCGCTGCCGGGATTTGCCTCTACCGGCGGCTCAGTGGACTGCTACGTGACTGGCAGATGCTTTCCGCCACCCTGGATCAACTCCGAAAGGACCGCGCATGTTTGGCAAAAATCCTCGAATGAATGCCCTCCAGGCGCGCAAGCAATTGTTGATCGCGGAAAGCGAACTCAACCGCGCGCATCTGATGGAGGAATGGCGGGCCATGGCGGACGATGTCCGGGTGCTTGCCCGGCAGGCCAAAACCATCGGTTCGCTGGCCGCCGCCGCCGGGTTGCTGGCGGCTGGGCTTTCCTCCTTCCGCCGCAACCAAGCCGCATCCTCGGAAGAAAAACCGTCCTGGTGGCGGACCATTCTGAAATACGCCGGCGTGGCCACTTCAATCTGGTCGGCGTTTCGCCCACCGGCTCCCCGGGAAGAGGAGAAGTAATCCCGAAATCCGAAAAATCCTTCTTCTTTCTATTCTTCCGGTCAGTGATAAGTTGCCTCCGGCGTTTATGAAGTTTCTTAACTTGTTGGCGGTCTTGGATTTGCTGTTGTCGTCCAGTTTTTCCTCCCCGGCGGGCGCGGCCCGAATCAACCAGGAAGGCCGCCTGCTGGGTTCGCTTCCGGTCGTGACGAATTCCATTTTGTTCAACACCACCAATGCCGATGCGGTGGTGGCGGCGATGCAGATTTTTCCGGTCACCAATCCGTGGAACGAGTGCATCTCCAACCGGCCCGTGCTGCCAAATTCCGACGCGATGATCGCGCAAATCAATGCGAACGTGGGGTCTTCGCACCGATTTTTGGAGTTGTTTCAGGAAATGAATTACGTCTTTGTGCCGGACAGCCAGCGGCTGGTTTCCAACAACTTTGTTTTTTACCCCGATGAGTCGGATTTGAACGGCGGGGTTTCTCCCTACGGCTTGTATCCCATTCCTACAAATCAGCCCATCGAAGGTTGGCCCACCGGAACCGGTTCGCAAACGCTGCTCCAATGGCAGACGAACAACGATGGCAGCGACCGCCATTCCATCATGGTGCAGCCCGGCGCCGGCTTTATTTTCGAGACTTGGAATGCCTTGCGGGTGGGCACGAACTGGCAGGCCGCGAACGGTGCGATCTTCAATCTGAATACCAACGCCCTCCGTCCCGATGGCTGGACTTCGGGCGATGCGGCGGGGTTTCCCATGTTCCCGGCACTGGTCCGTTATGATGAGTGCGAGCGCGGCATGGTGGAGCACGCGTGCCGGTTGGTGGTGGTGAAATCGCGGTCGCAGCATATTTATCCCGCCACCCATGACGCCGGGTCCGTGGCCGGGACGCAAACCAATTATCCCGCCATGGGCCAGCGGTTGCGTCTCAAGGCGGGGTTCGTGATTCCCGCGAGCTGGACAAGGGAGGAAAAGGCGTTGTCGCTGGGGCTGAAGAAGTACGGCGCCATGGTGGCGGACAACAGCAGTTCGTTCTTTTCCATCTCGATCACGCCGGACGATCGCTGGGGCGGCGCTTTCGCTGACTTTTCCGGCACCGGCATTGCCATCACGAATTTCGAAGTGATCCAAACGACGGGCACGAACGAAGGACCGCGTTCGCCTGGCGCTCCCGTGGCGATGGCGGGCCCAAGCCAGACGACGTTGGCCGGCGTGCCGTTGGCCTTGCCGGGTGTGGTGCTGTATTCCAACGCGCCGCCGGCCACCCAATGGTCGCTGTATTCCGGTCCTGGCACGGCCACGTTTGGCAACGCATCGCTTACGAACACCACGGTTACGCTCAGTGTGCCGGGAGCCTACACGCTGGAATTGAGCGCCGCCGATGGGGTCCATGCCGCGGCTTATGACGCAGTGGTCATAACCGTGACCAATACCGTGGTGGTGTCCGCAGCTCGCGCGGGGACGAACTTGAAGGTCAACTGGCTGGGGGGCGCGGGTCCTTACGTGGTGCAGACCAACGCCGGGCTCTTGCCCACTGGTTGGGGAAACCTGACCACCACCGCCTTGCAAAGCGTGTCTCTGCCGCTCACGAACCGGCAGGAATTCTTCCGCATCCAATCCCAATGATCTGGATCGGAGCGCCGGCATCTGGCGCGGCTCGTTTTCAAATTGGAGTTCACGCTTTGGCGTGACCGGAGACAACCTGCAGTGCGGTTGAGGCAAGCTGCTGTGGCACAGACATTCTCATCTGCGGGTTCACGGAAACGGGCAGGTCGAGCTTCGGCTTCCAGTCTCGTGTTTCCGCTCGGGAAATGAGCCCATCCGCGGCTGAATTCACCTTTAACTGCACGGTTCCGGTTTCAGCGCGCGTTCCACCAGCGCTTTCGCGCGCGGGTCAAAATTCAATTTCAGCGCCTCGGCGCGCGCCGCCTCGGTCATCTTGGCCCAGGATTTACGCAGGGCGTTGACCATCTTTTCGTCGTCGCTTTTGGCGGCCAGCGCCGCGAATTGAAACTCCAGGAACACCAGGCATAAGGCGTCTTCCAGCACGCGGCCTTCGGCGTCGGCGGGGAAATTCTGCTTGAGGTTCAATGCTTGCACGCGGCGGATGGTGGCGTCGTCATAACCCACCTCGCGGAGGATCGCTCCGGATTTCGCGGCGTGGAATTGCTTGAGTTCGGCGCGCCATTTCAAATAGCCGGCGCGCGTCATGGGCTGGCTTTCGCGCGGGCTCTGCCAACGGCAGATATGCTGGCAGCGGGCGGCCAGGCGAAGCGCCTCGCCGGCGTCGGGGCACAATTTTAAAACCCAGCTGGTGAGCCGTTCGGCATACAGCAACTCGCGCGGGCGTCCCGCTTCCTGGTTGGGATCGCGCCCATTCTCCTCGTCAAAACGGCGGATGGCGCTGGCAAATTTTTCATTCACGCGCGCAGTATAAATCCGTAGCCCGAAATCCGAAACCCTAAACAAATCCCTGAATTAACCACAGATGGACACAGATCAGCCAAAGGATGATTGGATTTTTGGATTGCTGGCAAACGCGCCCACAGCCATGAGTCCATTTATCCACATCTCCATTGATCCGGTCTTGGTTTATCTGTGTTCATCTGTGTCCTTCTGTGGTTGAACTGAATCGTTCTCAAGCAACTCGTTGCCGGCTCAGGCGGTCGCGGAATTGTTTGGCGGACATGCCGGTGGCGCGTTTGAAGGCGACGCAAAAGCTGTTGATGCTTTGGTAGCCGGAATCGTGCGCGATGCTCTCGATTTTTTGGGTCGTGTGGGTGAGGAGTTTTTGGGCGTGGTCGATGCGCACGCGTTGCAATTCCTGCCCGGGCGTGCGGCCCAGATGCTCCACAAACGCCTTGTGCATGCCGCGCCGCGACATGGAGGAAACGCGGACGAGATCCTGGATGGAGATCGGTTCGTGACCGTGCTCCCAAATAAACCGGAGGCTGCGGGCTACGCCCAGGTGTTTGATGGTGAGAATGTCGGTGCTTTTGCGCACGATCACCCCGGCGGCGGGCACCCGCACCGGCCCGGCAGGCGCCGGTTTGCCGGCCATCAACTGCTCCAGCAATTCCGCGCCGCGATAACCCATGACCTCCAGGTTCGTATCCACGCTGGAAAGCGGCGTATGCATGGCGTCCGGCGCGAGCAGATGGTTTTCGGTGCCCAGGATGGCGACCTCCTCGGGGATTTTGATCCCGACGCTTTCGCAGGATTCCAGCACGTCCAATGCCTGCTGGTCGTTGGCGGCAAAGACGGCCAGGGGTTTGGCGGCTTGTTTCATCTGCGTCGCCAGCCATTTGCGCTTGCGCTGCCATTCCTGTTTGCCGGTGGCATAAGCGGGCGATTCCGGCCAGTGCAGCCAGGCGCAGTGGTGTCCGCGGGCAGCCAGCGCCTGGCTGAACCCCTGGCCGCGCTCCCGGTAGGACCAGTTATTGTCGTCGCTGTAGAAGCAAAAGTTGGTGAAACCGCGGGTGAGCAGGTGATCCGCCGCCAGTTTCGCCGCGTGTTCATGGTCTTCTAGGACGCGGGCAAACTTCAGGTGGGGCCGGCGATAGCTGAAATCCACCGTCGGCAGCCTGATGGCGGTCACAAATTCCGCCAGATCATCGCCGGCGCCGAGCCAGGCAAGAATGCCGTCGCCCTGCCAGCCCCATGGGATGACCTTCTCGCGGGTGTAATCCGCGTAGAGATGCCAGCCATGTTCCCGCGCATATTTTTCGATCCCTTTATGCAGCCGGTAATCGTACCAGCCCAAGGCCAGCAGGACGCGCTTTTGTTTGGCGGGCATGCCTGCGGAAGATAATCAACGGGTGAAATCTGGCAAGCCACAAAATATCCGGCTTATAAAAAAAACTGTTAATTGCGATGGCCATTGCTAAACTTGGCGCAGGTTTAAAATATGAATCGCAAGCCATCCATGGTCGTCATCTTCCTCACGGTCTTCATTGACCTGATCGGCTTCGGCATTGTGGTGCCGCTGGTGCCGATGTACAGCCGCATTTATGGCGCGAGCGGCTGGCTCATCGGGGCGATCATCGCGTCGTTTTCCGCGATGCAGTTCATTTTCTCGCCGATTTGGGGGCGGCTTTCGGATCGGCATGGCCGGCGCCCGATTCTGCTCATCAGCACCGCCGGCGCGGCGCTGTCGTATGTGCTGTTCGCCATCGGTTCCGGCATCGCGAATCATCATTTGGCCCTCGGAGCGCTGCTGGTTTCACGCCTGTTTGCCGGCGCGTGCGGCGGGAACATCACGGTGGCCCAGGCTTATATCGCTGACATCACGCCGCCGGAAAACCGCTCGAAACGGATGGGATTGATCGGCATGGCGTTCGGGTTGGGCTTTATCTGCGGTCCGATCATCTGTGGCGTGGCGCTGAAATTGGGTGGCAGCACGGCCCCGGGCTGGGCGGCGGCGGCGCTGTGCGCGGCGAATTTCGTGCTCGCATTTGCCATTCTGGCTGAGAGTTTGCGGCCGGATTCCGGGCACGCCAACAACCGTCCGCGGTTGGCGCAATGGGCGCATACGCTGGCGCAGCCGAAAATCGGCCTGCTCATTTTGATTTTCTTCCTTGCCACCTTCGCGTTCAGTTGCTTTGAAAGCACGCTGCCGTTGCTGGTCAACGATGATTTCAAGCTGGGCATCGTCATGGACCAAACCAAGCCGATCGCGACGGTCATCTGGCTGTTTGTATTCTGCGGTCTGATTGGCGCCTTGATTCAAGGCGGTTTGATTGGCCGGCTGGTGAAACTGCTCGGCGAGCCGAAACTTATTGCCGGGAGTTTGTTGCTTACCGGCGTGGCGCTGACGCTGCTGCCGTTCATCAAGGGCGATGGCCAGTTGAAATGGTCGGCGGTGTTGCACCTGGCGGATTGGCCGTGGATTGAAATGCTGTTCGCACTGGCGCTGCTGGCCATCGGCTCCAGTCTCACCCGGGCGCCGGTGTTTGGCATGCTCTCGAATCTCACGCCGGCAAACGAGCAGGGCGGCACCATTGGCGTGGCGCAAAGCGCGGGCAGCCTCGCGCGCATCCTTGGCCCGATGTTTGCCGCCACGCTCTATCTGCATGTCCCGGAACTGCCCTACGTCGTTTGCGGCGGTATTTCTATCCTGGCCGGAGTCCTTGCCGGACTGCGGCTGAAGGGGACGAACCCCTAAGGTGATTCCTTGTCTGACGTAGGGGGTGGCATCCTTGCCGTCCGAAACCAGCGTGGGTTGCTTTTGTGACTTCAGTATATTCCAACGCGTTTCGACGTGCGCGAGATTTTCGCCGCCAGGCTGCGAAGGCCGAACCTTGGCTTGGCACCGGCTCTACGGTGGGCAAGGATACCCGCTGCTACGGTGTGGCGGCGGCGAAACGCGCGTCGGTTAGGGTCTTCAAAAAGGCTACCAGTGCCTGTTTGTCGCCGGCGCTCAAGGGCACGCCACCGTCGGGGTGCTTGGCGAGATTGGGGTCCAGCGTGGGACTGCGCTGAACGCCGGTCGCATAATGCTCCACGACCTCTTCTAGCGTGCGGAATCGTCCGTCGTGCATGTAGGGCGCGGTGAGGACGAGGTTGCGCAGGGAGGGCACCGCGAATTTGCCACGGTCGGAGGCCTGGCCGGTGACTTGCTCGCGTCCGCGATCGGTGGGCGCGGCGTCCAAGCCGTTGTTCGCGAAGGCCTGGCTCTGGAATAGCGGCCCGCCGTGGCAATGAAAACAATCCGCGCCAAATTGTCCGCGGCGGGGATCGTATTCGGCGGAAAACAACGCGAAGCCGCGTTGCTCCTCAGCGGTGAATTTTTCCTCCCCGCGCTGGACACGATCAAATTTGGCATCGAAGGAGGTGAGCGTGAGCAGGTAGTTTTCGAGCGCTAGCGAAATTTTTTCGGCGCTGATTTCCGGCGAGCCAAACGCGCCCGCGAACCGGGCAGGGTAATCTTGATTTGTAGGGGCCGACGTAAGGAGGCTCAAACCTGAATTCGGAGTGCGGAGTGCGGAGGTTTGAATTAGAGCCTCCTCACGTCGGCTGCTACGGTGGGCTTGAAGTTTCGCCACGAGATTCGTCAGGGACTGGTGCATTTCAATGGGGTTTTGGATGGGTTGCAGCACCTGCTCGCGCAAGCTTTTCACGCGGCCATCCCAAAAGAATTCCCGTTTCCACGCGAGATTGAACAGCGGCATGGATTTGCGCGGGCCGAAGTTGCCTTCCGCTCCCCGTGCGGTGGGGCGGCCATCTGTGAAGGCCTTTTCCGGCGCATGGCAATCGGCGCAGGACTGCTGGTTATTGATGGACACACGCGGGTCGAAAAACAGCGTCCGGCCAAGCGCCACGCGCTCGACGGTGAGCGGATTGTCGCGCGGCAGGTCAGGAATTGGAAACGTGGCGCTCATCGTGAATTCATAGGGCGTGAAATTGTCCGGCAGATACAACGGCTGGGGATGGGCGATGGCGATTTCCGCGTCGGTCAGCGTGCTGATGGCGCGGACGCGGAAGGCGCCGGCCAGGTTTTTTACCAGTGCGGCGGAGATCGGGTCGCCATCGCGCGAATGCGTCGAGGAACCGTCCTGTCCAAACGACAACGGGCGCGGGGCGTTCAGGACGGTGGCCAGGTCAAAATCCAACTCCAGCTTTGTTTCGTTGGTGACCTCCAGTCGTGCGGCCAGCGTGATGGACACGGCGTTGGTATCGCGCGCCAGATGGTAGGCCCAGCCGTCCAACTGGCCGCTGGCATTGCGCCACAAGCCTTCGAGCGCCAGGAAGATATAGCCGCCCTGCCAGCTCCAGTGCAGGCCGTTGAGATTGGGGTTGAGCGGATGACCGGCGGGAAATGTGGCGGCGTCCGCGTGATTCAGATTGGTGCCCAGCCCCAACAAGAACCGGACGGAACCATATGGGCCGGGCGGCACGCCGGTCAACCAGATGGAATCGCGGTTTTGCCCGAAGTCCAGCCAGGCCACGGAGTTGGAAAGTTGCAGCCACGAGCCATCAATCCGTTGCAGTTCGAAATCGCTGGCCAGGTAACTGACGCGTGTGATGGAGAAGATTTCGGCGGCCGAAGTTTGGTAGCGAAACGACGCGGGTTGGAGAAGTTCGCCGGAAACTTCCGGGGTGAGTTGGATTTGCAACGTCGCGGCGCGGGCGACCATGGTGGCCCACCCGAGCGCGAGGCAAAGCCCAAGGGCGATTCTCATGCCAGGGAGCATACGAGCGCGAACCTTAAGCAGGGATGAAGGCGGCAACCGCGCTGGGATCATTAATGGCTTATCCTGAACCAGCCAGCCCATGTTTGATTCCCCGCCTGATCCAGCGCAATCGAGCCGCAACCGCTACTTGCGTTTGCAGCCGTTTCATGCCTATATTGTATCAATCTTATAGAAGTGCGATTGCCCAGATGCTTGCTGAGTGCGAGCATCCGTGATCAGAGTCTTATGAAGACCACCACGAAGCACCGCAGGGTGAGGGGACCGGCTCGGAAAAATGCGCCGGCGGGCGAAGCAACACCCCGCCAAATTCCAAGCCAAGCCGCGTCACTGCCAACAGTGGAGGCGGCTGAACCACCCGCGGAGTATTCGGCTTTTTATGAACTTCAGAATCTGCTCCGGATCCGGCTGGATGCGCCGCTGTTCCGGCTGGTTGACGACTTGACTGGCGTGCGTCTCCATGTGCTGTGGCATGCCCCATTGGATTTCCAAGGCTCCAGTGCCATGCCAGTTTTCTGCCCGCAGGCGCGGCAGCGGGCTGGTGCCGATCGCGTACAGCCCATGCGCTGTGCGTCCTGCTGGCAGCAGCGTTGGAAACCCTTCCAGTCTCCGGCTGGCCAAACTCAACCGTTCAACGGGCTGTGCGGTCGCACCAATTTCAGCGCCTTCCTTCAGATGGGTGCCGTCCGTCCGCTCACGCTGGTCATGCAGGCGCGCATCGCGGATGAGTCGGTTGGCGCATCGCGTGGTTTCGCTGAAATCGCAGGGAGGACAAAGCGCCGCGCGGGCGGGGCGCGGAGCCATCAGCCATCAGCGTCCTTGGACGACTTCCAGTACGCCGTGGCTTTGGTGCGGCTGATCCTGCACGATTTGGAATCCACCGCCCAGGCCTGGCTGGCTGCGAGCGCCGCGCAACACCCCGCGCACTGCTTGAACCGCCCCGATGGCAAGGCCAACCCTTTGTCGCCGGCGACCAGCGCTTTGGCGGTGTCCATTAACATTTGAATATTCGTTTGTTTGTGATTTCTCTTCTTCACAATCATATCCTTCAATCGCGGAAAACCATATGGGGTGAACACCCCAGAAGGAATTCAGGGAATACCACAAATGAGGTTTTACACTTGGGTTCCATCTGGAATATGCTGGAGGACCATGCCAGACAGCCATTGCCAATCCTGGGCGCTCAACGGGATTAACAACGAATGCGAAACCCGCTTGCACTTGGCTGGATTGCTTAAACATGGCGTCAGCGAGGCCGTAAAAAGCGCCGTTCCCAATGCGCCAGCTTGGACTTGCCCTGGTCCCATGAAGTGGAGCCTGCCGGCATTCTGTGCCGCCACGATTCTCATGGTGAGTGGCCCGGCGGCGCTGGTTTTCGGTGGGGAATTCAGTTTTGATAATTGCCATGCACGGTGGAGCGACACCAATCTGATCATCGGCAATGCCCACCTTGAGCGCCAATGGCAAATCCGGGACGGCTTGCTGACCGCGACTTCGTTTCGCGATCTGGACGCGGGTGTGGAATGGCTGGCGAAGCCCGCTGGCCATCCGGCTCCGGTGCCGCCAGGCAAAGTTGTCAGCGAACATCGTGCCGTTTCCATTTCTGCCAAGGGGGGGCGCTTCAGCCCGGTGGAGGCGCAATCGCTGGTGTTGGAAATGGCCGCCGCCGGCCGCCGGCAAAGCTTCCATTACCGCTTTCAGCTTTTCCCCGAAGCACGGGGAGTGGCCATGGAATTTGCGTCAACCGGCGGGCCGACTGAAACCAACCGGGTGATGGGAAAGGAATCCGAGGAAGTGCCGACCGGCGCCAATGAACAGGCGACCCGGCCTGCGGATCAAGCGGATGGCGGCGACGCGCTGGAAAACCTGTGGCTGGCCCCTCAACATTTGCGGTTCACTCAAGTGACCTTTGCCGACCAAACCGACATCCACAATGAACTGGTTTCGGAGAGAGAATGGCTGCTCATGAAAAACGAGCAAACGATCTTAGTCCCGGGAAATGTTTTTTATTGCGAAAACGTCCTGACAAGTGATGGGTTGATCTTCTTGAAGCAGGCCCCGCTGCCGGGAGCCCGTCCAGTGAAGAGCGAGTGGGACATGGCGGTGAACGCGAACGCCAGACAATTTCAGCTGGCCGGTCAGGGCTATCCCTTTGTGGTTCTGGCCTACCGCGGCGGTCGAAACGGACGGATTGAGACCTTGCAAGATTACCAGCGCCAAGTGCGCGTGGTTGCCCCCCGGCGGGACGGAATGTTCTTGAGCAACACCTGGGGCGATCGTTCGCGGGATGCGCGCATCAATGAGGCTTTCATGGAAAAGGAAATCGCGGCGGGACACCGTCTGGGGGTGGATGTGGTTCAAATTGACGATGGCTGGCAGAAAGGCCGTTCGGTCAATTCCGCAAGCAGCCAGGGAGGCAAGCTCAAGTTTTGGGAGGCCGACCCGCGTTTTTGGGATATTGACCAACAGCGGTTTCCCGAAGGTCTGGACAAGCTCGTTCATTTGGCCCGGGCCAAGGGCATGCAATTCGGTTTGTGGTATGCGCCCGACTCGGTCCTGGAATTTACCAACTGGCAGCGTGACGCCAGCCGGGTGTTGGAACTGTGGCGCCAGCACGGGATTGAGTATTTCAAATTCGACATGATAATGGTTTCGTCGCCCTCGGCGGAAAGCAACCTGCACCATTTGTTTGACCGAATCCGGGAGGAGTCCAAGGGGAAAATCGTGATTGATCTGGATGTGACGGCGGGAATTCGGCCAGGCTACTTTGGCGCGCTGGAAACCGGCCCCATCTTTGTGGAAAACCGCTACACGGATTTCCACCGGTATTGGCCGCATCAGACCTTGCGCAACCTCTGGCAGTTGTCGCAATACGTTGACCCGTTGCGCCTGCGCATGGAGTTTTTGAACAACACCCGCAATCCCAATCTGTATGCTGGTGACCCGCTGGCGCCGGCAGCCTATGCGCCAGACTGTCTGTTTGCGACGGTCATGGTGGCCAATCCGCTCGGGTGGTTTGAAACCTCGAGCTTGCCGGAGGATTATATCCAGCCGGTGGCCGGTCTGGTTGAAATCTGGAAACAGGAACGGGACAAATTGCATTCTGAGAAGATCATTCCCATTGGCAGCGTCCCTGACGGCGTCACTTGGACGGGATTTGCTTCCGTGGCCCAGGATCGCCGCAGCGGCTCGTTGTTGCTCTTCCGGGAATTAAATGAAAGTCCGCAATGGGTCGCCGACCTTTCGATGTTCACCAATGGACTGAATCACGCCACGGTGTTGGCGGGCAACGGCTCGGTTGAAATGGAGCATGGCAAACTCAAGGTTTCCATCCCGAAGCCACTGCAATATTTATGGGTTCGCATGGAAAGCAATGGCCCATGAACACCTTCACGATCACCGAGAAATGAATATTTCGTCTGTGTGGTCATCGCCGAGCTTTCAGTATCAGCCATGGCGCCATTGACGCCGTTGTTGGCCGCCGCCGTTTCCACCGGCATCATCGCGGTCAGACCGCTGTATTCGGCAATTATGGGGTGAACAGCGGCAGGATAAAATCCGGATAGTCATCGTCCGTTTTTGGACGGCCGTCGCCGAAGTCAACCACTTGCGCGGCGAAATATCCGCTCTAGCTCGTGATAATTCGGAGCACTTGTGACAAATCCGCGCCCCTCAGCCTCCGCAAAGACATCCCTTCATAACGCCTGGAAATGGCCGCCGGAATTTCTCCTTATCTCACGAATCAAAAAAAGCCTGCGGCTAATGGCGAAACCACGACAATTTTTGAAAACATTTATTGCACATGGCTGCCAATTGAGTAAAAAATAGCTGAACGCAGGCTTATAGCCGAACGATGAGCAGCAACTTGAACAAATATATTAATGACCGGCCCGAGCGGACTTTGATTTCCGCTCCGGGTAAACAGGGACTTTACGACCCGCAATTCGAACACGACGCGTGTGGCCTTGGTTTCGTCGTGAACATGAAGGGCGGGAAATCCCACCAATTGGTGTCGGATGCCCTGCAAATTCTGGTCAACCTGGATCATCGCGGCGCCTGCGGCTGCGAGGCCAACACCGGCGATGGCGCGGGAATACTCCTCCAGGTGCCGCACGCTTTTCTGGCCGCGCAGACGGCCCGCCTCGGCTTCACGCTGCCCCCGGCGGGACAATATGGCGTGGGCCAGTTGTTCCTGCCCCGGGATCCGCTGGAACGCGAGGCCGTTAAGGCCGAGTTCGTCCGGATCATTGACGACGAAGGCCAGACGCTGCTCGGCTGGCGCGACGTGCCCACGGACAATTCGTCCCTTGGCAAGACCGCCGTGGCCGCCGAACCGTTCATGGCCCAGGTGTTCGTCGCCCGCAACCCAGCCATTTCGGACGACAACGCGTTTGAGCGCAATTTATACGTCATCCGCAAAGTGGCGGAGCGCCGCATCCGTTACGCCGGCACCATTCCCGGCGGCAAATGGTTCTACATTTCCAGCCTCTCCGCCCGCACCATCGTCTACAAGGGCATGCTGATGTCGCAACAGGTTGAGAAATATTATCCCGACCTGCGCGACGCGTCGGTCGTCACCGCCCTGGCGCTCGTCCATTCGCGGTTTTCCACCAACACGTTCCCGAGCTGGGACCGCGCGCATCCCAACCGTTATATCGCGCACAACGGGGAAATCAACACTTTGCGCGGCAATGTCAATTGGATGCACGGCGCCCAGGCCAATTTCAAAACGCCGGTCTTCGGCGACGAAATCAAGAAAGTGATTCCGGTCATCAACTCGGACGGCAGCGATTCCGCGCAGTTCGACAACTGCCTGGAGTTGCTCGTCATGGCGGGCTACGAACTGCCACATGCGATGATGATGATGATCCCCGAGCCTTGGGAGAATCACGAGAGCATGGATGCCGAGCGCCGCGCGTTCTATGAATTTCATTCCTGCCTGATTGAGCCGTGGGACGGCCCCGCCTCGATGGCTTTCACGGATGGCATTCGCATCGGCGCCTGCCTGGACCGCAACGGCCTGCGCCCCTCGCGTTATTACGTCACCAAGGATGATGTGGTGATCATGGCCTCGGAAGCCGGCGTGCTCCCGGTCGCGCCCGAGCGCATCGCAGTCAAGGGCCGCTTGCAGCCGGGACGGATGTTTCTCGTGGACACCGAGCAGGGCCGCATCATTGCGGATGAGGAGCTGAAGAAGCGCTACGCCAGCGCCCGCCCCTATCAAAAATGGTTGGATGAAAACCATTGCGAGCTGAAGGATTTGCCGCGGCCGGATCTGGAAACCGAGGTGTCGCATCGCAAACTGTTGCAGTCGCAGCAGGCGTTTGGCTATACCTTCGAGGATCTGCGTTTTATCGTCGGTCCGATGGCGCGTGACGGTCAGCAGCCGCTCGGCTCCATGGGCACGGACACGCCGCTGGCGGTGCTCTCCGAGAAGCCGCAGTTGCTCTACAATTATTTCAAGCAGCTATTTGCCCAGGTCACCAATCCGCCGATTGATCCGATCCGCGAGGAAATTGTCACTTCGACGCATACCATGGCCGGAGCGCGCGGTAATTTGCTGAATCCCGGCCCCGAAAGCTGCGCGCTGATCCGGCTCGCGCAGCCCATCCTTACCAACGAGGAACTCGACAAGCTGCGGTTCATCACCCGGCGCGGCTTCAAATCCGAGACGCTGCCGATTCTGTTCACCGCCGCCCACGGCGTGGATGGACTCAAAACCGCGCTCGAAAAAGTGTTCGACGACGCCGACCGCGCCATCCGGAACGGCGCCAACATCCTCATCCTCTCGGACCGGGGCGTCTCACCTTACCAGGCGCCCGTCCCGGCTTTGCTGGCCACGGCCGGGTTGCACCATCATCTCATTCGCAGCGGCACGCGCGGAAAAATCGGTCTGGTGCTCGAATCCGCCGAACCGCGCGAGGTGCATCATTTCGCCTTGCTTATCGGCTACGGTTGCAGCGCCATCAATCCCTATCTCGCATACGAAACGCTGGAAGATTTGATCCATCAGGGGCAGTTGCCGGGCCTTAATTACGAAACCGCTGTCAAAAAGTACATCAAGGCTGCCATCAAAGGCGTGGTCAAGACCATGGCTAAAATGGGGATTTCCACCATTCAAAGCTACCGCGGTGCGCAGATTTTTGAAGCCGTCGGCCTCAACAGCGCGGTGGTGGACAAGTATTTCACCTGGACGGCCTCGCGGATTCAGGGCATTGGCTTGGAGGTCATCGCGCAGGAGGCGCTCGCCCGCCATCGCCGGGCGTTTCCGCCCATGCCGGTCAACAGCGAGCTCGATGCCGGCGGCCAGTATCAGTGGCGCGACGGCGGCGAGCAGCACTTGTTCAATCCGCAAACCATTCACAAGCTGCAAACCTCCTGCCGCCTGGGCAGCGAGAAGATTTACCGCGAATACGCTGACCTCATCAATGACCGAGCAAAGACTTTGTGCACGCTGCGCGGCCTGCTGGATTTCAAGTTTGCCGGCCAACCGCTGCCCTTGGCGGAGGTGGAATCGGTGGAATCTATCGTCAAGCGATTCAAGACCGGGGCGATGAGTTACGGCTCGATTTCCAAAGAGGCGCACGAAACGCTCGCCATCGCCATGAACCGCTTGGGCGGCAAGTCCAATACCGGCGAAGGCGGCGAAGACCCGGATCGCTTTATCACCCTGCCCAGCGGCGATTCAAAAAATTCCGCCATCAAGCAGGTCGCCTCCGGCCGCTTCGGCGTGACCAGTCATTACCTCGTCAACGCACAGGAATTGCAGATCAAGATGGCGCAGGGCGCCAAGCCCGGCGAAGGCGGCGAGTTGCCCGGCAAGAAAGTCTATCCCCCGATCGCCAAGACGCGCGGTACCACGGCGGGCGTGGGTTTGATTTCGCCGCCACCGCATCACGACATTTACTCCATCGAGGATTTGGCGGAGCTGATTCATGATTTGAAGAATGCCAATCGCCGCGCCCGCGTCAGCGTCAAGCTGGTCGCTGAAGTCGGCGTGGGCACGATTGCCGCGGGCGTCGCCAAGGCGCATGCGGATGTCGTGCTGATTTCCGGCCATGACGGCGGCACAGGCGCCTCGCCGTTGTCCTCCATCAAGCACGCTGGCGGACCCTGGGAACTCGGCTTGGCTGAGACCCACCAGACGCTGGTGTTGAAC
>Ga0316231_1001234_pt1 | contig 29444 bp, 17 predicted proteins | sample TBH18027metaG_FD_206002 | JGI IMG/M metagenome (GOLD analysis project Ga0316231, IMG submission 206002) | Freshwater microbial communities from Trout Bog Lake, Wisconsin, USA - TBH18027 | ecosystem: Environmental > Aquatic > Freshwater > Lake > Hypolimnion/Profundal zone | place: USA: Wisconsin... | reverse complement strand
CCGTTCAAAGGCAAACTGTAGTTTCGCCGGCAGCGGCATGGGCCCATAGCTCAGCTGGTTAGAGCACCTCCCTTTTAAGGAGATTGTCGCCGGTTCGAGTCCGGCTGGGCTCACCACTCGAACCACCGCTCTACCGCAGTTCCCCGCAATCCCATACCAATGGGGCCATCGTCTAGGGGTTAGGACGTCGCCCTTTCACGGCGATAACACGGGTTCGAATCCCGTTGGCCCTACCAGCAAACACCCTTGAGAAATCAAGGGTGTTCTTGTTTATAAACGGCATTGATTCGATAAAAAAATACGCATTCGAGGTCGGGCAGGTGTTGCGATGACCGCTCCTCGCATTTTTGAATCGAACTTTATTCAATCAGGGCAAAAAATGCCCAAATTGAATCAAGTGTCCAGAGCTGTATTCGTAAGTGTTGAGAAAAACTCTGATGACTGGAGCATTTCGCAAGAAATGCACGGAGTTGCCCCTGACTCAGATCCGAGCCCAACTGAATGGGCTTGATGAACCTTTCCCTCCGATCAATTCCAACCAAGCGATTTGAACGGTGGGATCCGCCCGGGCCGAGAGCCTTGGCTTTGCTGGAATCTACCTTAATGGCTAGGGTGGCAGGTGGCCCGGGCCGACTTGGACACTCGGCCCGGGACGAGAAACGGTCGAGCACATTCCCCGCCCGGGCCGAGAGCCTTGGCTTTTGCTGGAGCCTATCTTGAACGAAGCCGCTTCGCGGCAGGGTGACCAACGCCCGTCCAGCCCGGTCGCCCTTTTGGGGACTTGCGGAAGTATCTAAAAGCAGGCCCCTTGGTTATGGCGGTGTGACAGCACCGTCCCCATAACCAAGGAGGAACTGCATGCGTGCAGATAGTCTATCTCTGTCCCGATTTTCCGGCGATCTCCGAATGGCGGGCCGGGCGGAAAGAACCATCGAAACCTACGTCGGGTCCGTCAGGCGATTTGAGGACTTCATAGGCTGCGACTTGGCAGAGGCCAGCCAGGAGACCATTCGTCGGTGGGTGGATCACCTCCGTAGCCAGGCGGTGGGGGCCTCCCGGCTCGGGCAGCATTACGCCGCCCTGAAATTCGTTTTCGCTCGGACCCTGGGCCAGCCGAACAAGGTGGCCTGGATCACCAGTCCCAAGGTCAAGTCGCACCTGCCGTCGATCCTTGTCCGGTCGGAAATCCAAAAACTCCTGGACGGTTTCACCACGGCCAAGTACCGCATGTTTTTCACCCTGATCTACGCCACCGGCCTGCGGATCACGGAGGCGAGCCTGCTGGAGACTCGGGACATTGATTCCATGCAGAAGGTGATCCACGTCCGCCACGGCAAGGGTGGCAAGGAACGGATGGTGCCCATGGACGGCAAGCTCTACGGTCTGCTGCGGGCCTACTACAAGTACGAGCAGCCTCCGAAGCCCTGGCTGTTCGCGTCCAAATCGGGCAACCCCATCTGCCCGGAGACGGCGCGCCGGGCTCTGCTGTGCGCGGCGGCCGCCTCCGGCATCGGCAAGATCGTGGGCCCGCACATGCTCCGCCACGCCTTCGCCACCCATCTCCTGGAGAGCGGGGAGGACCTGCGGAAGATCCAGGTGGTTCTGGGCCACGGCAGCATCCGGTCCACCCAGATCTACACCCAGGTTTCCCCCAGCCAGATCGCCGCCATCCGCAGTCCGTTGGAAGATCTTTCGGAGTGACACGTGGGGCCCCGGCCCCGGTTCGACATCGGCGAGATCGTCCGAAAGCACCGCCCCGCCCTGGAGGCTCGGCATCGCCTCGCCCCGGGGCAGAAGAAGGTGTTGACCGCGATCGGCCGCTGCCGTACCGCCGCCCTAGGCGGGCACAAGCTGGTCTGCGAACAGGGCGACTACGAGCAGATGGCCTACAATTCATGCAGAGACCGGCATTGCCCCAAGTGCCAGGCCTTGGCCCAGGAGAAGTGGATCGAAGCACGCAGCAAGCGGATCCTGGCCATCGGCCATTTCCACGTGGTATTCACCTTGCCGGCGGAACTGCGGGCTCTGGCCCGGCTGCACCCGGCCGTGGTCTACCAGGCCATGCTCCGCGCCGTAGCCGACACCCTGCTGGAACTGGGCAGGACCCGCAGGGGGCTGATCTTCGGCCTGACCCAGATCCTGCACACCTGGACCCGGGAACTGGGCCACCATCCCCACGTCCACGTGCTGGTCAGCGCTGGCGGCCTGAGCCTGGATGGCAGCCGCTTCATCCGACTCAAGCACCGCTACCTGTTTCCGCTGGAGATGCTGGGAAAGGTATTCCGCGGCAAGGTCCTCGCGGCTCTGGGGGCCGCCCGGGATGCGGGCAAATTCCCCGAGCGGACCGAAGCCGCCTATGCCGGGCTGATCGCGCAGGTAAAGGAGAAGCGATGGATCGCCTACGTCAAAAGGCCGTTCCGCAAATCCAGCCACGTGCTCCAGTATCTCGGTCGCTACACACACCGGGTGGGCATCGCCAACTCTCGGCTGGTGGAGGTCACGGACGAGCAGGTGACCTTCGGTACCAAGCACGGTCGAACAGTCACCCTGGAGCCGGTGGAGTTCCTCCATCGCCTGGTTCAGCATGTGCTGCCGCCGGGTTTCCGGAAAATACGCCATGCCGGCCTGTATGCCTCCGCCCAGCCTGGAGGTCTGTTGGATCAGGCCCGGCAGACCCTGGATGACGCCACGCCTTCACCCCCACCGTCTCCGGTGACTTGGCTGGAGCAGCAAATGCGCGCCTGCCCGATCTGCGGCGGCATGCTCCACCGGGTCCGGCTGGATCCCACCGCCCCCCGGGCACCTCCCGAGGTAGGCGCGCCATGCTGACCGTCCCCACAACGCCCAGGCTGTCCCGCGTCGAAACCTGCCACCAGGGCGGGCCAGGGAGGGTCTGCTCCTGGACAGGAGCGGAACCATCGTCCCTGTGCTCCCTGCCGGTAATGGGCGGGGCCGCTCGGATCATCCGGGCCGTTCGGAGCCTTCACCAACGGCCGTTCCAACTCGATTTACCCATAGCAGCCCGGTCGCGCCGGCCCCTGCCGCTACGGGCTTGTTCAAGACCGTAAATCGGGTTGCGCGTCATCGCGCCGACCCAGCCGAAGGCCTGGGTTCCGCGAACCCGATTTACTAACTATTAAGGGCTCGTGTTGGCAGGTGGCCCTGGCCAACTTGGACACTCGGCCCGGGACGGGAAACGGTCGTGCACATTCCCCGCCCGGGCGGGCAGGATTTTGTTTCCCCTCCCGGTTGAGTTGGGAAGTTGACCAGGCCTAGCGCCCGGGAAGGGGAGTACGCCGGCACCAAGCGGTGAACTTCTCATGGACCTTGGTTTTGAGTAAGTTGACTGATTTCAAAAGGACTCTAAATCGAAAGGGACCCTCAGTTGCCCGAGGGTCCCAAGGTAAATTTAATCATCAGGCCGCCCGGGGGTGGCCTCGGCCCATGTCGCCCGCACATCCGAATATTTTTCGGAGGGCAGCATGGAACTCCTGCGAGGCCCGGTAGAACCCGGCCGCACGGGAGTCAACAGCCTCGGCTTGATGGAGCGCAACCGCATAGGCATTCAGGAAGGCCCCGTGCTGCTCAAAAGGGTCCTTCTCGGCAGGCGACGCCATCCGGTGCCTCGCATACCAGGCGGGAAGCCCTGTGGAAGGGTCCTCGAAGTCCGCTGGAATGACCGTGCCCCAGAATTCCGGATCTTCCATCTCGCCAAGGTGGCGGTGTTGCTGTCGTGCTGGCCATTCACAATCGAGGAGGCCGAAAGCAAATGCCGCAGGATGGACCCAAAGAGGGATGAGTCCGTCAGTAAGCACAGCAACGGGGATGAACCGAGTAAATCGATGCCCATACTCCACCACCGGCTCAACGGTTCCAACAATGACGCAGGGCTCATGAGTCCTGGCCAGAGGCGTCAATTTGGACTCGGCTTCAAGGAGAACTTGAAGACGTTCCGCTTGGAAGGGCTTCCCTGTGGGCAGGGAAAGGGTGAGCACGCAGGGGAGAGTACTCATATCGACGCTCGACTGGGCGGGAGTGGTATCCAAGGGTGGCTCCAACTCAACCCGATACTCGATGCCAATGCGATCCTCAGCGAAGTCCTCCAGCGACCCATCCTCGTAGATCTGGAGAGGCCTCGGGAAGTGGTGCGGATGGCTCAGGGACCACCCATCCTTGAATTCAGGCCAGAGGGTGGCCGTGATGATCAGGCACTCGGGCCTGATTCGGTGGAGTTTGCGGTATTTCACGATGTCCATGCGGACCTCCAGGTAGTTGATGGTTTGGCAACGCGTGGTGGACTGCTTCTGAAGGTTCGCGTGCCTGGTGCCAACGGAATTGCATTCGGTGTCCTTTCCCCCGAGTTGCGGGGTCGCTAGAACAAGCGTGGATGCTGATTTCCCAGAGACACGTGACCTATCGCTAAGCGAAAACGAAGAGTTGGCGGGACCCTTTTTAATCCCTCTCGTTCATTTGGATCCAGGGGATTTGAGAGCAACGGGTCTTCTCTCTGCGCCAGCGGAAGGATTGGAGCCCGAAATGTTTCGTTCAGGCCAACCTTGGGCCATTCATTAACGCCTCGTAACCATCGGATCTTGATAGACTTTCCTAATGCTTCCCTTACTTGACCATCGCAAGGACCTGGACCTCGACCGCCTACTCAAACTGCGGTTCGTAGTCGGTCGGGCTGGAGAAGCTGACCTTAATGGTTGGTGGAGCACCCAAGGCGTCCTTGGACCGATTGGGGAAACCCTGTTTCGCCGTGGTTTTTCCCGGACCCATCCTTGGGCCCGGGCCAGGGTCGTCTTCGAGGTGGCCCGCCAGCGGTGCCTGGAAAGGTATCCCAATCCCAAGGCCGTAACCCTCTGGAGCCTGCCTGCCGTCATCGAGGACGCCTTCGACCACCGATGGGCCTCCTGGATCGAGTCCGTGGATCAGTGGGCCCCATTCTTCCAGAAACTTCAGAGCTTACCTTCTGCACCCCTGTTGGACAGCCTGGGTGATTTCGGCCTTTGGAGCCCATCCCACACCAAGGCCCTTGGGAACCTCCTCCATCAGGGGGGCCCTGAAGCTCAGTTACCTCGTCAGCCCCTGAATGATCAGTCCTTGACCTTGTTGGCAGGTGGGTTCTCATTCAGTGCGCAGGGTTCACCCATCGTGCCCTGGCTCGATCTGGGATGGGAAGAATGAAGGAGCCTTCCTCCACGCCCAGGATCACCTGTTCCGGCGTAAACAGGGGGGCTTTGGTCCAGGAAACCTATGCTGCATTTCGAACCTGGGACTATGCGTGTTCAAAGCAGGCCAACTACGATCGCATCAGCGAAACGAATGCCATCAATGCTCCAAGCGCAAATGGGCTAAAGGCGATACTCAAAGACCTCAGTATCCGTTTCAACCCGGAAGGCGTGGACAGGCCACTCGTCGTTCTTGCTCAGCGTGAACTCTCCCTTGAACTTTGGCGACCAGAGCTTCTTTGGCACCTTGCACAATCAGAACATCTTGTAAGAGATTTTCTGGCCAATTGGTTGTACCCACGAATTCAGGACGGCCATATTCAGTTCACACCTGCCGAAGTGAGCGACGGCTTCCGATGGCTGTTGAAACCGAACAAGCTCGTGAAAAAGCCATGGACAGAAACGACGCTTCAAGGCCTTTCCAGTGGCCTCCTTCGTTTGGTCGCAGCCTTCGGTCTACTGGAAGGGAAGCATATAAAACGGGCGGTGCCACATCACCTCCCAGAACCCTGCTTCCTATACGTGCTCCAGGCACTTCAAGAGCGAGGCGTCAGCTCCAACAACATCGTAGACGCCGAGGATTGGCGGATCTTTTTACTATCCCCGCAGGATGTTCACCAAGAGCTGCTTCGTCTGCACCAATACCGCAAGGTGGACTACCAGACCGCCGGGAGTCTTGTGGAACTCCGCCTCCCTGCTGTGGACCTGCTTACCTATGCCGAGGGATGGCCCGTATGAAGCCATGGATCGAACGACTTCGTGACCTGGAGGAGGTGCTGGCCCTATCGGACCCACGCCCTGCGATCAGCGCATACCATGACATGCCCTATGCGATTTTCCACTACGACCCGGAGGAGGAGTTCCTGTTCCGGAAGGAGCTGGACCTCCTTTCCACACGGCTCCGGAACAAGGGAAAGCGGGTCACCCGGGTCTCGCTGGCACACCTGTTGGACCAGGCCATGCAGTCGCCGGTTTCCTGGACAGATCTGATCGAAGGGGAGAAATCCGTTGGGCTCCCTGAGGCCATCGAGACGGTCAGTGAAATTCTCGCAAGCCACCGCCCCTTGCCTGACCTAGTAGGTGCAGCCATGCCGGAGGATGCGGATCCACTCCAGGATGTGGTCTTCCTCTGGAGAACAGGAGCGCTTTTCCCCTGTTACCGGACCTTTGCTCTCCTGGAGCAGATGAAGGGCAAGGTGATTGCCCCCACCATCCTTTGCTACCCCGGAACCCTGGATGGCCCCGCCGGGCTCAAGTTCCTGGGTGTGCTCGAAGCGGACCACAACTACCGGCCCAAGATTTTCTAAGTTGAGGCAAAGCATGGCAGACCAGCAGATCCGATCCCTCTTTGCGCAGGACATCGAGCGGCGCATCGAGGAAGTTATCAAGGTAGACCAGACCGACGAGGGCGTCGTCCGTGATGAAATTCGTGAATATGTGGTCACCGATGCCATCCAACGATCCTTCAATGGCCTGCTGGACCGGTACCTTGAAACGCCAAACAAACCGCATGAGGGGATTGGCGTTTGGGTTTCCGGGTTCTTCGGTTCCGGCAAATCCAGCTTCGCCAAATACCTCGGGCTGGGCATTGAGAATCGCCCACTCTTAGGTACCGCTGCTGCTTCCTTGCTGCGCGAACGGTTCCGAGACACCAAAGCCTCGGTGCTGCTTCAGACCATCAACGAAAAGATCCCCACTCATGTGGTGATTTTCGATGTTTCCTCGGAACGTGGCATTCGGGCGGGACAGTCTCTGACCGAAATCACCTACTTGGCCCTCCTGCGCAGCCTGGGATACGCCCAGAACCTGGATCTAGCCGAGCTTGAAATCGCCCTTGAAGAAGAGGGGCGCCTGAACTCCTTCAAAGAAGCCTTCGGGCTGCTTTACCCAGGGCAGCAGTGGGACACCAAGAAGAACCTCCCCGTCATGGCAATGAACCAAGCTAGCGCCGCCCTCAACCGGCTGGACGCTGTGACCTACCCCAACCCAGACTCCTGGGTGAAGGGGGCCAGAACCCAGGCAGATATCAATCCCCGCAGGTTGGCGGAACGCTGCAAGGCCCTCATCGATCGTCGCCTCCCCGGCAAAGCCCTGATGTTCGTCGTGGACGAAGTCGGTCAGTTCGTCGCCCGTGATGTTCAGAAGATGCTGGACCTCCAGGCACTTGTTCAGCAGTTGGGAGTGGCTGGCCGGGGTAAGTTCTGGCTTGTGGTTACCTCCCAGGAAAAACTGACCGAATTGGTGAGTGGGCTGGATGACCGACGAGTAGAACTGGCCCGAGTCATGGACCGCTTCCCCCAAGAACTCCAAGTCCACCTTGAGCCCAGCGACATTTCGGAAGTTACCAGTCGTCGCGTCCTGGAGAAGAACAAGGACGGCGAGACCCTTCTCCACAGGCTCTACGAAGAACACCGTGCCCGTCTCGCGGACTGCACCAGGGTAACGGCTGAGATCAAGCTGCCCGAACTCAGCGCCCTGCGGTTCGTGGCGCTCTACCCACTGCTGCCCTACCAGGTGGAGTTGATCATCAATGTAGTCTCAGGCCTACGGACACAGGGCGGTGCTTCCAAGCATGTCGGTGGCGCTAACCGGACGATCATCAAGCTAGCCCAGCAGTTGCTGGTCAACCCGCAGGTGAACCTAGCGCACAAGGAGATCGGCCAGCTCGTTACCTTGGAGCATGTCTACGACCTCGTCAGCGGCAACATCGAAGGTGAGGTACGGGGCAAGATCACCGACATCCCTAAGCTGGTGAGCCACCCCATGGCCCAAGCTGTGGCCAAGACGGTCTGTATGCTCCAGTTCGTCAAGACGGTGCATCGGACAGCTGAGAATATCGCCGCCATGCTTCACCCCACCGTGGATTCCGACTCCAAGCTGCCCCTTGTCCGTGAAGCTCTGGCCGAACTGGAAAAGGCAATGCTGGTGCGTAAGGGGGATGATGGCTACCGCATCCCGAGCCCGGTCGAAGACGATTGGGAACGCAGCCGCAGCGCCCTTGAACCGAAAACCTCGGAACGAAACCAGATTCTTGCCGAGACCCTGAGTGGTTTCTGGGACCCCCAACCTTCCCAGACCCTCAATGGCGTAAAGCTTTTTAAGGCAGGCCTCCTGGTAAATGGGAAGGAACTACTGGAAGGGGATCTCTCTGTCAGCGTCCACCTCACCGGTGAAGGGCAGGACTACCGGGATCAGGTGGAGGAGCTGCGGCGTCGCAGTCAGGCAGAGACTTTCACCATCTTCTGGGCAGCCTCTCTGGCTCCTGCCCTAGACGAAGAAGTGGTCCAGTTCTTCCGTTCCAAGGAAATCCTACGTCTGCGGGAAAGGGATGCCAGGACTCCGGACCAGGGTCACTTGGTGGTAGAAGAACGCCACCGCCTAAGCCGTCACCGTGAAGAGGTGCGCCGCCGTCTTCGTGAAGCCCTCTTGTCTGGAAGCGTATTCTTCCGAGGCAATGACCGGAGTCCCGAGGGTGGGACAGGCGTGGACACGACAGTGAAGAACCTCCTGAGTCAGGCCCTGCCTGAGGTCTACCACCGCTTTGGGGAGGCCGCCTCAAAACTGGAAGCCAAAGACCTCTCCTCCCTCCTCACCGCCGACAGTCTCCAGGGCTTGTCTCCACTCTTTAGCCGCCTACACCTGCTAAAGGAGGAAGGAGGCAAGACCCTCCTCGCCGCCGATCAGGCCCCGCTCTCCGAAGTTTTCCTTCGCGTAAAGAGCCGCACGGATTACGGCGACTCGGCCACCGGGCGCTATCTCGAAGACGTGCTCCATAAGGAGCCCTTCGGCTGGGATTTCGATATGGTGAAACTCTTGGTGCTCTGCCTGCTCCGGGCCGGGAAGATCGAGGCTACGGGCGGGGGAAGCACCTTCGAGGATGCCCGCAGCACGGCGGCCAAGAACACCTTTTCCAACAACACGGCTTTCCGGCAGGCGTCCTTCCGCCCAAAGGAAGGCCTGAACTACAAGCTTCTGGTTGAAACAGCGGACGCCTACCGCCAGACCTTCGGCAAGGAAGTCAAAGAACTTGAACAGGGCAAAATGGCCCAGGAGATCCGCACCGAACTGGCGCAACGGGAATCCGAGCTTCAGCGAGTACACACGCTGCTGGTGCGCCACAGCCTTCCTGGGGAATCCAAACTCCAGGAGGCCCTCGAACTTGTACGTGACATCCGGAGCGGCCAGGAGGCCCATACCATCCAAGCCTTCCGCTCCGAGTTCCGAAAGCTGAAGGATGCATTTGAGCGAGCTGGGAACTTGGCCCAGAACCTGTTGGAACCTCAGTTATTCGTCCTCCAGAAAGCCCAGGTGACGGCGAAGGAGGCATGGGGAGTTCTCCAGCAGGAATCCGACCTGACCCCCGAACTCTTGGAGTCGGGCAAGGCGCTGGAAGACAAGTTGGGACGGGATTCCTTCTACCGGGACCTCCCAGAGATTGAGCGGTTGGCTGTGAAGGTCCAGGCGGCGTTCGAGGCCATTCAACACCAGGTGGTAGAGGAGCGGACTTTCGCCTACACCGAAGCCCTTCAGCGGCTTCAGTCCATGCCTGGTTGGAGCGACCTTGAAGAGGATCAGCGCACCACCATTGCCGCTCCACTCAAATCGCTGACCATCTCCAACACGAACAACATTTCCCTCTCACAGATTCGAGCAGAGCGCGATGCCAGCGAAACCAAGACACGTGATGCCCAGGCCAAGGTTCTTCAACTCCTGGAAGGTGATCGGGTCGTCAGCCTACGGGTGAGCCAATTCTTCCAGGGTGGCATCGAAACCGAGGAACAACTGGAGGCAGCCATCGAGGAACTCCGTCAAGCCTGTGCCCGCCATATCGCGTCGGGCAAACGCATCCTCCTCCAATAAGCCATGGACGCCCAGCTCATCAACCTCATCGCAAGCACGACCCAGCAGGCCAGACGCCTTCTGGAGAGGGAGTTTTCGGAGCAATTCGAAGGACTCTACGACCTCCGGCCTGAAGGGGAGCTTCCAAAACAGCCTGGCTCCCACCTGGATGCCCGAGCCAGACTCGTTCGCCAGAAGCTCTACGCCTTGCTCCAGCACAAAATGGCCAATGGCCTACCCCAGGACCAGGCTGTCGCCAACGCATTGCGGGAAGCGGCCTTCACCAGTCTGAACCGCTTCGCCGCCCTCAAGATGTTGGAAGCCCGAGGACTGATGCAGGAATGCGTATCGAAGGGAGACCAGTCTGCAGGATTCAGAGAGTTTTGTGGTCTCGCGCCCAGCCTACCCCTCCTCCCCGATGCCTATGCTACCTACCTGGCCTGCGTCTTCGATGAGTTGGCAGTGGAAGTGAAAGTGCTCTTTGATCGCCAGGACCCCTCGGGACTAATCTGGCCTCGCCGCCCGGCGCTGATGGAACTGGTGAATATCCTGAACACCCCGGAACTTGCGCAAGCCTGGGGTGAGGACGAGACCATCGGATGGATCTACCAGTATTTCAACAGCCAGGACGAACGCCGGCAGATGAGGGCTGAAAGTGCAGCCCCCCGGAACAGCCGGGAAATGGCCGTTCGGAACCAGTTCTTCACCCCTCGCTATGTTGTGAAGTTCTTGGTGGACTATACCCTGGGAGAATTAGCCTGCCTGGAGCCCAAGGATCCCCGGGATCTAAAGGTTTTGGACCCTGCCTGCGGATCGGGCCATTTCCTCCTCTATGCCTTCGAGGTGTTGGAAGGAATTTACCGCACCGCCTGGGAGACAAAGAACTGCCCGGCTTCAAGCTTAACGGGAAGGACACTGCGGGAGGACTACCCAGAATGGGAGCCCCTCCAGCGGGAAATCCCTGGCCTGATCCTGGCCTTCAATGTGCATGGTGTGGATATAGATTCCCGGTGCGCTCAAATCGCCGCCCTGTCCTTATGGATGCGGGCACAGAAGGCTTACCAGTTGTTGGGCCTGTCGGCAGCTGAACGCCCCTTAATTCGCCAGGTGCATGTTGCAGTGGCTGAACCCATGCCTGGTGAACGAGACTACCTTCGTGCCTTCCTGGACCAGCAATTCTCTGGGGATGCTGAGGGCCGTGTCCTGGCCGAACTCATCGAAGTGGCCTTCAACGCCATGCACCTTGCCGGGGAACTTGGAAGCCTAATGAAGGTAGAGGAGGAGATCCGGTCCGCTATCCATCAAGCCCGTTCGGCGGCATCAGGGGATGTGCAACAGATGTCCCATCTTTCCCTGTTCGCCCCCACGCAGCAGAGTGTTCAACTTACCCTCGACCTCAGGCAGGTCACGGACGAAACTTTTTGGGGACAGGCGGAAGGACGCATCTACTCCGAACTCCGAGCCTTTGCTGAACAGGCCGCCCAGGATCAAGGATTCCAGCGGCAACTCTTCGCTGAGGACGCTGTACACGGCTTCGCCCTCATCGACATTCTTCGCCAAACCTACGATGTGGTCCTAATGAATCCTCCCTTTGGGGAGTGCACCACCGGGGCCAAGGCAGAGTTTCAACGGCTTTACCCACGTACTAAAAACGATCTATTCGCTGCCTTTGTGGAACGTGGCATCCAATTGCTTCGTAAAGGCGGAAGACTGGGAGCAATCACCAGCCGCACCGGGTTCTTCCTCACCTCATTCAGAAAGTGGCGTGAAGAGGTCCTTCTCGGCGAGGCACATCCTCTCATCATCGCCGACCTCGGCCACGGAGTCTTGGACGCCATGGTCGAGACGGCGGCATACACTCTTGAGAGGTTGAAATGACCAAGGAGACGGTATTTCTAAAAATTACTGGTGAGGCAGATAAGGCCACAGCCTTGGAAGCATTGCTTCTTGAAAAAGAGCATCCGTTAAGATTTGTTATGAACACAGATATTTTCAAAAAAATAACAGGAACACCATTCGCCTATTGGGCTTCAGAATCATTTCTAAACATTTTTGACAGATTTGAAAAATTTGAAAATAATGAAAGAATTGCTAGGGCTGGCCTTCAAACAAGTGATGATTACCGATTCTTGAGGTTGTGGTGGGAACTGAATGCAAAATTCATTCACACAAAATGGTTCAATTTTGCCAAGGGAGGAAAGTTTAGCCCTTATTATGCGGATTTACATTTAGTTATAAATTGGGGCAACAATGACGGACTTGAAATTAAAACATGGGCAAACAGTCTGTATAATAATTCGCATTGGTCTCGAATCATAAAAAATGTTGAATTTTATTTTAAAGAGGGGCTGACTTGGCCACTTCGGGCATCGAGGTTTGGTCCGTCCCCCCTTCCGAAGAACTCCATATTTAGCATTCGAGGATATGCCATAATTATAGAGAATAAATCAGAGTTATTAACGTTAATGGCAATATGTAATTCATTTGTATTTGATTATATATATAAATTGACATTAGGAAGATTTGGGTACCCCGAATTTGTCGTTGGAGTCCTTCAGACACTTCCTTTCCCCTCAATCGGTATAGGGGATTTTTCAGCAAAATCAAACCTTGAAATTTCTGCTCGTGGAATATGGGAAATAAAGCAGAAGCGCGACCAAGTTGAGGAAACAAGCCACGTTTTTCTTCTTCCAGCATTGCTGATAGTAGGAGGGATCACCCTATTGGCACGTGCGGAAGCATGGGCCACTTCCATCAATTTGGATGAAAGTGCGGTTGAGCGCCTGCAGGAGGTGATTGATGACAATTGCATGAATCTCTATGGAATTGATGAGGCGGATCGTCATGCAATGACGGACCCCAGTGTTGGAGTATCGGATGTTTTGGATTGCAGTGAGTTGGAGGATGGAGAGGGCGATGACGAAGGAAGAATAATTGTGACGCCCGAAGCCCTAGCGGAGGACCTAGCCTCTTGGCTTTTTGGTGTCGCTATTGGGCGTTGGGACGCTGGTCTTGCCACTGGAGAGAAAGTAATTCCGCCATTACCCGGACCATTCGACATGTTGCCAACTGTAAGTCGAGGCATGCTGGTCGAGGAGGAAATGATTCATCCTGCAAAAGCTGCCACTGGCAGATTTGTGCCGGAACATGACCTTCTGGTGGATGACGAGGGGCATCCCCTCGACTTGAAACACCACATTCTGAAGGCGTTGCTCCAAGTTGCAGGAGCCCAGGCGGATTGCTGGCAAGGCGAGTTGGAGGGATTGTTGGGCACGGGTCTCCGAAACTGGTTCCGATCTTCCTTTTTTGAGCGTCACCTAAAGCGCTATTCCAAGAGCCGTCGAAAGGCCCCCATCTACTGGCAGCTGGGCACCCCATCCGATAGCTACTCCGTATGGCTCTACTACCCCCGCCTCACACGGGACAGTCTCTACCGTGTGCTCAATGAGGTGGTGAAGCCCAAGGTAACCTACGAGGAACAGCGCCTGACGGAAATGCGGGCCGAAGGTGCTACCCGCCGTCAGATCGAGATCCAAGAGGGCTTTGTGGATGAACTGAGGACCTTTAGGGAGGAAGTCACCCGCGTGGCACCTCTCTGGAACCCAGACCTAGATGACGGTGTATTGTTAAACTTCGCGCCCCTGTGGAGGCTCACCCCCCATCCTGGTTGGCGCAGGGATACCAAGGCTGCCTGGGACAGTCTGGCCAAGGGTGACTATGACTGGGCAAAGCTGGCCATGAAACTGTGGCCTGAGCGGGTGATCCCCAAGTGCGCCCGGGACCGGCACCTGGCCCTGGCTCATGGCCTGGAAGCGTCCCTTCAGGCCACCCCAATAGAGGAGTTGGTGCGGGTAAGTACTTCCCCAGCCGTGAAGGATGCCCTCCAAAGCCTTCTCACCGCCCCAGCCCTTGGGGGCAGCGCCCGCGCCCCCCGAGCCACCACCCCCAGGCGGGTCACGCCTGCCGAGGAAACGACTCCAATTCCAAGCCCGCGAAGCCGGGGGACGATCTCGGAGGAGACCCTGACCGCCATCAGTGAAGCCATGGCCCGATACCCCCTGGGAGCCGCCAAGGCCGATATTCTTGAATCGACCAACCTCACGGATGCCGCATGGAACGCGGCCATCCAAGTCCTGTTGGACCGGGGTGAGGTCGAGCGCCGGGGTGAGAAGCGTGGCACGAGATACTTCCTTAAAACGCTTGAGAGATAACCATGCATCCACTCCATGATCACCTGGCTTCGAGCCTTCACCCTCACCTGAAGAACCAGAGGATCGTGATTTGGTATGACCCGAAGGGCGAATTTGAATCCTTTGTGAAGGAGCTGTTGGGTGGCAAGGAGGTGGCCCCAGAAACCCTGGAGCCCATCGCCGTTCAGGGCCTGTCTGGTCACTTGGTGACCTTCGGAGGTTCGTTTTTTGGCATCAAGGTGGCGGTAGAACCCTTGTTCGCCGAGGAGGTCCCCAGCCCGATCCTGATCTACCTCGCTGGTGTGGACCGCGATCCCCAACATTCAGTCCTGATGGAATTGGAACTGGCCGGTCGAAAGTGGGAACCCCAGTTCAAGCGGGAGTCCAGGCGGTGCCTCCAGCGGGTTGGGTTCACGGATGGCGACATCGACACGGTACTGAAGGCCGATACCCTTGGCTACGCGGACATCGTGAGAATGTTGGCAAGCGGGAGCAGCCCAGATGGCCCAGCCCTCCTTAAGACCATTTTTTCTGTCACCGATTCTGAGGCTCTGATTACCGAGTGGGTGGGGGATGAGGCTGGGACCTATGACGGCCCAATCAATGAGAAGGCCGCGACCCCTGAGTTGCAGAAGCTAGTGCGTTCCCGCCTGGGCTACCCTTTCGCGGACCCCGATCTGCACAAGGCCAGGACTGGCCTCCAGCGGTTCATTCTGGTTAATGAGTTCCGGTCAGACCTTCAGGGGACGGTTCCCCCGGACCTGGAGGGCATTCCTGGCGTGGAAACTCGTGAGCAGATGGACCGAATAAGGGCTGTCGTGGACCGACTTCGCCGGGAAAAGCCGGAAGCCTATACCAGAATGGCAGACCGCATTGAACAGGAACTGAATCTCAAGGACTTGGGGCTGGAGGCAGGGAACTTGGGGAGCCTGGACACCTTTAGGTTCGAGGAGAAGGCTCTGTTCCAACGGTGTTCGGAGCTACTGGTGAAGGAGGCCTACAGCGAGGTCATGGTGCTCGCCTCCCAACGCCGCACTAGTTTCTGGCTCCTCCCGGAGCGAAGGAACCAGTGGGAAGCCTGCAAGCGCATGGCCGAACTTGGTAAGGCCTTGGAGGAAACCAAGGGCCAGCTCGCCCAACTCCGGGACGACCCGGCTGCCTGGCTAGAGTGGTACGCAGACGGGAGGGGGGCGACCCAGGGCTTCATGGTGGATCAGCTCTATCGGTCCTTGGAAACATGGGTATCGGGCTTGGACGATGAACCCGAAGCCCAACAAGCCTATGGGCTTATCCGCAGGAACTACGAGGCCTACTGCCACCGTTCAGCCGAGGGCTTCACCAAAGCTCTTATAAAACGTGGTTGGCAGGTGCCTGGGTGGATGTCTCAGACGCGGGTCTTCGAGGATGAAGTCCGCCCAAAACCGGCCAAGAAGGCGTTTCTCCTGGTGGATGCACTCCGGTATGAAATGGGCGCTTCCTTGGCGGCCCGCCTTACGGAGATCGTGGAGGATCTTCGCTTGCGACCGGTGTTGGCGGCGCTGCCTTCCATCACTCCTGTGGGGATGGCGGCCCTCATGCCGGGTGCTGCCACCGCCTTCGAGGTTGTGGCACAGGATGGCCAACTGGGGGCCAAGGTCGATGGGGTCTTCCTCGGGGACCTTGTCGCAAGGAAACGGCACCTCAAGGAGCGGGTTCCCTCCAGTGAGGACATGGACCTGAATGAAGTCTTGGTGACGCCACCGAGTCGGCTAGCTACGAAACTCACCGGGGTGGACCTCGTGATCGTGCGTTCCCAGGAGATCGACCACAGTGGGGAAGGTGGTTTCAGCCTGGTGGCCCGTCGAACGATGGAGGAACTCCTCACTACAGGCTTGGTGAAGGCCGTCCGAAAACTCGCTGCTGCCGGAGTGGAACACTTCGTGCTCTGTGCGGACCATGGCCACCAGTTCACCCAGCCCAAGGAAGATGACATGAAGCTGGGAGCCCCCAGCGGCCAGACCGTCGATAGTCATCGCCGGTGCTGGATTGGCCGTGGCCTCCAAGTGATCGAAGGTAGCGTTAAGGTCACTTCCCAGGATCTCGGCTATAGCTCTGACCTGGAGTTCCTTTTCCCCTCGGGGGCAGGTGTCTTCAAGACGGGGGGGGATCTGAGCTTCCACCATGGCGGGCCCAGCTTGCAGGAGGTGGTAGTCCCCCTGCTCACCTTCCGAATGAAGGGTGCAGATGTGTCCAAACCTGAAAAGGTGAAACTCAGCCTGACCGGCGTCCCAAGCAAGATCACTAACCGGATCTTCACTATCGGCCTGGATTTCCCCAAGAGCCTGTTCGGAGAGGCCCTACGGGTTCGCCCCGTGCTGGTGGCCAAGGGGCTGATTGTGGGGGAGGCAGGCATGGTGGACAAAGCCACCCTGGACCGCTCAACCGGCTGTGTGACACTGGAGCCCGGCGTGAATCCCACCGTGGCACTGCTGCTCTCTGACGCGACTGTAGCCTCCGTCCAAATCCATGTTCTGGACCCCAAGACTGATACAGTGCTGGCCAAATCTGGTGACATCCCACTCCAACTTGGAATCTGACCATGACTACGACGCCCACCCGCGATCCGCTTGATGACAAGGCCAACCAGTACTTTGGTGGGAAGGTGGTCCGGAAGGACCTCGTCCGCAAAGTGAAGGTGGGGGCCAATGTGCCCGTCTTCGTCCTTGAATACTTGCTCGGGAAATACTGTGCCTCGGCGGATGAGATGGCGATCCAGATGGGGCTCCAGGTGGTCAATGACACACTAGCCAACAACTACATCCGCCCCGACGAAAGCACCAAGGCGCAGAGCCGGGTGAAGGAAGCAGGCCGGTACACCTTCATCGACAAGGTAAAAGTAAGGCTGGTGGATTCGGACTACTGGGCAGAGGCCAACAACTTTGGCCATAAGCACATCCACGTCCCCACGCACTATGTCCGGGACTTCGAGCGCCTCCTAACCGGGGGCATTTGGGCCCAGCTTGACCTTCGCTTTGAATACGACGAGGAGTCTAAGGGCAAGTTCCCCTTCTGGGTGGACAAGCTCACGCCTATTCAGATCGCCTCCTTTGACCTGGATGAATATCGACGCCTGAGGGCAGAATTCACCTCCGACGAATGGCTGGACCTGGTGGTGCGCAGCCTTGGCTATGAGCCCATGGCTATGTCCCGCCGCCTGAAGCTCCTATTTCTGCTCCGCCTCATTCCGCTCACTGAGCGGAACTACAACATGGTGGAGCTTGGCCCCAGGGGCACCGGAAAGAGCTATGTCATCCAGGAAGTTTCCCCCTACGCTGCCTTGCTGACCGGCCCCACGACAGTGGCAAACCTCTTCGGACACATGGGTGGAAAGCAGAAAGGGATGGTTCAGATTTGGGATGTGGTGGGCTTTGATGAAGTGGCCGACCTCCAGAAAATGCCAAAGGAAGTCATCACGACGATGAAGACCTTCTGCGAATCGGGCACCTACCAGCGAGGGCAGGAATCCGCCTCGGGCGATGCCTCCATCGCCATGTTCGGAAATACGAACCAGCCCATCGATGTGATGGTCCAGAGCGGCCACCTTTTCGCGCCGATGCCCGATGTCATTCGGGATGACATGGCCTTCATCGACCGCCTGCACTTTTACCTCCCGGGCTGGGAGATCCCCAAGATGCGCAACGACATGTTCACGGATCACTATGGCTTCGTCGTTGACTACCTGGCCGAGGCCCTGCGGGAAATGCGGAAGCACAACTTCACCGAGGCTATCGACCACCACTTCGCCCTAGGTGGCCACCTGAATACCCGAGACCGGAAGGCTGTTCGCAAGACCGTTTCCGGGCTGCTGAAGATCCTGCACCCCAGCGGCCAGTGTACCCAGGACGAGTTGAGCGAACTCCTGGAACTCGCCCTGGAAGGGCGACGGCGAGTGAAGGAGCAACTCAAGAAGATGGGTAGCTTCGAGTATTACCACACCAGCTTCAGCTACACGGTGCAGGAAACCGGGGAGGAGCGGTTTGTCGGCGTCCCTGAGCAGGGTGGCCGGGATTTGATCTCGCAAGACCCCTTGGCCCCTGGCACGGTCTATTCTGCCAGCGTGGGGGCCGACGGCTCCGTGGGGCTCTACCGGATTGAGGTCAGCACCTCCGCAGGCACCGGGAAGTTGAAACTGGCGGGTGGCGTCTCAGGGCTCACCAAGGAATCCACCCAGAGGGCATTCAGCTACCTTCTCAGCCACAAGGTGGATCTTGGTGCGGCCCGGGATGTCGATACCAGCGATTTTCACGTGGAGGTCATCGACCTCTTGAACAACCGGATGGAAGCAGAATTGGGCGTGGCCTTCTTCGTGGCCTGCCTTTCGGCAATCAGGAAGATTCCGATGACCCCAGCCATGCTGGTGCTTGGAGACATGAGCATCCAAGGGAACATCAAGCCCCTGAGATCCCTGGTGGAGCCGCTCCAGGTCGGCATGGACAACGGCGCTCGCCGGGCCCTAATCCCCCTGGAGAACAAACGGAGCTTCTTGGAGGTCACCGGGGATGTGATGGAGAAGGTCGATCCAGCCTTCTATAGCGACCCGAAGACCGGGGCCTGGAAGGCTCTCGGGCTTTGAGATTCTGAAGGCATGAATTAGGTAGTTCTCGAAGGTGTAGGTCTGGAAAAGCCCCGAGGTTGTTTTGCCGCCAAATTTGCCTCAAGACCGGGGATGGAGGACGTCATGAGTGGACAGGAACTCGATGAGTTAATGGCAGATCGAATCTGCTACCGATGCGTAGGAGAAGACTACCTTTCAAAGGAGATCAGGCGCATCGGGAAGCGGGGGAAGTGCTCATATTGCGGGAATACGGCGAAATCTCAGAGTGTGGAAGAGATTGCCAAGCGTATTGCGGATGTCTTCGAGGAGCACTTCGTCCGAACGGCAGATGAGCCAACAGGTTTTGAATACGCCATGCAAGCAGATAAGGAATCTGAATACAGTTGGGAGCGGGAAGGAGAACGAATCACCGAAGCCATTATGGACGCTGCAAAAATACCAGAAAGAGCTGCCCGTGATATCCAGCAACTTCTTGAAGGGGAACATAGTTGCTATGGTCCGGACAGCATCGGAGAAGAGTGCGAATTTTCTTCCGAGTCCTATTACGAAGAAAAGGGGACCTCTGACGTTTTCTGGCAAGGTTTGTGGCGCGAGTACGAGCAATCGATGAAGGCGGAATCCCGCTATTTCAACCAATTCGCTACAGACTTTTTATCTGATGTGTTTGAGGGCATCGACTTGATGAGGGCACGGGACAACAGGAGCCTGGTGATTGAGGCTGGTCCTGGGAAAGCGATTTCGGCCTTCTACCGGGCGCGAGCATTCCAGTCTGACGAGGAGCTAATCTTGGCCCTCAAGCGACCGGACATGCACCTGGGCTCGCCACCCTCCGCACGGGCTACCGCCGGGAGGATGAACGCTTGTGGGATATCCGTATTCTATGGAGCGAACGATCCGAAGGTCGCTATGGCAGAGGTCCGGCCACCGGTCGGCAGCCAGGTAGCTGTCGCTTGCTTTGAACTCGTTCGCCCAATCAGTCTCTTGGACCTCACCGCATTGGGCGATGTCGTGAGGAGGGGCAGCATTTTCGACCCGACCTTTACACGGGAGCTTGAACGCGCAATGTTCCTGCGGTCGCTATGCCGTCGCATCACCAAGCCTGTGATGCCCGATGATGAAGCCTTTGCTTACATTGCGACACAGGCCGTTGCGGACTTCCTGTCATCCAACACCATGGTGCCTATGGACGGAATTCTATTTCCGTCGGTTCAGACAGGGGGACTGGCCCAGAATGTGGTCCTTTTCCAGAAGGCATCCCGTGTTGACGCAATGGATATTCCCCTTGGCGCCGAAATCGACGCAAGTCTTTCCACCAACACCGAGGATGGTCCGGAACCTGATTACTGCGTGACTGAAAGGGTCATTTCTAACCCGACCATGGAAGGGCACCCTTCATACGCAGGCGGTGCCACGCGCCTTCATGGTCAGTTTGCATTTGGTTATGAAGATCCAAATTTCGATAGTCGGGAGCCGACCCTGAGGCTTATCGCCGATTCGGTAAGGGTTCATGTGATCCAAGGTGTGGATTTCCGAACGGAGGAGCATATAGTCCGCCGTCTTCGAATGGATATTGACGCAGGTTCTGACAAATTTTCATTCTAGCTACCAAGTCGTAGCTCTAATTTGTTCTATTTTGGCATATTTACATTCAAATTGATTGCGTAATTATTGGAAATAATTTATTTCTATTGGCCTGGTGAGTATCTACATAATAGGCGTGTAATCTTACTGTATGGCAATAATCTAAAAGGCTATTTATCGATTAACTTCATTCAATAACATAATTCAAATTACGCTGAGCGAAAAACTCATTTTCGCAGTTATTTTTGCACGTAATCTCATTTTAGCAGCCGATGCTGCCATTGAGGTGAGCGATGCAAACAACTCCCATCCAGCGCAAGTCATCATCCGAAATTAGAATTCGGAGCCCTTCACGCTAGGTTTGATTCGTCAAATCACCTGAAACGGCGCGGGCAGAGCCCGCGCCGTTCATTTGGAGCCAGCATGCGTCTAGACAAAGTTCGTCCGTTCCTCGGCCTCAGTTCTCATTGCCAGTTGACTCGGGTCAGGCTCAGGCAGGTTTACCAAAGTAACTACAACTTAAGCGTTCCCCATTTCCGGTTTTCGCCAGTTTGTTGTGACCCGCTTGACTGGGAATTGCAACCGAGGCCTGAAGTCGCCGTAGCCTTTCAGGCGGACCATAAGGCGACGAAAACTGGACAAGTGCAGGAACTTCTCAGGCTTTCTCTCCCAAGCACGGCCTATTCCTGGGAAAAACGCCTTGCAGTCATCGCAGAACTTGGCCGACTGATACGGAATGGCGGCCCAGATTGGATTGTGGCCTCCTATCCCATTTGCCGGGTCAATCATCCAGTCAATCTGGAACATATTCCGGTGGCGATCCTAGGCGAACATGGAAATCTCCTTTGGGTGAATCCGGCTGCGAAGGCCCACGGGCTGTTGAATATCGATTTCCCTGACACCCAGCGACACCGCGTTCTCGGCGATGAAATCGATTGGGATCATTGGCAGGATGCCCACGAAATTTCCTCTGAAGACGAAGCAACTGGCCTCCCTGTTTGGTTTCTAAGGACCAAAAACGAGTTGGCCTCCTTTGGCCTTCCTTGCAAGGACCTCACCCGCACGGTGATCCATTTCCATGCCACCAAATGCGCCTGGGATCAAAAGGCGCTGGATCTTGAACCCTTTGTCGAAACCGCCGTGGCTGAATATCTTTCCACCTTCAAACGTTACTTCACCTTCGTTCCCGAAGGTCTTGCGCAGGCAATTGCCAGCTAAGGAGAACCACCATGAACCTAGCGGAAATCCATTTCCCTTATTCGCCAACCCTGAAGGTGTTCACTGCTAAACCCGTCCTCCGTTGGCAGGATTCCATTCCCCTTCATCGTCCCCACGCAATGCCCACAACACTGATTCCATCTGATCCAAACGCACCGATCCATGAGTGGTTCCACCCAGTCGTCGGAATCATCGTCGAGTTGGAAGACGTAAAGGTGGATTTCCGAAACGACTTCCCAAATTGGTCGGGAGAGTTGGGAAATGCCTTTCAAACGCTCTTCCTGCGTTTCCCGGTTGATGCGGTGAATGTGGACATTCGCCTTTCGGTTCTTCATGAACTTGCTGATCTTCTTTCTGGAATGGCCTGCCGAGAGGAAGAGGCCATAATTATTTCCCACTCCTATCCGGAGAGTATTTACCGGAACCAGGTTCTTCGTCATGTGCCGGTTGGAATTTTTCATCCGGAGTCGGGAGACCCGCTGTGGGTTCATCCATCTGCTTATGCCTTCGATCTTCTGCAATGCCCATTCCCTGCGTCCCAAGGGGCCAGGAAGCTCGGCGGCTGGGAAGAGAGCCTTGAGGGTGGAGGCGATGCGGTGGAGGCCCTTACGAACCCTGAGACGGGCCTTCCCCTCTGGGCTTGTGTGGTGCGTGCTGCCCTGGAGCAATTGGAACCCGGCAAACAATTCTCCCATGACGAAATTATCGAAGTGATTTGTAGCGGCAATGGGCACCCACTTCCTCCAAAAGAGGCGCGGAAACTCCGCTTAGCAGCGCTGAAAAAGCTAAAGGAGGCGAGGGCTGTGTTCTTTCCGGAGGTTGGTAAGTGAAGGGTGGCTCATGGCCATGGCTGGTGATTCCGTCGACTATCCCCACCTGGTGCCTCGGTTGCGAAAATTCGTTTTGTTCAACTGCGGCACCCCATTTCCTCAATTGATTGCTTAGGAGAAATGATTAATAATACAGAAATCATCAATCCAGTCAGAACCCAGCCCATGGTAATGCGGGTTTGCATTTGGGAACCATGACCAGGTTTCGTCAGGCCAGGAACGAGTTTGGAAATCAATCGACAGGTGCCCAAATGGAAACCTCTGAATTTTCTCGGGACTTAACTTCGGAGGCCGAGGCGGGGCTGCTGGAGACGCCGTTGGGACGGGACAATGAACTTCAGTTCATCTTCCGGGCACTTGCCGAGAACGGTAAATCCAGCGTGATGATCAAGGGACCTGCGGGTTGTGGGAAAACAGCCATTGCCGAAGGGGTCGCCTACCACATGGTCAACAACCCGGCCTACAGGTCTCATCCCAAAAAACGGTTGATCGCTCTGGATCTGACAGCTTTGAATGCAGGGGCAATGTATGTAGGCCAGTTCGAGGAACGCGTAACGAAATTTCTCAATAAAGTCCGGGGCGATGATTCCCTCGTTGTGTTCATTGATGAAATTCACATGTTGATGGGATTCGGTAAGGCATCCTCCTCTGGCGCATCCCGTGATCTATCTCAGATCATCAAGCCGGCCTTGGCCCGTGGCGAAATGTCCTGCATTGGCGCCACCACCAATGAGGAATTCGACAGGGATATTGCACCCGACGGCGCCTTTGTCCGCCGCTTTACTGAATTGGCTTTAGCCCCATTGGGCCCGGACGCCGTGCTGAAGATCCTCCAAAGAATGGCCGTGAAAGCAAAATATACGAATGGGCTTGAAATCTCCGAACCAACTCTACGTGCGGTGGTCGTGGCCTCGGAAGCCAAATGGCCAACCCGTTTCCAGCCAGACAAGGCCATTGACCTAATGCGCCTTTTGGTGCGGACGCAGTCTGGCGCTCGTTTGCATCCTGCGGCGGGCAGCAGCAAGGGCAAAGGCATTGATGATTACATCAAACTCGTGAATTCAGAATTGACTTACCTTCAGCGTCAAGATTATGAGGGGCTGAAAAAGTTGTCCGAGCAGTGGCTGGATGTCAGAGGATCTACCAGCCAAATGGTGAATCTGGATGAAGCGAGCTTGACCCGTTTGCTTGAAACCACGGCGTAAGGGAGGCCACGGTCATGTTCTGGCAGACGAAGAAGGATCTCTTCGAAAAATACCGCGACCTCTTCCCTGAGGACCTGGAAGGGCGTTCAGAAACGGACCCTGTCAGGGTCATGCTGCTTGGTGAATTCAACGCAGGCAAATCTTCCCTAGCCAATGCGCTCCTCGGCAGCCCCGTCCTTCCTGTAGACATCTTCCAGACCACGGCCACGATCAACCGGATTGTTCGGGGTATGGAATCTGGGTTCTCCATCATCGACCATGAGGGTCATGTTGTTCACAAGGACAACGATCTTGGAAACCTAGCCAACTTCAACGCCGATTGTGGGAATTTCGGCAATATCAAATGGATCGAGATTCGCCATCCAGCCATCCCGGATGGAATTGAATTGATCGATACTCCTGGGTTCAACGATCCGGATCCTGTACGAGACCAGACGTTCCTGTCCATGCTGCCTTCTGTGGACGTCATGATATTCATCTGTGACGCAAACCAAGCGCTCAAGGGGTCGGAACTTCCATATATTAAAAAATATTTCTTGAATTCATTGTCCCGCGTCCGGTTCATGTTCAACCATGCCGATACCCTAAAGACGTTTTCCAAGCTAAACATTGTTCAAGACCTAGTGGTGAAGCAGATCAGGGCCATGCTCGACGAGGCTGCGGACCTATTCGAAAGCCATGGGTGCAGCGAATTGTCGAGGGGGATTCGGGCTTCCAAGCCGGAAGAATTTATTTACTTTTCTTCCGCTGCCCTTGTTTCGAACTTGATTGATCCCTCTGGCATTGCCACGGATTACCGGGAACGGCTTATGGGCGATTTCAAGCGCCTTGATAGCTTTATTGGTGGGTTGGCGGCGACACGCCAAATCCTCTTTGAGGAATGGCGAATACAAAAATATCTGGAAATGCTCTATTACATGGAAGATCAGGCTGGTTTTGCAATGAATGCTGCGGAAGCCGCATCACGTGACAAGGATTCCCTTCGGCAAGCGGTCGCCGATCGCCTCGGCCAGCAGTTGGCGGCAGCCAAGGCAAATCGGGCAGCCATTGCGGACTTACCGAACAAGATCGAGAACGATATCAGCATGGAATCTAGCCGATTCCTTCAGAAGCTAGAAAATTCGCTTCCCCAGGTCGGGGATGACTATGGTTCGGGGTACCTTGCCGATCATTACCAGAAAGAAATGCAGGGGTTGGTCCAGCGCTTGAATGAGGGAATCCAGAAGCGCCTTCAGGAAGAGTTGAAGATATCCCGGGATCCCTTAATCGCCCTTGATGCATCGGAAACTGCTCTGAGGACGCGGTCCCTGCCGAGCCAGGCTAGGAGACAGCAGGAATTCGCGCAGAACATGGCGAGCAGCGGGATGGGTGCCGTTGTTGGAGCTGGCCTCGGCTTACTCCTGTTGGGGCTTCCGGGGGCTGGCATCGGCGCCATGATCGGTGGCCAGATGTCACAGGGCGCAGGGCAAGCCTCGGCGATGAGGGCCCAACGGGCTGGACTGGACAGGGCCTACAAGGAAATCGTTCAAGAGGCCCGGGAACTTCTGAACCGGGTCCGGCGCGATGTTGGGCAATCCGTCCGGACAGCAACTGCTCGGTTTGAAACAGAATGGGTCGAAGGTACCCGTGCGACTCAATGGCAGGTTTTGGAATTGGTCTCCATGGCAACGGCTGACGGTGGGCGCTCTATGGAACGGCTGACCGTAAAGAAAAAGCAGATCGCTTGTGCCATCAAAGAATTCCAGATTGCTTCCGCATCCCTTAGGAGCGAACCATGACTTCCCTCGACCTGGACCTCCTTGACCGAGGTATCCGGGATGAAATCCAGCTACTGAAGACGATCTCATCTTCAAAGGCCTTCTCCTCGTCTGAACAAGGGGAGATCAGTGCCCTGGTTTCCGGGTTCCTCCGGCAGGTCAACAACATTAACCTGAAGCTAGGGATCATCGGCGAATTCAACGCAGGCAAATCAACCCTGCTGAATGCGATCCTCGGCAAGCAAGTGGTCGCGACCAGTGACCGGCCCTGCACGCCAGTGCCGGTTTATATTCAAGGCGGGCCCCGGGAAGGTCTTTCCGTAATCAGCGAGGACGGGTCCGAATCCGCCGCAGGCCTGGAGGAGTATTCCCGGTACACCACCGACGGGGAGGCTCCGCAAGGCGTCAAGTCCATTCGAATGACGGTTAATTCGCCACTCCTCGTTCAGAACCGAATCACCCTGATTGATACACCTGGTATCAATGCAATCAACCCGATGCATACCAAGATCACCGAATCGACGCTCCCTGAAATGCACGCAGCGATTCTGCTGATGTACAGCAAGCAGCCCGGCTCAAAATCGACCATCGAATTTCTTAAAAATGCGGCCCAGCAGACGGGAAAGATATTTGTCTGCATTTCAAAATCTGATTTCCTCTCCGGTGATCAACTCGACCGAATTGTGGATGCGCTGCCTGAAAGGCTTAGCAAGAACAGTGGAGTGGTGGTCGAGAAGGTCTACCCGATCCATTTTGATGAGACCGGGGGCGGCGAGGACTTCGTGATCTTCTTCAATGAGTTGAAACAATTCATGCTGACCGGTTGGTACCAGGCCATCTCGAAGGAAGTCAAATCGGTCCTGGCCAGCTATTCGGAAAAGGTATCGCATCTTGTCCAGAACAAGCTCGAATTGGAGGAACGCCTCTTCTTCGATTTCATGAAGAACACGCCCGTAGATTTTTCGAGCCTTTCATCAGATTTGCGAGACAAGGTCCAGGCCCAACATACTGCTATTTTTGACCACGATAAATTCCATGGTCACGCGACCAGGATCGGTAGTCGCTGCCTCAACTCGATTCAGGCACAGCTCCACCAGGACCTGGAACCGGACAAATCCGTGATGCTGTTCTTCGACAAGCGAGTCAACGAGAAGACACTCCAGAAGGCTACGGCCAACTGCAATGCTCATTTCAAGGCGATGGGCCAGGTTGAGCAGCATGTGGATGGCTTGACCAAGGACTTCATTGGGGCGGTTCAAAACCTGTCTGAGGAATCCCTGCGCAAGGTGAACGGAATGTTAGACGATTTCCGGGCGAAGGTTCGGACCGAGATCATGGCGAGACCCGATGTGATCGCCTCAGCAAAGAGAATGAGGTTCTGGCGGTGGATGGGGTCTGGAATTGTCCTGGCAGCTTGCCTGGTTGCCTTGGCCTTTCTTCCCCAGGTGCCCACTCGGATGTGGATGAAGGTGGCCCTTGTCTCGACTGGGGGGCTGCTGCTGGTTATCCCTTGGTGGATCGCCGCAAACCCAAAGCTCTTGGATCTGGAACGACTCGCCGAGAAAAAACTCAAAGACATGCAGTGCTTCGAGGTTCCCACCTTCATCAACCCACATACGGGAAACCTGACCATCACAGGCATTGATACGTCTGGGACTTTCTGGAATAAGGATCGGCAAACCTCTTTCAACCGAACCGGAGGCCAAGTGGCCCGGGCCGCCTACAATCTGGGAGGTGCTGGGGCAGGGCTGGAGGTTGCGGCTGTCTTATCTGTGGTCAACTACACCTTGTCCTATTTCTCGAAGCCCAAGGCCAAGGAAGTCTATCAGGAGATCCTGCAGCAGACAGAACAGGAGATCAACAGTTACCGGGAGAGGTCACTTCAGTCCTTCCTTCGCCTGCGAGCCTCGATCATGGAAAGCGCCGACCAGTACGTCACATCGCTGCCTGAAAGGTATTCGGCAGTTCTTCAGGAAGCCTTTGACCAGAATTCCCAATTGCTCGAAAGCCGGAAGGAAACGGTATTGGTGCTCGAAGGGTTCATCAAGCGACTGCAAAATCCGGCTTCGGCGAAGGCACCTCTTCATGCCTCATAGGGTTTCCCGAATCGAACAATGGATGGGAAGGCGATGCTTGGTGAGCCAATTTGGAATTAGGAGCGATTGCTTTGCCTCGATGCCAAATCCTGTTGAGGCCTTGCCCGAATGGGCTGACGTCCCCGGTCAAGATTCTCCCTAAGTCATGAGCACAGCCCCTGGGACACGGCTGCCGCCTCGCGCTGAAGCCTCGTCAGTGAGGTATCGTGCTCGACCAACTTCCCCTTGATTTGGATGAGGTCAGTGAGCTTGTGTCGTTCTTTCTCAATCTCCCTGCGCTCTGCCTCCATCACTTTATCGATCCAGGATTGGAAGCGTTCCACTTCGTCGGAAAGGCACTTGCCCAGAACCTTCCGCATGGATTTTTCCACACCAGGACCCACCGATGCCAGTTGGGCACTGAGGTTCTGCTTGGCCGAATCCATGCCCTTGCAAACTTCCTTACTGCAATCTGACTTGAGGGATTCCAAGGTTTTGAAGAATCCGGCCAGGGCGCCAATCGCCGCGCCTACCACCGTGCCGATTCCCGGGAAAAACAGGGTTCCGATGGCGGCCCCTGCGGCGGCTCCGCCAGCCCCGATGGCAAATTGTTGGGTTTCGAAATCGGAGACTGCCTTGGAAACCCCAGCCTGGATGTTCACGGCGTGGGCGTCAGCCATGTAGGTCCCGACGCCCTCTAAACGGACAGCTTTGCCACTGCCCTTCATGGCTTGAACAATCCGATATCGTTCGCTTAGCTCCTCTAGGAGGGGGGCTTCCAAATCCTTGATGGCCTGACCTGAGGCCCGACCAACGGCGCTTTGGACACTGTTCATTACCCGTCCAAGGGCTTGCTGCCCTTGCTGGCCAAGTTGGGCAATGATCTCCTTGACTTGGTCCTTGCTGGCACCGGCCTGGATCCGATTCAGCCAGTCCCGCTGAACAGAATCGACGCCAGAAATCATTTGCTGGACCGCTAATTTTGCGATGGCCTCTGATTGGGCCTGGAGGGCATCGCCGATCCTCGCCAATTGCCGTCCCTGGAACTGCACCGGATCCGGAAGGCGATGCTTCTCAAGGTCAGAGATCCGCTGCTTGTAGGCCAACTCCGCTCGGGTCTCGGCCTCTTTGATACGCTGCACACAATACCGAAGCGCGGTGGCCGAACGAGCACCGAGGACGATGGCTCGTTCGAATTTCAGGAGGTCGAATAGTTTTGTGACTTCCTGGGAGAACCTCCCACGAGCGGCATCAGCAGCATCGTCACGGCGCAGGGCAGGCTCAGCCGCAACTGCAATTGAGAAGACCTCCCCTGGTTCACGGCCAACCTCCTTCGCGAACCTTCGGACACCCGTCCTGCGGGCCTCCTCCACCTGTTGCCAGGGTTCGGTATCCCCGATGTCCTCGGCGTTGGCCAAAGCACGGTCCACTTTGGACATGACCAACAGGATGTGGGGGATAACACCACGAACGTCCTGGAGGAAATCCCTTGTGGAGCGACTAACTACTTGCTGGAGGTCGGAAATGAGCAGGCATCCGTCTGCTTCTCGGCGGATGACTTTCCAAGCCAAATCCCGATTGGACTCGTTGTCGGTATTGACCCCAGGCGTGTCAATGATGGTGATCCCATCTGGAAGATGCACGGCGGGATATTCAATGCTAAGTTCAACGACTTCCGGTCCTCTCTTTTCCATGTCAGTTAGTGCGTGGACCTCGGCTTGAAACCGGGCCAGGAACGTTTCTTCCAGCGCATCGGCTTTGGCCCAGTGCAAGTGCAGCAATTCAAGATCTGCATCCCTTTGGGCCTGGGCGACTTCTGAACGCAGATTCCGAAGTGTCCCTTCTGCGGTTTTCAGCCGTATTTCCTCTTCTCCGATACTGGACATTAGGAGGTCCAGCCGGTCCTTGGCTTCCTGCCATTGGT
>Ga0316231_1001219_pt1 | contig 29586 bp, 32 predicted proteins | sample TBH18027metaG_FD_206002 | JGI IMG/M metagenome (GOLD analysis project Ga0316231, IMG submission 206002) | Freshwater microbial communities from Trout Bog Lake, Wisconsin, USA - TBH18027 | ecosystem: Environmental > Aquatic > Freshwater > Lake > Hypolimnion/Profundal zone | place: USA: Wisconsin... | reverse complement strand
TTTCAATGCGGTCCCGTAGCTCAGCTGGATAGAGCATCAGACTACGAATCTGAGGGTCGGACGTTCGAGTCGTCTCGGGACCACCATCTAAGCTCCTGATAATACAGGAGCTTTTCTTTTGTACTATCTTTGGTGCCTTTGATTTAGGTTCTCGTTCGTTGCTCGTAAGTGCTGATAATTTGCCCCGATTTCAGAGAAGTGGCGGGAAAGTGGCGGGATTTTTTTGAGGAAACCGCAGCAGTAGCGATGGGTTCCGAGGTGCTGCAAAAAGACGAGTGGCGGGGTCTCCCACTTCATCTCCCCGCAACCTTCTGCATCCTTGGTATTGGTCATCCACAAGACCGATTTTGGGTGAGATGTGCCACTTATTGTCGGCCGGACCTCGATACACTCTCGTCCAACCAGTAGCCAACCAATCGTACAACCCAGCACTCTCCGTTTGTCGTCTTGGCGCAGGCGGGGCCGGTTCGCTTCATTCGTTAGGCGCCTTCAAAGAGCCACCATGAATACCCCCCTGAGTACTCTCGAAAAATACGCTGAAGCATTTCGAGAATTGGTAAATGCACGCGTATGGGGCAGCAAAGAATCTCCCCATGAGGCATTGCGACTCAATGATTCTAACGATTGGGAATTCATCTGTGTTGCCATGGATGTTGTCGGTGACGCATCTCTCGCCCTCTACAGCTTTCTTCGATTCGGGCTAGAAGGTCCAACCCGTTATGAAGATTTCGGTGAGCGATATTTGAGGCTCTACGGGGTTCTAAGCGCCTCGTACCTTCAACAAGAAGCTGTCATGAAGCTGTACACACTGATGAACTGTCCAAATCCAAAGGTGCTCAAAGAAAATCTAGGGAAGCTCGAAATCAGAACCTTGCGTCATCAAATTGCATCTCATAGCGTTGATTACCGTCCAAAAGACGGGGCCGACAATCAATCATTCGTTCCAGTACGGATTGGTTTGTACGGGTTCACCTGCACAGTCACAGAGGGTCGCGGTGGTTCAACACATGTAATACAACTCGATAAGAGCATTCTTGAGCACATCAATTTTTTGATTACGGTGCTAGATAAAATTTACGAGAAATCAATCGTGACTCTCTTCAAGGGTCAAGCTGATAGGATTCCGAAGTTTCAAAAAACGTTAGAAGACCTTCGCTTTGTTCGCGATGGGAATTTTATATTTAAGGGTGGCGACACGGACAAGCCAATCGAAATTCGAGTCCTCTTTGCCACTCCCAGAAAGGAGCATAATTAAGTTAGCCAGGGCTAACATCTCTATTGGGGAAACCCTTGTCAGCAGCGCATAACCCTCCGCTCAACCCGGACCCCGCTTGCACTGTCTTCCGCTCTTTCTCTTCTTCTTGCTTCCTCGGCTCTACTCATCGCCTTGGTGTAGGCGGGCCCAGTTCGCTTCATTCGTTAGACGCCTACGCTCTCACGACCCACGACCATGAAAGCAAAATCGCTGAAATTGCCCTTTGGCTTGCTTGATGGGCACTTGGTCTCACCAGATCAAGTGGAGCGAGGTCTAGCTTGTCGATGTACCTGCCCTGGTTGCGGTTCACCATTAATTGCGAATCATGGTGAAATTCGAACAACTCAATACTTTTCGCATAAATATGAGGATTGTAAGCACGCTATTGAATCAGCATTACATCTCGCATCCAAAGAAGCAATATTATCATCAAAAAGAATTATATTACCACCACTTATACTAGGATTAGGGGGCTATAGTTCGATCTGGAAAATATCTGATTCCATTAATTTTATTCCAGAGCACGTAGATTCAGAGAAACGATTTGATAATATTATTCCTGATATTGTAATCAAGTCAGGCTCAAGACGGCTATTTATAGAAATTTATGTCACACATAAAGTAGATAGACTTAAATTAAATAAAATAAAAAAAATGAATGAATCAACCTTAGAAATTGATCTAAGCAAACTAGAAAATCCTATTTCTTTTACTCGTATCCAGGAATTAGTCGTTGATTCACTAGACAATAAAAAATGGATTTATAATGCAAAATTAGAATTGATTCGAAATCAAGTTTTATTAAAGGCACTACAATTTAAGACTATTCAGCGTGGCCTTGCCCTTCATGTAGATGATTGTCCAATATCGGCAAGAATTTGGAAGAAAAAACCTTATGCCAATGTAATAGATGATTGTGTTCAGTGCCAATATTGTGCTCATGTTTCCAATAGCAACGAAGGCTCTATCGACAAAATTTACTGCCTTGGGGGTTTGAAAATATCTTCTTATGACCAATGGTTACAACATACTCGCGCCTAACCGTCCGCTCAACTCGGACCCTACCTGCCTTGTCTTACGCTCTCTCTCATCGTCCCGCAACCACTGCTCCGTTCATTGCCTCGGTGCAGTCGGGGCTTGTTAGCTTCCTTCACGGGCTACTCAATCAACCAACTCAAGAAAGGGAATTTTATATGCCAACTCTAAAAGTATTCAAATTCAACGTGATGAGAATCAAACATCCAAATATCACAAAGGTGATGGAAATTAGTGCCCCGACGATGGCGGCAGCGAAACTCGAAATTCCGGAAGGCTGGAAAATCATCACCAGTAAAGAATCGAAACTTAATTAAGAAGGTGCCCGGTCTAATCCTCTACCCAACACGGGCCCCACATGCATTGTCTTCCGCTCTTTCTCTACTTCCCGCTTCGTTCATCGTCTCAGCGTAGGCGGGGTCGGTTAACTTCATTCATTAGGCAATCAGTGACAAGCCGATCATATTTCACTCCTACATCAATTGGCCATTTAAATGTCGATTGACTACGTTCGCATCGAAAACATGCTTGAGGGGAATATCCCAATAGACGGTATTTCTCCGGAGGAGAATCAGGTCCTCGAAGAAGAGAGACAGGCGTTTGAAATCGGAAGGTTGGCCGATCGTTTCGCTCAGGGTTACTACGGCCACAGCGCAGCAATCAAAATTGCCAGGAATCCAATCTCGAAAGCTTTGCTTACAACCATTGAGCCTGGTCAATGCGTCCCCACTGAGACTGTGGTTCGAAAAGACGGAACGAAGCATGTATTCAGCAGCCACTACTACCTTGAGCAGCTCAATACTTCAGAGATGGCCGACGTTTTAGACAAGGTTTGGTTGGCCGGTTCTCTCCTTTCACTTGGTGATGCGCTATCGAAGCACGATAGGTTTCGACACGTACCAGAACTTGAGATGGTGTATCACCTCAGAAATGGCATCGCTCATGGGAACCTATTTAATTTCAAACCATCAGGTCTAGCTAGGCTTGCTGCGCATCCAGCCCACAATCGAACAGCTAGAATTAGAGCCCCGGGCGTCGAATTAGAGATCACTCCTGCACTTCATGGGCGCCAAGTACTCTTTGATTTCATGTGCCCTGGCGATGTGCTCGACTTACTAATATCGGTGTCTATCTATTTAAGACAAATCAGTGCTCGTGTGGTTCAATGACGGCTAGATGGCCATAACCCCCGCTCAACTAAGACACTGCCTGCAAGGGCTCCTGTTCTTTCTCTTTTTATAGTTTCCTTGGCTTGGTTCAGCGCCTCAGTGCAGGTGGAGTAAGTAAGACATCATTCGCTAGGCTACATTTTGGGGGGCGACATGACAGAAGAGGACCCGCATTCAGATATTTCTAGATTAGTGGCACAACTCACGGAATCGTTTACACTTGCGCTGCTACAGATACAAACACAATGGCAAAGCACCATGAAGGCGGTAGTTGAACAAGTTGAAGAGTCTTGGCGGCCCTACATTTCAATGCTTGCCGCCGCCCCTGAATTCTTTAAACAGTTACCAGGCGAGCTCCGGCCTGGCATATTAGAGATGGCAAAGCGTGGTTGGTACATTTCAGCAGAGATGAGCATTCCAGAATTGCGCGAGCTATGTAATCTGGCCGAGGCGGGTAAATGGGAACGTCTTGATTCCATGATGCAAATTTGGATTGAACAAGAAATTCAGGGCATCACCCTAAGGGCATGTACGCGATTTCCTCGGCGAAAAAAGATCCTCAAAGACGTCATGGTTGCACATACGGAGAGGAAATATTCATTGTCTGTGCCAGTGCTGCTGATTCAGACAGAGGGGATGTGTATTGATACATTTGAAGGTAAAAAACTTTTCCAAACAAAAGACGGTGTTCCCGTAATAGGAGATTACATTAAGCAATACGCAGATAGCCCGTTATCAGAAGTGTTCCTTTTCCCCTTACAAGTTCAATTGGGTCTCACAGCCACCGAGGGGATTCGCGCCCAATTTCCTGAAGCTCCCAACCGGCATGAAATTATCCACGGGATTGACATTGAATACCCAATTGAGATAACAAGCCAGAAGGTGATTTCCCTAATGGAGTACTTTGTTACTGTTGTTGTTCCGCCTGATCGGGAAAAGCCTGTGTGTTGCTGAGGAATCAAGAGATTAGGTTCTTTCGAACCAGAGTCGCAACTACTTAATCTGCAACCGTGGTCTCAAGTGTTTCCATCATTCCCTCCAATGCCTTCTTGGCGTCCCGTTTTCCCATTGAACGTACGGCCGAGATGCCAGCGAGCTGGGACTTTCGGGGCTTGGACTTCCCTGATTCCCAGTTGTAGACCGATTGGGCCGAGACACCCAGCAGCATCCCAAATGCCTGAGCGGATAGTCCGAGTCTCTCCCGTTGCTTTGCGAGGCCCTTGGAGCTAAATCGTAATGAGGTAGCTTCCTCGCCTTCTGTGGAAGAATTCTTGGGCCTAGTCAATCCAGCCTTCGCTGCGGCCTTGCTCAAACCTGCAGTTTGCTTCTCTAGGTCGGTAATCCTGCGCTTTAACGCGGCGAGTTCAGAACGATATGAAGCGGAAGCCTTCTTCAGTTTTTCTGTCTCGCCTCGGAGTTCCTTCCGGGCTAAGCGTGTGATTTCATCCTTCAGAACGGTGGCAATGTTCGGCATGACTGATCTCCTAGGCTATATCTTCCCTAAATAATTGGGTTGATGGTGGCCAATCTGGGATTTTGACAGATATCGAGCAGTCTTGAATAGAGGTCCTTCTTTACAGTGCTTGTCATTGGGGAAGTAGCAACGATATTCCTGGTGGAGGTGAGCCAAATGGGGCTTTTTAAACGGAAGCAGGTAATTGAGACACAGCAGACTGAAGAGGTGGTTCCGGAGTTGGCATCGATTCGGTTTGAAGCCGGAAAGGGTGGGAAGGGAAACCATTCTCGGTTCCTGATTGGGAACGCATCTATCCCCGCTTCGGTTGTGACTCGGATTGAACGGCTCTGCCAGGACCAACCGGAAGACAAAAAGCCCTACCTGATCTACTCGTCTTTGATGAAGCAGTATGGTTCAGTTCTGGAAGCGATGGACTCCATGAAACTTCCTTACACGGAGGCAATTCGCCAAATGACTGAGTTGAAGCCGGTCAAGAAGGTCACTCAGGGTCATCGAGGAAGCCGGATCGAGAAGACAGCACAGATGCTTGGGAAGGTCATTTGTCGTCGGTGGAAGGGAACTGAAGCCGAAATCATGGCCGCCTTCTTCGAAACCATTCAGCATGAGGTTCTGAAGACGGAGCTCTCCAAGGTTATTCAGGGATTCGAGGCCGCCTATGGTCGGACTGACCAGGGATTCATCAAGGCAAACGCGAGGAAGGGTCGGCCTGATCTCAAGGGGAAGGCCATCAAGCGGAAGTAGGAGGATCTTAACGAATCGAAAGGCCATGGATACTGAACGCATCCATGGCCATTCTGATTGTCTTGCAGAGAGTGCCAATGATGACCCACCCTTATAGGCCATCCAGGGATTCATCCGGCATATCCATCCCCCAATGCAATTTAAGGCCCAGGCCCTCGACATAGGTGATGCTGCTCTTGTATGTTCTGAACCCTGATTGCTTGACTTTGTTACTGAAACTTTTGAGGGAAATGGGTGCACGGAGGGTTCGCCTCGCCCAGTTCTGGTACGCCTCGAATAACTGCCCTAACGGGGCCTTCTCACCGGGTGCTTTTTGGCATTCCTCCAGGGTGAAGTTCTCCCACCAATCCTCATTGGATTGCCAGGCAGCGGAGGCCCTAATTACAGCCTCTGGTCGGGGAGGCATTCCAGACTTGTGAAATCGAATAGCACCTTGAACCATCCAAGCCCAGATTCCTTCCACTTCGTCCTTCAGTCTTCGTTTGATAGTGCCATCACGATCGCTTGAGGTGAATTTACGGTTGAAGGGAATGACGATCATTCTGCGCCAAACCCCATGGGACTCGTCATACACCGAAGGAAGGTTATTCACACTGATCCAGAACTTGTGGCTAATGGTGAATTCAAAAAAGTCCTTATGCATGTATCGGCCAGCGGCCATCCCAGTGGTGACGAGACGCTTGAAGGTACCCTCATCGAGTTTGGCATTGAGGCTGATATCCGAGCATGTCGCGAATTTCACCTGGTGCAGGCGGGCGATCTCGGTAGGGTGAGAGTGTCCATACTTCTTGGTCAGAAATAGGTCATTAGGAATCTGCTGGGCGAGACGACCAAGGGCATGAGACACAGTTTCTGTGAATGTGGTCTTTCCATTTGAGCCATCACCACTTAGCCACACGGCAAATTCATCATCGGTTGTGGAGAGCAGAGTGCAACCTATCAATGATTGGACAAAATCAATCAGTTCCGAATCTCCCATGAAGACCGTCTGGAGGTATCTGAGCCAAGTGGGGCTTGATTTCTCAGATTTATAATCGAAGGGCAGGCAATAGAGGAAGCAATCCAGGGGATCGTGTTCTTTGAGCCTTCCGGTGGATAGGTCAAGGGTTCCATTGTTGAAGTTGATGAGGGTGGATGAAGGGATTTCAAACGGCCCCCTTCTTGCCATGAGGCTTGTCCCCAAATGGATGGCTGCATCAATTCTTGAACGACTTCCTAGCCCTTGTGCCCATTTCCATATATGGTCACGGCGCTTCTGGTCGTCAACGAGATGGATTTCTTTTTTCTCAACCTTCTTGATCGTTTTCTCTAGAAGCTTCATTGGGCCATCTGGTCTAGGTTCCCAATACATCCCATTGAAGTGGTACCAAGTGTGATTCCAGTATTGAAGCACCTTCCCAAAACGCCTACGGAGCCTATGTGCTAGGCCAAGATCGGATGCGTCATGCATGGAGCATTGCTGGTCCAGCATCTCTTCTTCTGTGAAATCAGAGGATGACTCTTCACCTTCCTCAGAAACTGTCTCCTCATCATTGGCGTCCTCAGCCGGGAACACTTCTAGGCAGGCCTGTAATTTATTTTCATGGTAATCAGGTAGACCGAACCCAAACAGGGAAGCTTCGGTTGCAGACTTGTATGCATCCTGGAGTTTGTGATGCATCTCGTAATCAGACCATTCGGGATCGCAGCGGGGGTTGTAATCCTCCATGAGGAGCTCGAATGCTGTCTCATATTCAAGCGCAAACCTAGGGCCTACCCAGGCCGCTGACATTAGAGCACCTGAACCATCATCACCCTGGATGGCTTCTGCTTTCTGTTCGAGCCACTCTAAAGCTAATTCATACCTGGTCTCTTCAGGGATGGTCGTTTGATACTCAAACTTAAAACCCCCCCGAGCATTCCCCGGGAGTTCATAGGGGTTCCACTGTTGGATTTCAGCGATCAGTGACTCGGTGGTCTCTCCTGTCCTAGGAGCAGAGACATACTCCGAGGTGACGAGAATTGGGTCTCCCTTCCAATGAAAGAACCCTGGGACACGCATGATTCTGGAGACGTCGCAAACCTTCGGATCAGCGCCATACACTGCGTAGTTCTGCTGAAGTCCAAGCAATAGGGATTTATAGAGACGAGCTGAGTCCGAGTCAAAATTGACAGGATTTGGGAAAACAATGTACCCGTGCCAACCACCTGGCGTTTTTACAACAATATCTGGTTTGGGGTGAATGGTTCCAAGCACTCCGTCGAGATCAAGGATGTGGCCTGGTTCGGCATTCTTCTCGTCGAAATCAATCCATACCCCACGCCCTTGTTTCATGTCCGGTAGGCATCGTGCCTTGGAACCGCTATGGTTCACGGTCAAGAAAATCGAATATCCATCATTATTAAGCTCAATCAAAGTAACCTTTATCTCGTTAAAGCTCTTGTAGTACACCAGAGTACCAATTGAACTCTCCTTTTTCTCGGGTGACTCTGGGATTACCACCCAGGTCATCTTCGTATTGGTTGCATTCTCTGGCGTTGTGTTGAGGAGCCGAGCCAAGTAAGGGATGGTGTGGAGCTCAATTCTCTGTTGGGGAGTTAGAAGGCGGGTCATTTCTCACCCCCCTGGATGGTCACTGCCTGAACAGAGCCTGGCTTCTTCCTCCATACCTTGAGGAGCCTTGAACAGGGGCTAGGAGTCTTCCAATGGATGTTCTCAAAGTCACAATCACGGATTAGTGCCACCAAGGTGTGGTGACCAATGCCCAGTGAATGCCATTGCTCCATTCCCTCTAGGCAGTCAAGGATATGTATTGTTTGGAACACTTTGATTCCATGGCTTTCTTGAAGACCTTGGGTGACCTCCATGATTGCCGCCTCGACAAGAGACTTTGCTTCTTTCAGGGTTTGGCTTCGGTTTTCTAGTAAAACCTCCAGTCGTTGGATGTTGCTCTGTTGGTTAACCATTATTGGTTCCTTTCCGAGGGAGATATTGGCCTCTGGTTATCCAATACTCAGAAAGTTACCTTTTTATTTCATTTATCCACTCATGGGAGCAATGGGATTGGTTTGAGAGCAATATTTCATTCAATAATAATGTAAATGTAGATAATAAACAAATAATGATGATATTGGGAGATTGGGAGATAAAATTGGAGTCTCTAGATAATTTCGACAGATCGGGTTCCAAGGATTGTATAAAATTCAGCTCCCATGCTCTCAAGTAAACTTAATTATATAATATAATTATATTTAACAAAAAATATGACCTCGTTAATCCTCCCAATGGAAGAGCTCAGACCGCAGAAATCGTCCCTAAGCCTTATCTACTGCCACGGATCAGCCCGGGGAATCGAACATTGCCTGAATCTGACTCCGAATATCCTTGAGCTACTCCTGCCGAAGGAAGCCGCGAACATCGACGGACTCTTCCCCTTCCTTCCGGATTTCCAGCCAAGCACCCTCCGCTACCCCCGCTGCCTGATCGACCACGCCTTCACATAGAGAATCGAGATCTTTGGTGACGAGTTCGGCCGGGAACGCAGCCGAGAAGCCACTGATAGCCGTGGTGAGTTCCTGGTTCAGCCTCTTGTGAAGTGTCCCTGCTCCACCCTTGCCAGGAGATGAACCCAGAGCAACCAGCAGGTTCAGGCCGAGTAATCCTTCGATGGCACTGATCCAGGCTGCCCGCTCTGACTGAGACGAAGGGAGACCGATCCATGGAGCAGGGGCCTGATGTGGCTTCCGCCCTGAGGATCGAAACCGCTCTTGCGCATAGGTACCGGCAGCTTCAGCTCTGTCTCTCTGAATGGGATCTTTAAGCCCCATATACAGGCGCTGAAGATAACCTGTGGCCCCATAGACCTGGGCTATCCAGTTTGTGAGCTGAGTGTCCATTTAGACAAATCCGTAGCAATATCTATTCTTACAATAATAACAGCTTGACCATCTCCCCAGACAGTCGGTTGGCTCTTTAGCAGAGGATTGACATTCGCTTTTAATTCGTCATCCTGGATGGTCCAGGAGGTGCCAATGGAAGCAAGAGCGCACACCACCCCAGAGGACCGTCAGGCGTTGAGGAGCTACCTTCGAAACCGGCGACTGACGGCCTCGGTCCATCAGACCATCACCACCCAGACCCTCAATGACCTTGAGGAGGCCCTACGTCTTCTGCAGGGCATCCACCATCCCAATGAGGTATGGATGGAGGAAATTGAGGCTTACTTGGAGAAGCGGGTTCCCAGCCCACCGCCAAGCTCCGCTACAGCCTTACCGGGACTCCTTGAGGGCACCTGACCTAATTGGGACCAATATGTCGAATGGGTGAAACGGTTGTAAGGCCGGGAATGAGCTGGCCTAAAGTAGAGGGAAAAGGGAGTCCCCTTGGCGCCTGTGAACGAGTTCGAGTTTGAATTGTTCCGTATCAATCTTGTGCATGAAGCGCAAGGGTTGGAGATGGGATTCCGGCATTTTCAGAGCGATGCAGATATCGCATCTACGATCGAAACGGCCTGTAGCTCGCAGGATCTGTTTGAGAAAGACCCAACTGGTTCTGCGTATTACCAATGGCGTCTGGCTGATTCCCTGGTCGTACCGGCCGAGGAATCTGTCGATCTCGGATTAATTGTCTGCTTCAAACTTGTTAGAGAGACCTTCCGAAAATCCGGCGCCACTGTCACTTCCGAAGGTCGGGTCAAGGATGTGGAAACGGAAATGATGCCTCCCTTGGCAACGGTTGCTCAAATCGTTTGTTTCATGAATCGCCATCTCGCAGTGATTGAGCATTGCAGTGAATTAATGGGTAGTGCCAAGTGGAAATCGCGTCTTGAGAACCTTCTCGCTAAGGCCGCCAGCTCATCATCCTTCAATACGAAGATCCACTTTGAAGCAAAACCCAAAAGGGTAGAAGTGATGGAAGCCTTCGAATCATTTCATCGTCTTACTCGACTTAAAGTGACCCTCCTATTGCCGAACCCAGATTTGCCAAGATTTGGAGAGGCCCTATACGAGCGAATGAAGGCTGGGGGTGTTCGAAGATATGTACAAGACATGTCCAATCCAGACGGACTGGTTCGTGAAAAGGGTGAGCTGCCATATGCAGCTATAGCCTTGGCCGAGGCTGGCTATAAAGACGGCGAGGTTGAACTTACTGGTGAGCTTGATGGCCAGATAACAACACGGAAGACAGGAGGCGTCCCTGATCGTGGGCGATTGGACCTTCTCAAGAGCTATGTCCGGGGCCTAAAGAAGGGCACTACTTCAGAAGACTCCCAGAAGTGTCTTCGCGCCATCCTTGCAGAAATTTCTAGGCTAGAAACCGATGCGTAGTTCACTGCAGTGGAAGCCAAGAATCCTCCTGAGTTGGGCCTCACTGATCGAACTCATGGCCGCCCTTTCAATTCACCTATCGCTTAGATTGGCACTGGGATCGGGCTCCCTCGCCGCATTTGTTTATAGGTCTGCAAAGGATCTAGCGTCATTAGAGGGCGTCCTCCTTGCAGCCGGGCTTGTGATTTGGGGAATGTACTTCAATTTCATGGCTACCGAATTCGGTGACTACCTCCGCTGGGATGGAAGTGAGGGCGCGTTCAGGGGGGCCTTTACTTTTGCTGTATTCATCCAACTCTTCTCTGCTGTTCTCATGGTTGTAGTCACGAATCTACCCACAGTCGGTTCACCCCCGAAACTAGATGGAGATTGGAGTTGGTTGATCCACTTTTCATTTCTGATCTTTCTGTTGGCCCTTATCAATGTTTGGACGCTATTCAACAACATGCGGGTTTTACTCCACCTCCGACAGGGATTCATTGAAGAGAAACGAAAGGCCGACGAGGAAGCGAAACGCAGGATATAAACAAACTCCTCATCCCCGGAACTATCCGTTTGGGGTGAAGCGTGCTGAGCAAATCAACCTAGCAACTTGGCGACAGCTTTTTCGATTTGTATGCCTGTTGCTGTTTTTGCCAGGGCCTCTCGAACAAAACGACGCTGAGTTTCAAAGCGTTTTTCTGGAAGTTGTAGCTCCGCGATTTGACTCTCAGCCGCCTGGGCGAGTTCAACAAGCTTCAAGTGAAGGTCATTCACCGGGTCGAAGTGCGGTATCGGTAGCTTCCATACGAGCTTGGCAAAGTGGCGGGGATTGTGCTCTCCTCTTGATTGAAGAGGCCTAACTCGCTTGGTGATGTAATCACTATTGAGAATGACTTCAAGGAACCGAGCCTCTTCTAGGCTCTCTGTAGCGCACCAGTTGAGTGACAAATCAATAATGGAATCCCCCTCCACAATTGCAGCTGCGAGATACATTCCGCTTGTACTGTAGACGACACGATAGGCTGGTATTGGAAACTGGTTCGTCAATCCACGCTGAAAATCAAGGCGGCCCTTAAGGCTCATGGATTCATTTCGGCGGTTGTCCTCCCAACATTTCTCTGCCCGATCCCACCAATCTTGGAGCCCAGGGAAATCGGCAATTCTTTCATCGCGTCCTTCCATAAGCTGCTTTTCGTCCCATGGAATTATTGCCTTTGAAGGGGTCAATGGACGATAGGAGAGAATGCTTTCGCCCAAGAACAGGTCCCAAACAAATTTTTTCTCAACATTCCCTTCCATAGAAGGGAGCTGTTTCCATGGCTTTTTTTCATTAGGGCTTCGGTGACTCACGACCTTAGTTCGCCCAGAACCAGCGCCAAGTGGTCCTGACGCCTTCTCTTCGACAACAAGTAAGCACCTTGGCAGGATTGCAGCGCCCTGGGAGAAACGCTTGGAGTATGGAGAACCAAGCCCTGTTTCAGAATCGCGGATATCGCTTTTTCCGCCTTCGCCTTTGGTTAGATGAAGTGACGCAATTTCCCAGCTCAAGTTTGTGGATGGGAGTTTCCCGATCCAGTTGCATATGGTCGATGGCATTGAAATTGATGCGTTGGCCCGATCTCCAAATACAACGCAGGATGGAACAGGAAAGAAGGAAGGCTTTACCTTGTGAAGATCCCATGGTTCTTTAAATGCAATATTAAGAACACTTTCTCCTTGAACTTCCTTATTGGGAACAGGATAGGAACCGCGACGGAAGCCGGGGTATTGACGCCCTCTTAATACCGCCCAGGGCATCACGAAGCCGAATCGCCCGCCCTCCCGGAGGTATCTCTCAACGCAACGGAGCACAAACAAACCTGATAGGTCTTGACTAGTTGATAAAACAGCACCCGCCCACAGCTTTCGACTGACACTTAGATGGCGGAACTCATTCTGCATAGCGGTAGTCATGAAACGATACGCCAACCACGGGGGATTCCCCACGAGTACATCCACACGATTTTCTACCTTTGTCATCCAAACAGGTCTGGCGAGATTTCGGACATAGTAGCCCCAGATATGATCCCGTTCTTGTTCATGAAGGGAACAAAGTCTATTCAGGGTCTCTATCAGTTCAGGCTGATCATCAACATGGATCTGATACCTTCGGAAGGCCGCGTTTAAAGACGGTGGAGGCTCCCCGGGAGTTCTTGGACGACTGGCTAGATCGGCCATCTCAGTAACAAGTTGTTCGAATTTCCCTACATCATGCAAGGTTCGTTCTGGAAATCGAAGATCCCACTTTCCGGTTGGATCGGGGATAGTCGGAACGATGAGTGTGTCGTTGCTGAACAGGGTCCACTCTGCTCCCCACTGAATGCTATCGCCTAGATACACAGGAATGGAAAGTGCTGGCCTCCCTTCTGTCTTAAGCCTGTCTGTCCCAATTGCGAGAAGGTAGGTGACTCTGGCGAATGAGACCGCCACTGGGTGGAGATCCATGCCAATTACATGCTGGGTGAGTCCTGCCAATGCATCGGCGTTTGAAACGCCATTCTTATCAGCAGCCTTCAGGTAGCACCTAATCGCGTGGAATAGGAATGTTCCAGAGCCACAAGATGGGTCAAGGACCCTTTGATGGAGTGGATCTATAACTGCTTCATTAACTACTCGATTCGCCAGCCAATCAGGGGTGTAGTACTCGCCGAGGGTTTTCCTTTGTTGGGCAGAAATTACACTTTCATATAAAACTTTGAGCACATCATGTTCTACCTGATGCCAGGCAAACCTCGCAAGGCGCCGAACCAGCGTTTTCACAAATTGATCGCCACCCGGCACCTCGACGATCCAGTCGAAGAAGTCGGCTTCTACAACCCCATGAACCTGGGCTTCTGAAAATAGACCACCACTAAGCAATTTAGTTGCACTCACGGCCTGTGCAGTGGCATCGAGGCCAATTGCCGCATGCGCTATGACTTCAGCTGTAACTACAAGTAGTGTGTGTTCAATAAATAAAACATCACTGTCTGTGAACCCAGTTCCGAGAGCTGTGGTTAGAAGGCGTGCCCAAAGTTGACGCTTTAGTTCGACAGTTGGAACCGCATTGTTAGCGAAGTAAATTTTTGTCAGTTCAGCTCGCTCCAAGGCATGGCCGGGACTTTCGGCGCCAAGGCGCCTTTTGATTTCTTTGGGGGTGGGCGTGATTTTCTCGCCTGTAGCCAGTACGCCTTCAAGCCAAACAATCAGGTCATCTACATTTGGCCTGGCCGTATCGACTGTATGTTCCGAAACCACAACGAGATCTCCACCTTCCAAATGGCAGAGAATCCATTCGGCTCCGTCTGTTAAAACACCTACATATCGTTGCCCCATCTCCTCAGTTCTGGCTTTGACATATCCTGCCAGCTGAATAAGGGCGTCGCTCCGTACTTTCCCCTTCCGGAGGTCGCGCTTGACTTCAAATACACAAAATCCAGCCTCCACATCAATGCGTTTTCCAGCACCGGCCTGTTGTTCAAGCACGACTTCGAGGTCAGTGAGGTCGTTTTCATCAAGTTCCAAGGGGGCTTCGAGCAACAGACGGTGGAGGTCGCTCTGTATGTTGGCCTCAGTTCTGACTGAATCCCGTCTGGCCATGCCGCTAATTAGGGATTCCAAATTCGTTGGGCGAGATTTCGGAATAGCCAAGCGTGTGCCTCCGTGACAATTCGTTCCTGATCGATTCTTCCATGGATTCAGGGAAGGACGGCCAGAGTGCACTAGTTTGTGCATTCCTCATCTGCTGGGGAGTCGCTGGATTGATTGGCTTTTAAGGTCGTCCCGGTGGAGTCCTTCCAATCGATCCGTCCATTGGCGGTTCGCCCCTGGACAACCCCTGCCGCCGTTGAAGGCGAATCAAAGGTGTAGTCCTCTGCGAAGATCCATTTCCCCTCATGTTCAACGATGACTCCCTTTTCTCGCAGGGTCGTTCGAAGAGCGGTCAGATATCCATGAATAGATGCGGTCTCCTGTAGTACCACTCCGGTACCCTTCCGAACGACAAACCCTTCCCCGTGTTCAAACCCGACGGCCTCAATCCCTTTAGCCTTAATGAAATAGAGATGTTCAGATTCGGTCGCCTTTGGTGCTTTCTCAAACATAACCAGGCCGAGGAGGGGCAGGCAGAGCAGTGCCTCTTCTAAAAAACCCTCAGCCTCGATCATATCCCGTTTTGAAAGGGTCGGTAATTCCATTGGCTTTTGATCGATTACACATCTCTTTGCCTCCTTGGCAAGTTTGAGAAGCCTCGCCTCTAAATGCTGTATGTGCGCCTTGTTCAATCCCCCAGGGCGGCTGCTAGTGAATGCAACCAGAACGGTCCAGAAGTCCTTCTTTGAGAAGTGCTCTTTGAGCCGGTCCACAATTGGGTCGCCTTCACCCACGTAGACTTGTCTTAGTTCGCTGCCATTTGGCGGCCCCACCAACAGGTAAATTCCTGGTCGGTTGAACTCCTCTTCCTTCTTTGCCGATTTGAAGAGAGATCGGGGACAGATCACGCCTACCCCGTCCCAGTTCGACTTTTCGATTGTTCTTAGACCATCCGCCTGCCCGTCTGGAACCACGATGGTTACGGAGAAACCTCTGGGGTGAACGGCACCCATCTTTGAAACTCCTTATCGAACCGATTGATGGCTACCAGCGAAGGTCGAGGTAGACCCAATAACGAGTATCTCCTGCTTCGTGCGGTTTTCGGGCTGTTGATGCCAGATATTGTCAATTGTAGTCTTTCCGAGTTCGGATTGAATTCGTTGGATTGCCTCAGGGTAGTGTCTTTCTCTTCCTAATGACTGTCCTCTAATTCCGAGTGGTTCTGACCCAGCATTAGTGCGTCAGCCTGGGCTACACCCATGGCTGACAATGCCGGCCACTGCCTAAGGCGTCAGACTAGGGCCGAAATCAGCCTGATTGACGCTTTGGATTTAGACCCAATAACTCTAGGTGGACAGAGGAGGGTCATTGGCAGCTTCAGGGCAGAAGGTTGGGTACATCAGGGTCAGTTCAGAGGGTCAGAACACAGCGAGGCAGTTGGATGGCCTCACCCTGGATCGGGTTTTCGAGGAGAAGGTCAGTGGCAAGAGCCTTGATCGACCTGAACTCGAAGCCATGCTCGCCTATGTCCGTTTGAGCGATGAGGTCGTGATCCACAGCATGGATCGCCTCGCTCGCAACCTGGACCACCTCCGACAGCTCGTTCGCCAACTCACGGAAAAGGGAGTGAAGGTCACCTTTGTGAAGGAGGGGATGAGCTTCACAGGCGAAGATTCACCGATGGCCACCCTGATGCTCTCGATGATGGGTGCATTCGCAGAGTTTGAGCGAGCTTTGATAGGCGAGCGTCAGCGCGAAGGCATTTCTTTGGCGAAGGAACGCGGAGTCTACAAGGGTCGGAAACCATGCCTCACGCCTGAACAAGCGGAGCAGGTGCGCCGGAGGGTTCAAAGCGGGGAATCGAAGGCGGATCTCGCCCGGTTCTACTCGGTCAGCCGGGAGACGATCTACGCCTATCTCAAGGTCTAGTGCGTGGTTCCGGCAAGCCTGCATGAATCCTAAATCTCGCTGAGATAGCCTCAGGGCCTTGATGATGATGAGGCCTCGTGGGGCGAAGGGTTCGAGCACCGCTGCCAGCTGAAGTGGATGAGGTCAGAACCAAGGTCGAGCGGTGGCGGCTGCAGAGGAAATGCCTGGGGCTGATGCCGGAGAAGGTATATGCTGACTTACTCTCCTGGATCGGTCTGTCTATGCAAGAAAAGACCCAGTCTCCCTTCAATTCCCTCAGCAGGGAAGAACTGATCATCCGCGCTGAAAAAGGGGCAGCAGAGTTGGTGGAGGCGATCAAGGAGCTTGTCTTTCAGAACGAGGAGAAGGCAAAGCGGGCAGCAGAGCTGGAGCTTGCCAACAAGGAGCTTGCCTTCCAGAACGAGGAGAAGGCAAAGCGGGCTGCCGAGCTGGAGCTTGCCAACGAGGAGCTTGCCTTCCAAAACGAGGAGAACCTCAGACTTCACGAACAGCTATTTCAAACTCAAAAAATGGAAAGCCTTGGCCTCTTGGCAGGTGGCGTCGCCCACGACATGAACAATGTGCTGGGGGCCATTCTTGGCTTGTCCTCGGCCCTGCAAGATACTCAGGTGACGGATAGCCCCGCTTGGCGTGGCTTCGACACCATCTCCAAGGCCGCCACCCGGGGCGGGAAACTGGTCAAAAGTCTCTTGGCCTTCACCCGGAACAGCCTGGCAGAAAATATGGTCTTAAATCTGAACGAGATCCTGGAGGAAGAGGTTCAGATTCTGGCCCGCACAACCCTATCCAAAGTTCGCCTTACTCTGGATATGGACTCCGAGTTGCGCCCTATCCATGGCGATGGTGCTGCCTTGACCCACGCGATCATGAACCTCTGCGTGAATGCAGTGGATGCCATGCCTGAACAGGGCAACCTGACGCTCAGAACCCGGAACATCGACAACGAATGGGTTGAAGTGGTGGTGGAGGATACGGGGAGTGGGATGTCCAAGGAGGTCCTGAAGAAGGCACTGGACCCGTTCTTCACCACGAAAGAGGTTGGAAAGGGAACGGGACTGGGTCTCTCCGTGGTCTACCGGACCGTGATGTCCCACGGTGGCCAGTTGGACATCCAGAGCGAGCCGAATAATGGAACCCGCGTGGGAATCAGGCTACCGGCCTGTGGGTCAGCATGCATGCCCATGAAATCTGCCGCTGAACCTCGACCTAAGTTCTCTCCTGGGGCACTGAGCGTGCTCCTGGTCGATGATGATGATCTGTTCCAGGGTTCCATCCAGGCGATAATGGAATTACTTGGCCATGTCGTTGAAGCAGCCTCCAGTGGTGAAGAGGCTTTGGTGAAACTTGAAACCGGTTTCAAGCCCGATCTAGTGATTCTGGATATGAACATGCCTGGCCTTGGAGGCACAGGAGCCTTGCCGCGCATTCGCGCCCTGCGTCCTACCCTCCCAGTGATCCTCTGCTCGGGTCGAATTGATCAAACGGCCATTGAGCTTGCCGGAGCGCATCCACAAGTCACCCTGCTGCCTAAGCCTTTCAGCATGGGAGAGCTTCAGGAGAAGCTCTCCGTGATCACTGCTTCCAATGGATAATGAGCCGTTTCTGCCCATCAGAGCGGCAGGGTCGTGTTCAGCTCCGCCGCACCGAGTAGCAATTATCCAGGAGCCTCGAAGGATTTTGCGACAAGCTCACAAAAAGTCCGTGCTTATGCTGGAATAGCCATAGGCATCGAAAAATGCAAGTATGGGACTAGGTCCCACATGATCAGCCCCACTGACATACTCCACGGCAAAATCTTGATCGTTGACGATCAGGAAGCCAACGTCATCCTGCTGGAGCAGATGTTGATGGGAGCTCACTACACCTCTGTCGCTTCCACCATGGATCCGAGCCAGGTCTGTGAAATGCACCTCATCAACCATTACGATCTGATCCTGCTCGACCTCCAGATGCCGGGCATGGACGGATTCCAAGTGATGGAAAACCTGAATGAAATCGAGCAGGGAGGCTACCTTCCCGTCCTCGTGATCACGGCTCAGCCAGCTCACAAGCTGCGGGCCTTGCAGGCTGGGGCCAAGGACTTCGTCAGTAAACCCTTTGACCATGCTGAAGTTCTGCTGCGGGTGCACAACATGCTCGAAGTGCGCTTGCTGCACCGGGAGATGAAGCGGCTGTACGAATGGGTTGCCGAGGAGCAGAAGGTGTCCCAGCGGTTGTTGGCCAATGTACTGCCGTCTTCACTGGCCCATAGGTTTGCTGAGCACCCCGAGGTCAAGGCAAGTACTGACACCGAGGTGGTGACGGCGAGTTATGCGGAAGTGACTGTCCTGTTCGCGGACATTCTGGCGTTCAGAGAGTTCGCCGAAGGAGCCAGCGCGGAAGTCCTGTTGGGGGTAATCGACGAATTGTCCACGCGACTCCATGGCATAGCTGGGGAGCCACGCCTGGAGAAGATCAGTACCATCGGGAAAGCCTACCTGGCTTCCATGGGGCTCTCGGACCCAATGGCCGAGCACTCGAACCAAGCTTCCCGGAAGGCTTTGAACCTCGTCGAGGCGGTGGACCGCTTCAACGCGAGCGGTCGGTACAAGCTACATTTGCGGATCGGTCTGGATTCCGGGACAAAAAAATCCAACGTCATCAAAAAGCGCCAAATCGCCTAATCACATATAGGCCGGTCAATGAATCCATCCACTCGGTCCCAATTACGAGTTTTCTGCAGGTCTGCCAGAAACTCACGGTCTAGTAGCGGTGTCTGGGGACTGGGTATCGCCGTACCGTTGGGTTCCAGCGACAGCAAGAGGCTAGCCACTAGCGGTCCGAGCTATCAGGTTATGTCACCACATAGCCAACGCAAAGATATGTATAACCCTTTAGGAATACTTAAAAACCCAACAGAAATAATTTGGCGCGAAATCATGTGTCGCATGAGGGGGTTTTGGCCTGTTTCCCGCAAGGATCGGCCATGAACCTAAAATCTTGGCTATCTCTCCAGCAGGAAGTAGAGGAAGTGCGAAAGACAATGCAGGTGACCGCTATCACGTGTTGGAACTTGCCTTCCTATTCGAACGGCTATTATCAATTACCAAGCACACCATGTTTTGAATTTTCAACCGACTGGATCGAACTCCAGCCAAGCCCAGAGGGGAGCCACTAATGGCCATGATTGTTTGTTCAGTCTGCGGTAGGGAATTCCTTCCACATACCTTGCACCAAACGATTTGCGTTACCTGCTACCGCAAAGCCGAAGCGTCTGAGATATCAAAGGAAGTCCAACAGGACGAAGGAGTAATTCATCCAGCCTCGTCCCCTGTAACGACTCCACCAGCGGCTAAGGTTGCAGCCACGAAAAGGTTCAATTCAAGTTCACGAGCAGACCGTTCAAGAAAGGATGCTGAGCGGCTATACACTGTCTCGGATACTGTCTACGGCATTCTGATTTTCTTCAATTGGATCGTAGGAATTGCGGGCGGCATTAGTGCGGTTGTTATGTTTGCCTCAGCAAGTGGAGTCAATTCTAGCTTCCCCTTGGCCTTCGGGATAATGGGCTTGGTCTGCACTGGGTTAATCTGCGCCTTTAACTATGGATTTGCAGTTCTGTTCACACACTTCGCAAAAGTATTGTCCAACATCAGCCTGAGTCTCCTTGAGGGGGAGGACTGATCATCCCAGCTGGAAAATGAATCGCTCCGGCGATTCCAACCTCCTCAAAGGATTTATTGGTAATTGTGGCCACTTCTCCAAAGTAGTGATTGGAACTGACAACCAGCGCCTGGGAAATGCTCCCGTGAATAGGTGGACTTTCCAAAACCCAAACAACCAACCAGGAGAATCACGCGGGAGGCCATCGGTTGCCTTGAGTGGGTGAAGGAGAAAAGCTGAAAGATGAGAAAGAGCTGAAGACAAGGCTGGCGGGGTCCGAGTTGAGCGGAGGGTTAGGCCGACTCTCGATCAGCTCAAAATTGCTTTTAGCATTTCCATCTTTTCGGTATCATTGAATACATTTTGAATGATGGCATTTTTGAATAAATTCGTCCAATTAATTGCGTCAACATCTGCTGGACGGGGCGCTTGCTTACCTTTGTTCCACCAGGCCAATCGAATCTCTTCTTGACCGCCTTTGACAAAAATTCGCTCTAGACAGATAGAGTCTTTTGGTTTGCCTTCCCATGCACATGCCAAAACATAACAGTATTTGGTTGTTTTGATTGCGTGTTTTTTGGCGTAATCTTCTGATATCATGATCATTACCGTTTCATGGTTTTTCGGTTCAACTGCATTTTATACAAATTGAGAATTATTTCGGATTGTTCCCATACTTCCGCGGCAGAAAAACCTGAACTTGGGTGAATAGCAAAGACTTTCGATTTAAGCTCCTGCTCCCATCCAGAATCGAGATAAGAATTTAATTGAATATATTTTTTCTCAAGCTGCTCAGATCGTTCCGTTCTTGAGTTGGTCGTATTAATAGAGCCGTCATGAGGAATCGTGAAAATCATCGAAAGACTAACAATATCCATGAGGAGTTTTTTCGCTGATTTAGCCTTCTTGCTTTCCTGTTTATCAATTGAATAGGTGACGGATGCCTGTGCTCCTATGTTGGGTGATTGTGCATTCAACGGAGTGGATAAACTTGGCGCGATTGGCAAGCACATTGCGAAAATGACGTGTACGAGTTTCATTTTTTCTCCTTGAGAAAGGGGCCTGGTTTGGCCTAACGAATGAAGCCAACCGGCCACGCTTGAACCAAGACGCTCAGCGAAGCCGAGAAAGGGAAACGAAGAGAAAGAGCGGAAGGCAGTGCGGGAGGGTTTCGAGTTGAGCGGAGGGTTAAGAAGGTAGAACTTAGGACGTATACCATTTCCATGCCTTGTATATTCCGTAACCTGCGGCAGCAGCCGCAGCGACAGGAGCAGCAGCAACAATCATGGTGCCTGCAGCCATGCCGCCACCGACTGTGGCACCTATTGCAGCGAGACCACTTGTGATACCGGCAGCACTTAGGCCAGCTACAGATCCAGCTGCACTTACAGTTGCGATGCCACCAGCTGTAGCGGCAGCAGCTCCAGCGTATGTAGCCTTACGGCCAATGCCTCTTGCTTCTCTTTCAGATTTGGGTAAATGCTTCTCATCTTTTAACAAAGTGTTGTTAATTAGGACGGCAGCTCCAAGCCCGCCAGAGCCAGCTAATACCCCGAGACCGGCGACTGCCCCACCTCCAACTGCGCCCCCGACTGTCGCCAAGCCTGACATCACGCCGGAGCCAGAGAGACCCGCGACAGCGCCTGTTGATGCCACAACGGTCACAGCCCCTCTTGCTGCCCCCATCGTGGCCATGTTTGCGACTATGGGTACAACACGATCAACCTGTGGACTGGAATGATCACCAGTTATGCACCACTCAACAAAATGCTCACAATTATTGCCGTAAAGAGAATAGGCATCTTCTCCAATACGGCTCTTCGCCCTCCGGATTGAAATCATCCTGGAGTAACGCCTTTTTTTATGCGCCTTGATTACGATTTCACTATCACCAGCGAAGGCTTCCAGGCTCACAAGGCAGACTGGGCCAGATTCAAGACCATCTGCGAGTCCTGAGTAGTGGATCACTTTGCCTGAACCAACCCCTAGACCATGGTGTTTGTAGCCAACTCGACCCGCGACTAGATGTTGTCCGTAGTACCTGTCAGCACTCATACATCACTCCGTTTGGTTCGAGGCGAGTCTAACGAATGAAGCTAACTTGCCCCGTCTGCACCGAGGCGCTGAACGAAGCCGAGGAAGCGGGAAGTTTAGAGAGAACGGAAGGCATTGCAGGCATCAGCAGAATGAAGCGGTGGGTTAAGTGATAACAGGATACACGACAGGGTTACCTCTTCCGCTCAAGAAGCAGTTTGGCTTGGAATTGGAACATCCCTGCTGATGCTTTGCCAGAGTCTGAATGGGTCGCTGATATTGGGGGATTATCTTCTGTCTTGACCAAATTAGGTCTGATGTCTGTTCTCGTTTTGATTCTCTTCTCTGGCTGATCTAGGAAATTCGCGTCCATAGTTAAGTCCCTCTAATTAGGGCTTTGAAATTCCATATTTGTACCCCTCAGCCTTTTTCCTCTGGGATGGCGTGTTCAAGGGGAGTCCCAGTAATTGCCATCCTTCACCAGGCGTTCCATTTCCAGGACATGAACGAAGCCTTCATTCCATTCGATCAGGGCGTACCCGGTAGCGACATTTACGATGGTGGTGGTTCCAGCTTCCTCGACTCCAAAGCCGTTGTGCACATGACCGCAGAGAACTAGTACCCTCGGCCACTCTTGATCTATTAGATGACGGAACAAAGGGCGATGACCGATGTGCTCTCCGCGATGGGACTTGTCACAGCTCCCATAGGGTGGCGCATGGCTCAGGTAGATGAGAGGATTCGGAACCATGGAGAGCTGGTCCTGAAGCTCTTCTTCAAGTTCAGCCTCTGGTAGTCCGTTGGCAAAGCTGAACGGCCCCGGGTCGCCAGGGATTCCCTCCAGCCTCACAACACGGCCCTCGAAACCTGCCGGGAGAAGGTCCATCCCTGGATAGCGGAATCCCGGCAGTTCATGATTTCCCCCAATCATGGTCGTTACGATCCCCTGGCGAATGAATAGGTGTCTATGGTCTCGCCAGAATTCCTGTTGAGCCATCAGGCGGTAATTCGCCGGACGCTGAGTGAAGTCAGGGAGCATATCTCCACATGAGACGATCCAGTGGGGGTGGTGCTGGTTGATCAGAGATGAAGCCTCATGGAATCCATTCCCGTGCAGATCAGAGAAGGCTAGGATTTTCATTCTTCTGCTTCTTTAGGGCTGGTTCGAGGATCGGTGGCAAGACACTCCACCGCTGAATCACCAGCCTTGGCCAACAGGTCTGAGAGCGTCTCGTTGTCCATGGCTTTGCACAGATCCTTGTAGAAGCTTCCGAAGGACTGGCCCGTATCCAGATCGTTGAACTGGCACCAGGTAAGCGGACCGAAATTCTGGTCCATGAAAGGTCTCACTGATTGGATCGCTGCCGACATCGGGAGGGTGAATTCGAAGGTCACAGAGGAGCCATGGCCTCTCATCCGGATTAGCCCAGCACCCATGGCTACGTGGAGAATCATCACTCTTCCCTGGCCATTGAAGTCCCACGGGATGTTGGAAAGCTTGGATTGGACCTCATCTGGAAGTCCCAGTAGCCTCGCGTTCTCCGGTTTCAGAATCCATGAGGCGTGTTCCGTGATCCAGTGCCAATCACCCGTGTAGCGAATCCAACATCCTTCCCTCATGGGTCAATCCTTAACGATCACGATTAAAAAGATCATAGGTATTCAGCCAAAGCACCTCCCGAACCTCCTGGTGCATAGCCTCGGTTGCCAAATCGACACAACGAAACTGTGCCCACTCGTGCCATTGGTCCAGACGGTGGTTGGGTCCAAGAATCAGGACCTCTGGAAAGTTATTCCAATGCTCGGCCAACTTCAAAATAGGTTCACTGAAGGTTGACCAGCAATTGCCTGAGAAGCCATGTTCCTGAACAACCAATCCGTGTGGAGCTTCGCTTGGGAAGAGTGCTGCAAGAGCCTGGATGGCTTCCACTCCAAGGAACAAGAAGCTGAACCGTTCATGTGAGTCGGGAAGATTGCTCTCATACACTGCCCAGATTCCGAAGGGTGACTGTGTCTGGTGGTGGTTTTCGCCTTGATGGATAAAGGCCGGGTCAGCGTTGGCCACAAGAGGAGTTGGATCGAATTCCACGAGGCCCACAAGGTTGTGGTGAGCGAACCCTGTCCCTGTTCTACGTTGACGGGTTAGTTCAGCCAGGACATCAGCCTTGGGAGTGCCATAGTCCGTGAAGATGAATGATTGGAAAACGCCGTTGCACTGTCGGACTGGTGAACCATCCAAACCGGAACCTGGGTAAATCAGGGCGACTTCGGTGATGTGCTTCATCCACAGGTTAGGGCCATGCTGGATGTCCGAAGGGCTGAGGTTCATGAGCCACCCGGAGGTTGCGTTGGCAAGAAAGGTGATTTCTGGAAGCATGGTTCTCCTGGGTTGCGTATCTGGGGAGTGCTTGGAGACGGGTTGACCACCCGCGAACCAGCGAGGGCGGAATGATGGGAGAGAGATGGGGATTAGGCGCTGAAGCCCCGGATGATGCGGAAGGGTTGGGTCGCTATAGAGGATCTTTGTTCCTCTTCACAGGCGGCGAGAAGGATGTCCTGGCTGATGGCACCGGCTTCGGCGGCTCGTTGGCAGGAGTCCATGAAGGCATTACGGATTCGACCGCCGCTGAAGGGAAAGTGTTCCGCCACAGAGCTGAAATTCAGGGATTCACGACCTGGAATCCGAGCATCACCGAGCAGGGTCTTCCATATCTGAGCGCGGACCTCGGCTGTGGGGGACTCGAAAGCCATCCGGAACTGGATACGGCGCTCCACAGCTGGGTCTAGGCTATCGGCATGGTTGGTCGTCATCACCAGAATGCCTTCGAAACGATCCAGTTCCCGGAGGAAGGTATTCACGAAATTGTCCTGATACCGCTTGGTGCTGCCAGTCGTATTGCTGCGGTTCATGAGCAGCGTTTCCACTTCATCGAGGAGCAGGACGGCTCGTTTCCCCTTCACGCTGGCGAAGAACCGTTGCAGCCGAGCTTCTGATTCGCCGACATAGGGGGATTCGATCTCAGCAGCCTCTATGCGCCACAGCGGCAGACCCAATTCATGGGCCAGTACCTCAGCAGCCATCGACTTCCCAGTTCCGCTCAAACCGTGGAAGAGCATGACGCCTTGTGCGTGGCCGACCAAACCTGGATCTAGCTTCCAGTTCGCCAGCATCTCCTTACGGCCACGGATGGCTTGGAGGATGTGCTTGAAGCGGGTCATTGCCCCTGGCGCTAGGCACAGTTCATCCAGGGAACGGACGGGTTTCAGTTTCTCTGCATGGGTCGTTTCTGGAACCTCGGATTTGCCTGATGTGAGGGCGACTTTCAGGCGTTCCTGTACCGCCTCTGGGCTTAATTCCTCCCAGGCCGAACTGCGTGAGAGACGTTTCACCGCCTCCACGATGCGTCCAGGAGCCGTTTCGAGCGAAGCCAGCTCTGTGATATCCAACCCGGCAAAGGAAGGGCCAGCTTCCTGCATTTGCCGGTTCCAGAGGATGGTCCGTTCATCGGTGGAGAGTGGGCCGAGGTCGAGCACAAGGTCAGCCCGAGATTCCGGGTCGAAAGTAAGGTCTTTCTCGGTCGGCTTGAGGAAGATCCAGGAAGGGTGCTCTTTGATGAACTGGAAGTCCTGGTTATCGAAGTGAGAGGGAAGTTCGGCAATGGCGAACGCCCCTGGTTGAGGGCCATCGCTGGGTCGAATGCTTTTCAGGGTGCGATCGAAGTGCTTGGCCAGGCACTTGGCTAAGGTTCGACGTCCGCTCTGCTCGGTCCCCTTGAGATAGATGATGAAGGGACAATCCAGTTCAGGAGGATTCTCCAATAGGCGTCCAAGTTGGGAGCGAACAGCCTGAGGAAGCGCCAAATCCTCTAGGGATGGGCCGAGATCCTCCACATCAAGTTTTTCGAGCCCCAGCAGGGAACCAAGGCAATTCACGCTGAGGGAGATATCGGTCTTGAGGAACCGGGCCACGCTGATGGGACTCGATCCATTCCGTTTCTGACGGGTGCTCCATTCCCGATCCACCTCCAGATAGCCACGGGTCCGAAGCGGAGAGTCTGTGCTCAACCGTTTGGCCAATTCCCATACGCCGTGAGGGGATGGGAGATTCAGGACCTGGATCAGATAGCCGCCATCGAGATCCTGTCCTGGCTCGAAGGGCGAATTCTCTAAGCCTCCCTGAAGGTGAACCAGGTGAGCCAGCGAGAGGGCCAGCACTTTGTGGCTGAGGGAGTCCAAACCTAGAACCTCGCCATCCAACCAGGTCGGTGCCTCCAATTCATCCTTCCTGGCCAACAAGGTCTCCCAGGCCAACGGCTGGCAGCCATTGGCCACCCATGAGATCAGGTTGGCGGTGAAAGTATCCAACTCACCCTGCTTGAGCCGGAGCTGGCACTGTCCACCTTGGGGACGGCGGGAAGGGCGTTTGTAGGAGCCTCCCGGTTTTGCTGCCGGGTTGAAAGGCTGGGACAGCTCTCTTTTCTGTTGGGGGTCTTGCTTGTGCTTCAGTCCCAGAAACTCTCTGAGGGGGAGGCTGTAAGCACCGCGCATGAGGCTCCAAGGTGAAGGCGGGAGTGCCTTCAGGAGCAAATATACTTAGCCGAATTTGGTTTTATCCCAATAATTTCGGAATTGGAGCTGATTAGTTCCTTCGTTAGTGGTCGGTAGTTGAGGATTTAAATAAGCCACTAAACGAGTGAAAATATAAGCAATTTAAAAAGTAATTTTAAAAGCAATTAACAGTATCAATTATGAGTGGCTAGAGCTGCGATTTGACATAGGAATTAATATGCAATTTTACTCATCTTTCTTACCCGATATTCGTTTGGTGTTTCCTATCATCAAAGAGAAGCTTGAGAGCATCGCCAAGCAAAATAATAATTCAGTGGGGCTATACGGATTCTGCGATGGGGATCTTAGCGAATTGATCAAACAATATCCGATGTCTCTAATTAGTAGAGTTTGTAAGCAATTTGGGTGGAAGAAAACTCAAATCATGTTCGGAGGAATGAGAATCTATGTTTGGGTTCTGGATTAGATAGTGGCGATCCATTTCGGACCGGATATGTGTGGTGCACTCCTTGAGGATTTGAGAAGCTCGCTGGCGGCTAAATCCCATGTCCTTGGCAATCTCAGCCAGGGTCTCTCCATTGGCATACCGTAGAAGAAGGTTGGCTCTTGCTACCGGCAGCTTGTTGATCTGAAAAAGGGCCCGTTCAAGTAGATCCCGCTTTTCAATCTCCTCAGCTAGTTCGGCCTGATCGAACGCTTCTAGGGCATTGAGTTGTTGCGAGTCCAGAAGGGCCACAGGGACGCTTTTTTGACCGCGAGGCGTATGGATCATGCCTTTCCCTATTGCCTCACGCATAGCAGCCCGGATTGCAAAAGCCGCGTAAGTGATGAACTGAACACCACGGGTAGGTTCGAACCTTTTGCCGGCTTTCAGGGCACCTAAACGACCCTCTTGAACCAGATCCTCAAGATCAAGGGAGCAACCAGGGAAGGAATGCATAAATCTCAACGCCTCATGGTGGATAAAGGCATTCAGCTGGAGCACCGCCTCCCCGTCCAACCCGTTTTCAAGCGTGTAGTCGAATTTATTCCTATTTACTGTAACAGATGTCTTTGGATGCTCATTTTCAAGAAATTTCTCTAACGTATGGCCGATATCAATATCCTCCACCACTGATATACCGACCACAAACTCATTTAGATCCAATTATTTTCTATTCGTCTGCTTGTCACTAGGCCAAATCCCTCGAAATTACTCCTGAGGCACAGGAACAACCGGAATCAGACCCTTCACCGACTTTTCATGGAAATTTCGCTCGTTGTGAAAAATGACTCCGAATTTTCAGTATCAGGAAGCAAGGAGTCAGAAATGACAGACAGACAAGAGCAACTCATTACATGGACCCAACTCTCAGATCGGTTCAAGGCAGTTCGAGGTAGGGGTGTGGGCTACCACACAATCCAAGGTTGGCAGGCTTTAGGAATGCCTCATCTCCGCCAAGGCCGTGGGATTTGGTATCAATGGAGCGACTGCTGGGAGTGGTACATCGACCAGTTCAGTGTTAAGCAGGCCGGATGAAAATCTGGAAAGACCCTCAATCAGGCATCTTCCATGTTCGATTCACAGTGGAATGTCAGCCAAATGAGTGCGATGGGTGCCGTGCACGCAGGTCACATACGAAACACACCAAGCGCCACCAGGAAAGCTTAAATACCTCGGTTAAGGGACAGGCAGAAGCACTTGGCTGGGAAAGATTCAAAGAGACGAAGGCTAGGGCAAATGGATCCTACATACCAACCCTTGGTGAACTGCGCCAGGACTGGCTCCGCGTCCACTCCACCGAGGTCAGTATTGGCCACTGGCGAAATGTGAACACCTGGGATAGTCAGGGCCTGGACAATTATCAAATCAACCGACTCACTACGGAAGTAGTGGAACTAGCTCGGGGGAAGTTCAGGGCAGGGAAGGGGAGACTGGGCGAAAATCGCTCCGATGCAACTGTGGCCGGATGGATGCGAACGGTGAATTTATTGATCAATTGGGCGCTGACTCGGAAGACCATCAGAGAGAAGCCATACCAGATCGAGATCCGCAAGCCCCAGAAGAGCCCTAAGAAAATCCTCCCCCTCGCCAAGGTGAAAGAGTGGGTGGAGTGCGTGGAGCGTCACGCCAAGAACCCTCAGGTGAGCACAGCCACGCGCCTGATGGCTGGGTTGGGACTCCGAGAGTCTGAGGCCCTAGGGGCCAGGTGGGAGTGGATGGACTGGGAAACCCACACCTACACCCCCGGCCGCATCGTTGGCCGAAAGTTCATCACCAAGGGCAAGACGGCCGTTCCAGTGGATGTTCCCGTCTGGCTCTGCAACCACCTGCTGGAGCTTAGAGGTGAACAGATCCGCTTGGGCCTCATCATCCCTTGGAAGACACTGGAAGACGGAACGGAGATCCCACATCCCCCCACCTTCACCAGGGCAGCCATGAGGGCGGCCAATGCCGAGATGAAGACTCCAGGGGTCACGGCGCATAGGTTGCGTGGGACTTGGATTACGCACCTATTGAGGCTGAAGACCCCGCTAAAGGAAGTTCAGGAGATGGCTCGCCACGCCGAGGAAAGCACCACCAACTCTTACTATGAGCCTGCCTCTGAGGTTCGTAAGGAGGCTCAAGAAGACCTGGCCAAGGGGATGGGGTTCGAGTAGATCCGTATGGAGACTGGCGGGGAATTGGCGCGACCCCATGAAGAACCGCACCAATGCTAAGTCTTTCAAATACTACGAATCTGAGGGTCGGGCGTTCGAGTCGCTCCGGGACCACCACTGAAGCCAGTATTGACGGCCATCCATTGAGATGGCTGTTTTTGTTCTGGTTGCTGCCAGCGTCTCCCAGGTTCTCTTGA
>Ga0316231_1001209_pt1 | contig 29709 bp, 26 predicted proteins | sample TBH18027metaG_FD_206002 | JGI IMG/M metagenome (GOLD analysis project Ga0316231, IMG submission 206002) | Freshwater microbial communities from Trout Bog Lake, Wisconsin, USA - TBH18027 | ecosystem: Environmental > Aquatic > Freshwater > Lake > Hypolimnion/Profundal zone | place: USA: Wisconsin... | reverse complement strand
GATGTCGTCCGACTGGCCGAGGCAGCCCAGCGGGATCTTTTTCAAAATCTCCGCGCGCAGCGCCTCGTTCAGCTCCGCCGTCATGTCCGTCTCGATGAAGCCCGGCGCGATGGCGTTGACCGTGATGCCGCGCGAGGCGAATTCGCGCGCGACCGACTGCGTGAAGCCTATCAGCCCCGCCTTGCTCGCCGCGTAATTGCACTGGCCCGCGTTGCCGATGAGGCCGATGACCGACGAAATGTTGATAATGCGCCCGCTGCGCTGCTTGGCGAACCCGCGCGAAAATGCCTTCGTGAACAGAAACGCGCCCTTGAGATTCGTGTTCAGCACGGTGTCCCAGTCGGCGTCGCTCATGCGCATCACCAAGCCATCGCGCGTGACGCCAGCGTTGTTGACAAGAATGTCCACCTTGCCGGCCTCGGCGAGAATTTTCTCGGCGGCGGTGCTGACGGCGGCGGCATCCGCCACGTCCACGGCGTGCGCCCACGCCTTGCGGCCGAGCGCGCGGATTTCTGTCGCGACCTTCTCGGAATTTTCCGCCGTGCGCGAGACGACGACGACATCCGCGCCTTCAGCGGCGAATTTCAACGCGATGGCGCGGCCGATTCCGCGGCCCGCACCGGTGACGACGGCAATTTGATTGGCAAGCTGGCTCATAAATCATTTTTCAGCCACAGATGAAACACAGATTGAACACAGATTCAAAGAAACAAATTTTTCGCATTCAGTTAAATTTTATAAGTTGTTTTGTTTGTAAGTTCGTAACTTCCGCGATGTCCTTGAATTCAAAGTCCATCATTCCTTCTGGTTTAAGAGGATGCTTTTTGATTGTTTTGACTACTTCAACAATTGTCCCACACAAAACACCTTCTATATTCAGTAAAGCAGAAGAAATACTCCGCATGATAAAAAGCTCGCCGTCCTTAAAAAGAATTTGAAATTGAACTGAAGGTTCAGCCCGAAAAAAATCAGCGAGTTTTGTCTTTGCTTCCATTTTGTGCGGAAAAATTTATCTGCGTTTCATCTGTGAAAATCTGTGGCTAAACAGAAAGTGCTTTGACGGTCGTCTCCAAGCTCGCCGCGTCCGCGACGTTCAGCATCGTCGCCGTTTTATCAATGCGCTTCATAAAGCCGCTCAAGGCCGCGCCCGGCCCGAGTTCGATGAACCGCGTGAAACCCTGCGCCAGCAACGCGCGCATCGAGTTTTCCCACAACACCGACGCGCAAACCTGCTCGACCAGCTTCGCGGAAATTTCCGCCGGCGTTCCGTGCGCCTGCGCCGTGACATTGGAAATCACCGGCACAACTGGCGAAACCAAATTTACCTTCGCCAGTTCCGCGCCAAGTTTCGGCTGTGCGCTGGCCATCAGCGGCGAATGATACGCGCCGGCCACCGGCAACGGCAGCGCCCGTTTCGCGCCTTTGGCCTTGGCGAGCTCACACGCCTTCGCAATTTTTTCCGCCGCGCCGGAAATCACAATCTGGCCGGGACAATTCAGATTCGCCAGCACCACGCCGGCTTCCGCGCAGACTTCGCGCGTCGGCGCTTCGTCCAGCCCGATGATCGCCGCCATGCCGCCTTTGGTCACGTCACAGGCTTCCTGCATGAATTTTCCACGCTGCCGCACGACGCGCAAACCGTCCTCAAAACTCATCGCGCCCGCCGCCGTCAGCGCCGTGAATTCACCAAGCGACAAGCCGGCGGTGGCTTGGAAGTCCAAAGTCCCGTGTCCAAAGTCCAAAGTCGCGCCCGCCGCACCGGGACTTTGGACTTGTTCTTTCAGCAGTTGAAAGCAAACCCAGCTCACCAGAAAGATTCCCGGCTGCGCGTGTTCGGTCTTCGTCAATTCCGCTTCCGGCCCATTGAAACAGATTCCGGAAAGGTCGTAGCCGAGCGCTGTGTTGGCGCGGTCGAACCACGCCTTGGCGGACGGAAATTTTTCGGCGAGGTCTTTGCCCATGCCGACGACTTGCGCGCCTTGACCGGCGAATAACAATGCAGTTTTGCTCATGGCAAAATTTTAACCACAAAGACACCAAGACACCAAGTTTTGAAAAAGAAATTTATCTTTGTGTCCTGGTGCCTTGGTGGTTCAATGCCCCGATGTTTTCACACGTTGTCATTTTCTGGACCGACCCGGCGCAACCGAACGCGGTGGATGAACTGGTGGCCGGGGCGAATAAATATCTCAAAGCCATTCCTGGCGTGCTGCAATTTCACGTTGGCCGGATGTCGCCCAGCCCGCGCCCGGTTGTGGAACAGACTTATCAGGTCGCGCTAAATCTCGTCTTCCCCAGCAAGCAGGCGGAGCAGGCGTATCAAGTCCATCCGCAGCACATCGAATTCGTGGAGAAAGTTTTCAAGCGCACCTGCAAGAAAGTCGTCATCTATGATTTTGAGTGATACGGTCCGCAGATTTCGCCGATGAACGCAGATTGATTCCGAGTCGTCCTGCGAAAATCTGCGGGAAGCATCAGGCCCGCGGATGGAACTTCCGGTGGATTTCCCGCAGCCGGTTGCCGGTGACGTGCGTGTAAATCTCCGTCGTGCTGATGTTTGCGTGGCCGAGCAGTTTCTGGATCACGCGCAAATCCGCGCCATGCTCCAGCAGGTGCGTCGCGAAGCTGTGCCGCAGCATGTGCGGCGTCATGTTCCGTTCCACGCCCGCGCGGCGGACTCGATTCTTGATGTGCAGCCACAGCGTCACCGCCGCGAACGGCGTGCCACGCTTCGTGAGAAAAACATTCGCCGGAGATTTCGGCGTGACGAGCTTGGGCCGACCAACCTCGATGTAACGATTCAACGATTCAACGGCCTTTTTTCCCACCGGCACGACGCGTTCTTTGTTGCCCTTGCCAATGACGTTGATGAACCCGGCGTCGAGATGTAATTGCTCCAGCCGCAGATTTTTTAATTCGCTCAAGCGCAGGCCGGAAGCGTAAGCGAGTTCCAAAATCGCCTGGTCGCACAGGCTTTCCGGCGTTTCGGGATTTTCCGGTGCGAGCAGTTTTTTGATTTCGTCGTTCGACAATGCCTTTGGCAGCCGTTTCCACCGGCGCGGCAATGAAAGATTTTCCGCGATGTTCGCAGGCAACAGTTTTTCATTCTCGGCAAATTTGTAAAACGCCCGCAGCGCCGCGATTTCCAGATAAACGCTCTCGCCGCTCAAACGCTTCGATGAATCTTGGTGGGGCGAGCGTCCTCGCGAGCCGTCGTTGCCATGCTCTGGGTCGGTAGCGGCTCGCGAGGACGCTCGCCCCACCGGCAACAGGTTTCGCGAACGTTCGTGCGAGAGGAACGCCATGAGATGCTTCAGCTCAACCGATGGCCAGTCCGCGAGATTTTGTTTCGCCGCCCACGCGATGAATTTGCCGAGCAGTGCGGCGTAGGTTTTCGCGGTGTTGTCCGACTGCCCGCGCTCGTGGCGCAGATATTGCAGAAAATCTTCGACGAGCGTTTGCATGTCTCGCCAAATTCAATCCGGTTTACTTGAAGAAATTTGTTCTTCTTCTTTTTCTGTTTCTTCAATTGGAAGAACTCCTAGTTTGCGCGTCGCGGTTCGGACAAGATTATCGTATGTTTTGCATATCTGATCAGCTTCAGTGTGCAGCTTTTTTACAACTTTTCGGAAGCGTTCTGGCTGTTCCAGCTCCCATTCTTGAGGAACAGAGCTGAACCCTGGAGTGTGCGTTGGAAAAGTTTCAAAGCCTATGGTTCTCTGAAACGCAATAATATGCTTAAGTAAATCTAAACGGAGTCCCTCAAGAACCGGCTCGACAAACTCGAAGGCGGCGTTTTCACATTGCCAATAAAACTCGTGAAGCCTGTTAAGTCTCTTGAGCTCGAACGAATGACCCGCAAAATTATTTTCCCGAATAAAGGAAATACTGCCTTTCCATGGCAAAACTTTTGTCAGTTGCAAATATACCTGTTTATCTGTTTCAACAATTTCTTGCCTCGTTGCCAAACCAGTGTCGCCCTTAATTCTTACATGCCAGTTGTCTCTATGCCTCTTCAACTCTGCTTCAGTATATTTTGTGCCTTTAGGGTGGTCTTTGTCGTATGAGACCATATCTGCGTGGCAGTCAAAACAAAGCGCTATAGCGTTGCTTAATGTATTCAATCCTTTTTTGGATTTTGGGCGGATATGATGAACTTCTATTTTAATGCCGCAAAACCTATGACAAATACAGCAGTGCCTTCCGCTTGCGACTAAAGCGTCTTCTTTGACTTTTGGCGAAAAGGACATTATTGAACGCTTAAAGTTTTTTCCCCGTCAGCTTTTCATACGCCTCCAAATACTTCGCGCTGGTTTTGGTGACGACATCGTCCGGCAGCTGCGGGCCAGGCGGGGTTTTGTCCCACGTCAGCGTTTCGAGATAGTCGCGGACGAATTGTTTGTCGAAGCTCGGCTGGCCTTTGCCGGGCGCGTATTGGTCGGCGGGCCAGAAGCGCGAGGAATCGGGCGTGAGAACTTCATCAATCAGGATGAGCTTGCCCTCGAACAGACCGAACTCGAATTTCGTGTCGGCAATGATGATGCCACGCTGGCGGGCATAATCGCGTCCAGCCTTGTAAATCTTTAGGCTCAAGTCGCGCGCCTGTGTGGCGAGTTCCGTGCCGGTGATCTTGCAGGCTTCCTCAAAGGAAATGTTTTCGTCGTGGCCGGCCTCGGCCTTGGTGGATGGCGTGAAAATCGGTTCGGGCAGCTCGGCGGATTCGGTCAGACCGGCGGGCAGCTTGATGCCGCAGACGGTCTGCGATTTTTTGTATTCCTTCCAGCCGCTGCCGGAAAGATAGCCGCGCACGATGCATTCGATGGCAAGCGGCTTGGCCTTCTTCACGATCATCGAGCGGCGCGCCAGTTGCGCGGCGAACGGCTGCAAATTTTTCGGCAGCGGATCATTCGCGCCGGCGAGCAGATGATTCGGCACCAGCGCGGAAAATTTCTCGAACCAGAAGTGCGAGATCTGCGTGAGCACCTCGCCCTTGCGCGGAATGCCGTTGGGCATGATGACGTCGAAGGCGGAAATGCGATCGCTGGCGACGAGCAGGAAGCGGTCGCCGAGGTCAAAGACTTCGCGAACCTTGCCGCTGCGGACTTTTTTGATGCCGGGCAGATCGAGTTGCAAAATCGGTTCGTTCATAGTGGGCGGAGTATAAAAAACTGAGACGGAATTAACAGAATTTTTCAAAATTCAGAAAACTTTCACAGAGAGGTCCGCATTCTGTGAATTCTGTCTAAAATCACGCCGCCGGGGCTTCCACCAGCTTGACCGACAGCGGAATGTTGCCCTGCGATTTGTCGTCGAGCCGGACGTCCACGGAATACAGACCCGCCTCGGTGAATTTCAACTGCTGGATGTTGACGATGAAATTGCGCGTGACGAAATGAACATCGTCCGGCAGGACGACCGACACCGGTATTTCGATGGACGGCATGATGGGATGGCCGTCGGCGTTGACGAAGTTCAGCTTCAATTTGCGCTCACCCTCCTCGCCGGACATGAAGGTGACGCGCAGCGCGACGGCGCATTGCGGATGCACGGCAGGCATCTGCGGCGCGTAGATGGTGTCGAACGCGCCGAGCAGGTTGAGCTTGCCGCTGTCCTCGTTCGCCGCATCGCAGAGCACCGCCACTTGAATGTTCATGGGGAAATAAAGCCACGAATTTCACGAATTGGCACGAACTTCTTTCAACCAATAATTAAACTAGAAGTCTGCATCCCTTTTTCTCCATAAATTTTTATTAGGAAATACACAAAATGGAAGAATAAGAATCATTCCGATTATGCACACAAGCCATTGCTTGTCTGCAATTGCATTGTAGGCTACATGACAAAGGAGACAGTTCCAAAGATTGCCAGTCCACTCTCGCACTATGCAAAGCAAAGTCCAAAGCGTTGCTAAACACAGAAGTGTAAAAGCTGAATGTGATACGTCCCACCAATGAAAGTAAGCCGAAAAGCAAATGATAAGACTTGTGCTAAAGAATTTTCCGTAACTGCTTCGAAAAGCTCGATACAAGAATCCACGTGTCACCGTTTCTTCGTAAAACGGAACAACGAAAACGGATTTAAATATGAAAAATAGCCAAGCTCCACCCGTGAATTGATAACCGTAAGCTGGACGGATACTTGAGGCCGTCCACCCTCTAACCGCGCCAAAATGATTGATGAAACCAATTCCAATCGCCAGCCAAGCAGCAATCCACCCAAACAAATTTAGTCGCTTCTGCAATCCGGCATGAAAAGAAAAAAATCGGACTGAATTTTCCTTCGAGAACCACAAAGCAAAAAAGAGCCAATAACTTCCTTGAACCAACACCGTCGCTCCCATGCCAAAAGGCGTTCCTAACCATTGTGAAAATACTGCGTTGTTTTGAGCTCCAATTCGCAGCAATGTGTTAATTATGAAAGCAACGAGAATGAGAGCTAGAATACACAGCCACGCATCACGTGTTTTCCAGTTTAATTCTTGTTCCTTCATCGAATTGCTTATCTCCGCAACATCCCCGGCAAACCGCCGCCCATCCGGCCCATCAGCTTCTGCATCTTGCCCATTTTCTTCATCATCTGCTGCATCTGGCCGAACTTGTTCATCATCGTGTTCAGCTCGGTCACGGTCACGCCGCTCCCCTTGGCCACGCGGATGCGGCGCTTGGCGTTCAGGATTGCCGGGTTGCGCCGTTCCTTGATCGTCATGCCGCAGATCATCGCCTCCATGTGTCGGAATTCTTTTTCCTGCTTCGAGAGATCGCCATGCTGCTTTAAGGCTTCCGCGCCGCCGGGCAGCATCTTCATCACGTTTTCCAGCGGGCCGAGTTTTTTCATCTGGCGCAACTGGTCCAAAAAATCTTCGAGCGTGAACTCGCCCTTGCGCATTTTTTCCTCCATGCGCTTCAGGTCGTCTTCGTTGACGGCTTCGGCCGCTTTTTCAACGAGGCTGACGACGTCGCCCATGCCGAGAATCCGCGACGCCATGCGCTCAGGATGGAACGGCTCAAACTCATCGAGCTTTTCACCGGTGCCGGCAAACTTGATGGGCTTGCCGGTGACGGCCTTGAGGCTCAAGGCCGCGCCGCCGCGCGCATCGCCGTCGAGCTTGGTGAGGATCGCGCCGGTGATGGACAGCGCGGAATCGAAATGTGTGGCGACGTTGACGGCTTCCTGGCCGGTGGCGGCGTCGAGCACGAGCAAAATTTCCTGCGGCTTCACGAGATCGCGCAGGCGCACGAGTTCCTGCACGAGCGGTTCGTCAATCTGCAAACGCCCGGCGGTGTCGAAGATGATCGTGTTGCGAGTATTGGCCTTCGCGAAGTCGAGCGCTTCGCGGGCGATCTTCAAAACGTCCGTCTCGCCACGTTTTAGAAAAACCGGAATTTCAATTTGTTTGCCGAGCGTTTCGAGCTGGTCCATCGCCGCCGGACGATAAACGTCCGCCGCGACGAGCAGCGGCGTGCGGCCCTGCTTGACCAGGAGTTTGGCGAGCTTGCCGGCGGAGGTGGTTTTGCCCGCGCCATGCAAACCGACCATCAACACGCAAGCGGGATTGCCTGAAAGATTCAGCGCGGCGTTGGTGGAGCCGAGCAGTTCGGTAAGCTCGTCGGAAATGATTTTGACGATCTGCTGGCCGGGCTGGACGCTGGCGATGACTTCCGCGCCGAGCGCCTTGGTCTTGACGCGCTCGATAAAATCGCGCGCGACCTTGAAATTGACGTCGGCTTCCAGCAGCGCCATCCGCACCTCGCGCAAGGCGTCGCCGGCGTTGCTCTCGGAAATTTTGCCGAGGCCGCGCAGGTTGCGAAAGGCGTTCTGGAGCTTGCCGCTTAACGAGTCGAACATCCGTCCAAGTTATCGCAAAGCGGTGCGGATTGACAAGGCTGGGGGAATGTGGCTTAATCTGCGTCCTCTCGTGGTAGGTTACCCAAGTGGCCAACGGGGGCAGACTGTAAATCTGCTGACTATGTCTTCGATGGTTCGAATCCATCACCTACCACCACTTTTTTCATCGAAAAGGTGTTTAAAACAATGGGAAATATACACTTTTCGCCATGAACGCTCCAATTTACGGCAGACAAAAGAAAACGACTGATTTCAATTTTTCCGCGTCACTCACACTCACTTGTTTTTTTAGGGCGCATCGCAAACGGAACAAGCCTTTAAGCTCTGCAAATAATTATCCGCGCTGAATTTGAGAAGTTTGCCTCCGCCGAATCGTTGATAAAAACATTTCAATTGTTATTGAACATAATTTCGAACTTGCCATACTCCTGTCCATGAAGAGGAATGCTGTGAAAGCCAGAACCTCAGGGGTCGCCCCCTTAAACCCGGTGGAGGTTGAAGTCATCCATCTCTTTGTGCAGTTTTCCCGCGCGCTGAACCAGCCCCCTTCCGTGGCCGAAATCTACGGCCTTTTGTTCGTTTCTCCGCGTCCGCTGCCGCAGGATGACTTTGGTGACCGGCTCAACATGAGCAAGGGCACAGCCAGCCAGGGCCTGCGGTATCTGCTGGATCTGGGTGCGGTGCGGACGGTTTATGTGGCGGGAGATCGCCGGGTTCACTACGAAGCCGTGGCCGAGCTGCGCAATCTGGCCGGGCGCTTTGTTCGCCAGCAGATCCTCAATAATTTTGAGGACAGCGGCACCCGCCTGGACCGCATCACAGTTGAGGCGCAGAAACTTTCCGGTGAGGAACGCAAAACTGCCGTCGCGCGTTTAAAACTCCTCCAGAGCTGGGAGAAAAACGTAAAAAGAATTTTGCCCATTATCCTGACCGTTTTTGGGGGCCGCAACGGTGCGGCCAGATGACCGTCGGTGAACCGACCGCACAATTTGACATACGCCCGGTGGTTTACTGGAAACTTTTCTCCAGACGACCACGTGCGGAGTCTTGACTTGATTGGTAACCGCTGCTGACTGCGCTTCCGGTCAAATGGGTGATTTGAACTTGTTGATTTGATATGTGCGGCATCGCAGCCATTTTTGCCTACGACATCTCCGCGCCCGGCGTGAACGAGGGCGAACTCGTTTCCATCCGTGACTACATGACCAAACGCGGACCGGACGGGGCGGGTCTCTGGTTTGATCCCGCCCGCCGCGTCGGCCTCGGCCATCGGCGGCTTGCCATCATTGATGTTTCTCCGGGCGGCGCGCAGCCAATGCTGCTGCCGGAAAAAAATCTCACCATCACCTTCAACGGCGAGATTTACAACTACCGCGAACTCCGCGCCGGACTTGAACGGAAAGGCCGTCAATTCCGTTCCACCAGCGACACCGAGGTTTTGCTTCATCTCTATGCCGAATACGGCGAGGCCATGCTGGAAAAATTGCGCGGCATGTTCGCGTTCGCCATCTGGGACGGCGCAAAAAAATCCCTTTTCCTCGCGCGCGACCCGTTCGGGATCAAGCCGCTCTACTGGGCGGACGACGACAAAACCTTCCGCGCCGCGTCGCAGGTCAAGGCGCTGCTCGCCGGCGGCCAGATGGACACCTCGCCCGAACCGGCCGGGCACGTCGGGTTTTTTCTCTGGGGCCACATCCCCGCGCCTTACACGCTTTATCGCGGCATCCGCAACCTGCCCGCCGGTCATTGCCTGACCGTTGACGCGCACGGCAAAAAACGCCTCCGCGCTTATTGCAACATTCCGGACATTTTGGCCGAGGCTGAACGGCAGATGACGGAAAACGGGCACCAGAACTCTGATTTTCTGCGCTCCGCGCTCCGCGATTCAGTCCGGCATCATCTGGTCGCCGATGTGCCGGTCGGCGTGTTCCTGTCCTCGGGCCTCGACAGTTCGACCCTCACCGCGCTGGCCTCGGAATTCGGCGGGCAACTGCGCACCGTGACGCTCGGCTTCGAGGAATACAAGGGGACGGCCAGTGATGAAACGTCTTTGGCCGAGGAAGTGGCGCGGCGTTACGGCACGAACCACCAGACCATCTGGGTGACTCGGAAGGATTTTGAGAATGACCTGGATCGCCTGTTTCACTCGATGGATCAGCCGAGTTGCGACGGCGTGAACAGTTATTTCATCAGCAAGGCCGCCGCGCAAGTTGGGCTGAAGGTGGTGCTGTCGGGGTTGGGTGGCGACGAACTATTTGGCGGCTATCCCAGCTTCAGTGAAATTCCGCGCGCCGTTTCCGCACTCCGAACCTTTCCGCAGTGGCCTGCGCTGGGCCGCGCCTTCCGCGCGTTCACGTCACCCTTCTTGATGCGCATGACCTCGCCAAAATATGCCGGGGTGTTTGAATATGGCGGCACTTATGGCGGTGCCTACCTGCTGCGGCGCGGCATGTTCATGCCGTGGGAGCTGCAGGAAGTCCTCGACACCGACCTCGCGCGGGAAGGCTGGAACGAACTACAATCGGTGGCGCGGCTCGACGACACGGTCAAAGGAATCCATACGCCGCATCTGAAAATTTCCGCGCTGGAAATGACCTGGTATATGCGGCACCAGTTGTTGCGCGACACCGATTGGGCCAGCATGGAACATTCGTTGGAAGTCCGCGTGCCGCTCGTGGATGTGCAACTGTTGCGCGACACCGCGCCCCTGTTCACGCGAAATCCGCATCCCACCAAGCGCGATATGGCGCTGACGCCCAAGTCCCGGCTACCTGATTCTGTTTTGAACCGTCCCAAGACCGGCTTTACCGTGCCGGTCAGAAACTGGCTGCTGGAAAAAAATCGGGAGTCGGAATCGGAAAACCCAAAATTCATCGAACGCGGCCTGCGCGGATGGACCAGACATGTTCATGCCCGTTTTGTTTCCGGCACGTCGTCCGCGTCACTCCGTGTTTCGTCCCGCGCCACACGGTCAGCTGTTCCCAGCCAGCCGGTGGCCGGCGACCAAATTATCGTTTCCGCATCAGCCCCGCGCCGCATTCTGGTATTTCGCATCGGACAGCTCGGCGACACAATCATGGCACTGCCCGCGATGCAGGCCATCCGGAACCGGTTTCCGGACGCGCACCTGACGTTGTTGTGTGACCGTCATCCCGGCAAATCTTTTGTCCTGGGATCCGATTTGCTGGGCCGGTGCGGCCTGTTTGACGAGTTCATGTCCTATCCCGTTCACGAAAACCAGAACCTGTCCCGGCCCTGGACGATGGTTCCGGTTCTTGCGGCCATTCGCCGGAGAAAATTCGACACCCTGGTGTATCTTTCCCCATCGGTGCGTTCCCCGGAGCAGGTCAACCGTGACCGGAAATTTTTCCAGCTCGCCGGAATTAAAAATTTCATCGGCATGACCGGCTTTGCCGAGTTGCCGGAAAAAACTACGGGCAAACCTTTGTCCCGCCTGCAATCGGAGGCGGACCAGCTTCTTGACCGGCTCCGGGCGGATGGGATTTCGGTTACCCTGCCGGGACAGGCTCGTGCTGACTTGGGGCTGGATATTTCGGAGGAAACGGAAGTGGCCGCGTGGCTCGCCCGCCTGCCCGCCGATCACGACCGTCCTTGGATCGGGGTGGGACCGGGGTCCAAGATGCCGGCCAAACGCTGGCCGGAAGAACGGTTCCGCGAGGTTGTGGTGGACTTGATAAAAAAAAATGCCGTCTGGCCCGTGGTGTTCGGCGGGAACGAGGATGTTGGGTTGGGAAACCGGCTTCTATCAGCTTGGGGTTGCGGTTACAACGCCGCCGGAAAACTTTCCCTGCGTGGATCGGCGGCGGCCTTGAAACACTGCGCGTTCCTGTTGACCAATGACACCGGCACCATGCACCTGGGGGCGGCCGTGGATGTTCCCTGTGTCGCCGTGTTTTCCTCCCGCGCCGCGCCGGGAATCTGGGAACCACTGGGCGGAGGCCATCGCATTTTGCGTTCCGACATCGAGTGCGAAGGCTGCGGTCTGATCGAATGCGTGGAGCGCAAGATGGAATGTCTGCAACGCATCACGACCGGTCAGGTGCTTCAGGAATGCGAGTCAGTGCTGGAACAACAAACAAAAAAGCTGAAAACTGAAATACTGAAACGCTGAAAGTAAAAAATGTGGGACAAAACAGGAATCAAAAATTGAGTTCCACTTCCCCGCCGCCTATTAATCATCACCGTCTAATTTCAGTTTTTTGCTTTTAGAATTCCTGCTTTTACCCTTATGGATCTGATACTCGAACCCGGCCGCACCGAGAAGAATTATTGGCGCGACCTTTGGCGCTACCGCGAGCTGTTCGTCATCCTCGCTTGGCGCGATGTCACCGTGCGCTACAAGCAGACCGTCATCGGCGTGGCGTGGGCCGTCATCCGGCCGCTGCTGACCACCATTGTCTTCACCGTTGTGTTCAGCAAGATCGCCAAACTGCCCGCGCCCGCCGCCGTGCCTTACGCTTTGCTGGTGATGGCGGCCAATCTGCCCTGGCAGTTTTTCTCCACCGCCATGAGCGAGGCCAGCAACAGCCTCATCGGGAATGCCAACCTCATCTCCAAGATTTATTTCCCGCGCCTCATCATCCCGGCGGGTTCGGTCATCACGAGCTTCGTTGACTTCCTGATCACGCTGGGACTCATGGCCGCGCTGATGCTCTGGTATCATTTTGCCCCGGACTTCCGGCTGCTGGCCCTGCCGCTGTTCATGCTGCTAGCGTTCGGGGCCGCCTTCGGCATCGGTCTCTGGCTGTGCGCGCTCAACGTGAAATACCGCGACTTCCGCTACATTGTCCCCTTCGTCGTGCAATTCGGCTTTTTCCTCTCGCCGGTCGGTTACAGCACCACACGCGTGCCGGAATTCTGGCACTGGCACGGCATGGATCTGCCGGCGCGGCTGCTCTACTCGCTGAATCCGATGGTTGGCGTGATAGACGGCTTCCGCTGGTGCCTGCTGCGCGGTGAATCCCCGCTGGACGCAACCACCGTGCTGACCTCCGTCCTGCTGACCTCCGTCCTCTGTCTTTCAGGCATCTGGTATTTCCGGAAAATGGAGCGGACGTTTGCGGACGTTATTTAAAAAGCTGAAATGCTAAAATTCTAAAAAACTGAAAACCGAAACGCTGAAATGAGCAGGCTTTCACAAGAATTGCGGGATCGGACCCAACGTTTTGCGTCGGGGATCATTCGCATTTATGTGGAATTGCCAAAGGAGCGTGAAGAAGTGCGCGTGTTGGGAAAGCAACTGCTCCGCTCGGGCACTTCGGTCGCTGCACACGCGCGTGAAGCGTCGCGGGCTCGTTCCGATTTAGAATTCTGCTCCAAATTGGACGGACTTCTCCAGGAAGCGGATGAAAGCCAATTGTGGCTGGAGTTGTTGCGTGATGATTGTGGAATATCAGTCAATTTTATTGAGCAACTGTTAGGGGAGACAGGTGAACTGCTTGCGATTTTTACAACCATCGTGTCGAAACTCCGTAAAAAAGCAGACTTTTGTTAATTTTAGCATTTTAGTTTGTTTGTATTTCAGCTTTTTTCATGCGCTTTCTCAAACTCCTCGTTGCCGTCCTGCTGGTCCTGGGTCTTTTGGCTGTCGCCGGTTACATCTTCCGCGCACCGCTGTTGCGCGGCGCGGCGCGGGTCTGGGTCGTCAATGATCCACTTACCCGGGCCGACGTCATCGTGGTGCTGGGCGGCGGGGTGGAAACCCGCCCGTTCGAAGCCGCCCGCCTGTATCATCTGGGTCTGGCCCCGAAAATTCTGCTAACGGCCACCAAGCCCGAGCCCTCCGAACAACTGGGGGTGAACCCGCCGGAAACGGAAATTGCGCGCCGGATTTTGGTGAAAAAAGAAGTGCCCGACTCGGCCATCGTGGTGGCACCGGGATTTGTCAACAGCACCCATGATGAAGCCATTGCCGTCCGCAACTGGGCGAAGACGAACAACATCAAACGGCTTATCGTCGCCACGGATGTCTTTCACTCGCGGCGGGCGGGCTGGCTGTTCCGCAAGGAACTCGGCCCGGCGGGCATCCGGGTGGAAGTGGACGCCGTGCCCGTGCGCGAATACACCCTGGCCGACTGGTGGAAGCATGATCAGGGCGTGGTTGCCTTCCAGAACGAAATCCTCAAATATGCATTTTACCGGATTAAATACTGAAATGCTGAATTTTGGAGAATGGCAGAAAACAGGAACCGGTATGAACCGCGAAATATGCCAGACGTGTGCAATCATCTAGTAGCGAGTTTGTGTATTTTGTATGGTTCGTGGTTACCGGTTTCTGCTTTTATGAGGTTTGTGCTGTCTCATTTGTTGACATGGTGACGCTGCGTGTTAACCAACAAACGTCACGAGACGGTAAGAAAACGTAACGAGTTAATTAACACACGCCGCGAGACGGTAAACAAGCGTCACGTGTTAACTAACAAACGTCGCGAGACGGTGAACAAACGTCACGAGTTAACTAACACACGTCGCGAGATGGTAAGCAAACATTACGAATTAATTAACAAACGGCTGAAAATGGTCAAATTTAGCCAGTTGGACGCGGAATTAGGTAGAATTTTCAATATTTTCGCCAGAAACGATATTTTGCGACCCGCACCGAACGTCAATCGCCGCAGTCGGCAATCCCAAGGGCTTTCTGGCTGTCGAATTGGAGGACGGTGTTCCAATTTTGGATTGATTGGTTTCAGATTTTTAGCGTTTTAACTTTTCAGTTTTTAGAATAATGAGCGATGTCATCATTTCCGTGGAGAATCTGGGCAAGAAATACCGGATTGCACACCAGGCCGAGCGGCAGCGCTATGTGGCCCTGCGGGATGTCATCGCGGAAAAAGCCAGGCGGCTTTTTTCCAGAGGTCAGAAGTCAGAAGTCAGAAGTCAGACTCAGATCTCCGACCTCCGATCTCCGACCTCTGGAAAGTCCTCCGAGGATTTTTGGGCTCTCAAGGACGTTTCCTTTGAGGTCAAGCGCGGCGAAGTGGTGGGCATCATCGGGCGGAACGGGGCGGGCAAGAGCACGCTGCTGAAAATCCTGAGCCGCATCACCGAGCCGACCACCGGGCGTGTGCATCTGCGGGGCCGCGTGGCGAGTTTGCTGGAGGTCGGCACCGGGTTCCATCCGGAACTGACCGGGCGCGAAAACATCTACCTGAACGGCGCGATTCTGGGCATGAGCCGGGCGGAGATTCGGAAGAAATTTGACGAGATTGTTGCGTTTGCCGAGGTGGATAAGTTTCTGGACACGCCGGTGAAACGCTACAGCAGCGGCATGTATGTGCGACTGGCCTTTGCTGTGGCCGCGCATCTGGAACCGGAAATCCTGATTGTGGACGAAGTGCTGGCGGTGGGCGACGCCGAGTTCCAAAAAAAATGTTTGGGTAAAATGCAGGAGGTGAGCACTGGGGGCCGCACCGTGCTTTTTGTCAGCCACAACTTGGATGCAGTCACCAAACTCTGCCCGACCGCCATTATGATTCAGTCGGGGAAAATTGCATTTTCGGGAGCCACGCAGGCAGTAATTGCCGAATATATTTGCCGCGCGCATTCAAACCTCCCTTTAAAAAGCCTGCCGCAAGGCACCAAAGGTTTATGTTTAACACTAAAATATCCGACAACCGAAGCGCTGCTGACATCGGGAGAACCGGCACAAATGAGCTTAATCTGCGAAGCTGCATTGGAGTGTCAATTGTTGGAACTGGCCATCATAATTGAGAATGACCGAGGCCAGCGTGTTGGCTTGCTGGATTTGCGGCTTACTGGAAATTCGATAGTGATTAGGTCCAACACAAAAGAGGTGTTTACAGTCCAGATTAATAACCTGGAACTTGTGCCTGGAAGATATTCCGTGAAAGTCTGGGCTTCTGGAGAGGGAATACAAAAAGACATCGAATTGGGGGATTTTGAAGTTCTGGAGAATTCAAAGCCTAACACACTTTCCCTTTATCAAAATGAAATCAACGGAATTGTGAAGTTTAGGGGCACCATCAAAAGACAGACCGCCACCGTTTAAACTTTTGCCTGATTAAGAATGGGATTGTAATAATCGCGCTTATTATTTTGACATCCCCGTATAAATCTTGAGATGCCCACAACTGCCATTCTGGTTCCCTGTTACAACGCTGCGACATATCTCAGCGAGCTCATTGCGGGCATCAAAACGCAAACGAAGCCTTTTGATGAAATCATCTTTTACGATGATGCTAGTTCGGACATTACCGCCCAAGTGATTACCCAATCGGGTTATCGGCTGCTCCAGGGACCGGACAACCGCGGTGCCGCTTGGGCACGAAATCGGCTGATTGAAGCCAGTATCGCGGAATGGATACACTTTCACGACGCCGATGATTTAATCTCCAAGGATTTTGTTCAAAGCATGGTTGCAGAAATCCGGCCCGGTATTGGAGCGGTGATCTGCAGCATGATTGTGATGGATCGAAACAGCCGCAAACAGGTATGTCTGACGGATTACACCGGACTTGAGCAGACGCATGATCCGATAGACTTTTTTCTTCGCAACACTGGATATGCAATTGTGGGATTATATTCGCGTGATTGGCTGAAACGCATTGGAGGATTTCGCGAGGATATCCGTGGCTCGGAAGACCCGGATTTGCATGTGCGTCTGGCAGCCGCAGGGTGCATGTTCAAGGTCATTCAGGTTCCCTTGGTGACCAACTTGATACATGGCAATTCATTTTCAGCAAGAAACCGGGTCAAATGTTCGCAAGACCGTCTGAAGTGCCTGGAAGATTATGCGGAAACACTTGATCTGCGCTATCATGGCATCATCGGTCAGGAAGCTGTTCGAATTGCTTCAGGATTTCACTTACAAGAGATTCCGGAATGTGATTTTTGGGTGGAACGAGGCATTCAACTGGCCCGCAAATGCGGATTCAAAGGTGCCGGGTGTAATTCAAAACTGCTGAACGGGCTGTCGTATCTAGTTGGAGTGCGAAACACTATGCGTTTTCGTCGCTGGCGCAATACAAAATGGCCTAATGCTATTTTCAATTAGTTCTTTGGCCATGGACAAGAGTGTCTCAATCTTAATTCCCTGCTTCAATGCGGAAAAATATCTGAATGCAGCGATCGAGTCAGCCATGGCTCAAACATGGCCGAACAAGGAGATCATTGTCGTGAATGACGGCTCGACGGATGGCAGCGGAGAAATTCTTGAAAAGTTTCGTGCCCGTGGAGTCAAAGTCCTCCATCAGAGCAACACAGGCCAGTGTGCGGCAGCGAATCGGGCTTTTGCAGAATCTAAAGGCGGTTACGTCAAATTTTTTGACGCTGACGATGTTCTTTCGCCAGACTGTATTGAAAAGCAGATGATCGCCTTAGACGGACGGCAGGATGCAATAGCTATGTGTGGCTGGGCGCGATTTTACAACCAGCTTAAGGAAGCAAAATTTATACCTGATTCCACCTGGGAAACATTGGATCCGATCAACTGGCTATTGCGGGCTTGGGAGGGGGGCGGTAGAATGATGCAATGTGGCATGTTTTTGATCCCACGCCCAATTTTGAATCAGGCAGGACTTTGGGACGAACGACTTTCATTAATCAACGACTTTGAATTCTTTGCCAGAGTCTTGCTAAAGGCACAAACCATACAGTTCACACCGGGGGCGAAGCTTTATTATCGTTCCGGGCTGGGAGCTAGTCTTTCGGCCAAGTCTGACCGCAAGGCCGTGGAATCAGCCCTTCTCTCGCTCTTACTGGGGACTGGGCATCTGCTCAAAGTGGATGATTCTCCCCGTGTCCGGCGTGCCTGTGCCAACTTGATGCAGCAGCATTTTGTCCATGCCTATTACCCGGAACACCCAGACCTCCTCAGGCAGATGTCTCAAAGAATTCAGGAACTGGGCGGGGCAGACCGTGTGGCCACCGGCTCTCCGGGCTTTGAGTTCCTCAAAATAGTCATCGGCTGGCGCATGGCGCGCCGTGTTGAAAAATTCGCCGCGCGACATGGTTTCAACCGCGCCGGCTTGATGGGCAGACTGAAGCCAACGTCTGTATATTTTTAGGCGGTCTTTGGACATGCCGATTCTGCATGAGGTCACCAGACCCGCCACAATGCCAAAACGAGTTTGCATCATCACCGCCGGACATCTGGCGACCTGCCCGCGAATGTTAAAGGTTGCGGATGCCTTGCACGAGTCGGGCTATGATGTGCGGGTGGTGAGTGCAAGCTACATCCCGTGGGCACAAGAAGCTGACCGGCAGATCCGGCAAACGCGCAACTGGCAATGGAGCGTATTTGAATATGAAAAATCCCGCGCGCCATTCCAATACTACAAAACCGCCGTCCGTTTTCATCTGGCCAGACGACTGGCGCGCACCTTGGACGCGGGCAAAATGGGATTCAATGTTCAAGCCAGTGCATTCAGCCGGGCACATCCTGAATTGGTGAAGCTGGTGGTTCAAGCACCGGCGGACTTCATCTATGGCGGAACTTCCGGCGGAATTGCCGTGGTGGCGGAAGCGGCAAGGCGCTTGGGTATTCCATTTGCCCTGGACCTGGAGGACTTTCACAGCGCGGAGCAGGAGGCTGGACCGGATTCCCAACTGGCGCAATCGTTGATTGCACAAATTGGAAAAAAAATCCTTCATCAGGCGAGCTTTCTGACTGCCGGCAGCGGGGCAATAGCCGAAGCCTATCACTCAAAATACGGAGTGAAGCCGGTTGTTTTGAACAATGTTTTTCCCCTGCCCAAAACCCCGCCGCCGATGACCACCAGCTCCGGTTCCGGGCTGAAATTATATTGGTTCAGCCAGACGATTGGCGGAGGTCGTGGATTGGAGGATGTGATCCGCGCGGCTGGCCTAGCCGCTTTCCCGATGGAACTGCATCTGCGCGGGCGGACAATTCCAAAATATATAAACTCAATACAAACCTTGGCGGCAGAGGTTGCCCCCAGATTAAAATTGCAAGTCCATCCACCAGCCGCACCGGATGAAATGATCAAAACTGCCGAGGATTATGATGTGGGGTTGGCTTTGGAACAAAACACGCCTTTCAACCGTCAGATTTGTTTAACCAACAAGGCATTCACTTACATGCTTGCCGGCCTGGCGGTTGTTTTTACCAACACTCCCGGCCAACGGGATCTGGCAAGGGATCTTGGGCCTGGCGCTCTATTGTATGAACCGGGAGATATTCCCGCCCTGGCTGCGGGACTGAAGCTGTGGGCCGGAGACAAAACTGCGTTGACCCAGGCGAAGCAGGCGGCTTGGAACGCTGCCAGACGCCGCTGGCACTGGGAACACCCAGAAGAACGTGGGACGCTGTTGACTATGGTGAAAAGGTATTTATAAGCCCAACTGCGATGATTTGATCAAGCCAGAGCTTAATAACACAAGCGCCAATCGGAAGAAACACTCCACAACAATGAATCTTGAATTTAAAAATCGGGGCTACTTGCTGGGCAACCTGTATCCGGCCTCGACCAGTAGTTTGAAACGCTCCATGCTTTCTGTTTTCTCCAGAAAGTTTTTGCAAACAGCACGTTTTGAAAAGCGTTTTTTAGAATTGGCCTTAAAGCGTGCCTTTGCGGCGAAACTTTTGGACACGTCCGGCAAAAAGTATCTAAACATAGCACCCGGGCCAGAATCGCACAAAGGGTTCTTCAATATTGATGCATTTGACTACCCGGGGCTTGATGCAGTATGTGACTGCCGCTCCAATCTACCTTTTCAATCGGGCATCTTCAAAGGCATTTTCACCGAGCATTTTATTGAACATTTAGATTATATTGATGAATTGGGAATATTTCTTGGGGAGTGTCATCGTGTGCTGGCAGTCGGTGGCACGATACGACTGGTTACGCCGGATGCTCAAAAATATATTGAGAGTTATGTTTCAGGGGGATTAAATCATATGCTTAAAATCCGCAACTCTCCAGAGGGTTATTACAACAGTCGTGCTGAAATCATCAACGAACTTTTCCATCAAGGAGTGGAGCACAAATTCATTTTTGACAATGAAACATTAGCGATGCGTTGTCGTGCGTCCGGATTTAGCAGTGTAGAAATTCGGGATTATCGACAAGGAAAAGACCCCGTGCTGCTAATTGATAGAGAATTGCGGCGAGGTGAAAGTCTTTATGTTGAAGCGACAAAATAATTTCAAGCGTGGTTGAATCGCCAGAGACAAATGTGTTCCGAATAAAATTATGCTTAAAAAATTTGTCCATGATTACCTTGATCGGCGGCTACAGGTGCCGCGCATTGAATTTGCCCTAGAAAGATTAAAAGCCTGTGGGTTTTCTCCGGGGTCAATTTTTGATGTCGGTGCCTATCAGGGAGATTTTGCACAATCTTGTTTGCGTATTTGGCCCTCCTCAAAACTTGTTTGTTTTGAAGTTCAGCCTTCACCATTGAAACGGCTTCGTTCAAATACCAGGCTCAATCAGGTGAAAGCTTTTGAGTGTCTTCTGGGAGCAGTGGCACGTCCGTCTGTGACTTTGAATTTGGCGGAGACGGCTTCATCGGTCTTGATTGAGAATGCCGTGCCGCAAATCCAGCAAGCGGACTTTCCCATGCGGACTGTAGATGACGTAGTTGCTTCCGATTTCAATGGCAAAGCACCCACTTTCTTGAAACTTGACGTGCAGGGCTACGAATTGGAAATACTCAAGGGATCCCAACAGACACTTCCGCAAATTGAGGTGGTGCTGGCAGAAGTAAATCTTTTAGATTTACACAAAAATGTGCCGCTATTGCATGATTTGATCGGGTGGTTTGCCGAGCGAAAATGGGTTGCGTTTGATATTTGCGGTCTGACCCGCCGGCCACTCGACCAGGCGTTATGGCAGGCCGATTTGATTTTTGTTCCGGTTGACAGCCCACTTCGCTCAGATAAGCGGTGGTGTAAATGAGACTTCTCCTGACAGTTGACCCTGAAATCCCCGTGCCACCCAGGATGTATGGCGGTATTGAGCGGATTGTGGATGGGTTGATAGCCGAATTGAGATTGCGCCAGCATACGGTCGCTCTGGTGGCGCATCCCGATTCGCAATGTCCGGCGGATTATTTCCTGCCCTGGCCCGGACGAAAATCAAACCGGCTGACCGACAGTTTGCGCAACACTGCGGCATTGTGGCGGGCAGTGCGTGCCTTCAAACCGGACGTGGTGCATAGTTTTTCCCGTCTGGCCTATTTACTGCCACTGTTTCTCACTCCGCACTTCGGACTCCGCACTCCACGCTTGGTGATGTCCTACCAACGGAAACCCACGGGAAGACAGGTGAAACGCGCCGCGAAACTGGCTGGTCGAAATCTGGTCTTCACCGGATGCAGTGAATTCATCGCGGCCCAGGGCCGGCAATGGGGTGGAAAATGGGCGGCCATTCCCAATTTTGTGGACACGAATTTTTATCATTTTTCGCCGACGGTTGCGCCGGACGCACCGCTGGTTTTTTTGAGCCGTATTGAGCGCATAAAGGGCGCGCACACGGCCATCGCGATTGCCCGGAGGGCAAAACGCAGGTTGATCATCGCCGGCAACCGTGTGGAGGACAGTGAGGGCATACATTATTGGGAGAAGGAAATCGCGCCGTGGCTTGGGCGTGATGGCATCGAGTATATTGGTCCGGTCAATGACACGCAAAAAAATGAATTGCTGGGAAAGGCTGCGGCCATGCTGGTGCCGGTTGAATGGGATGAACCGTTCGGCATCGTGTTTGCCGAGGCGCTGGCCTGCGGCACGCCGGTGATTTCGTGTCCGCGCGGCGCGTTGCCGGAAATTGTGCGAAATGGCGTGGATGGATTCTTGGTTGACAGTGTGGAGCAGGCTTGCGCTGCCATAAAAAAGCTACCGGTTATCGACCGCGCAGACTGCCGTCGGCGGGCGGAAACAGAATTTAGTTCGGGAGTGGTGAGTGATAAATATTTCGAAATGTATTCACAATTATTACTGTAGAAATGATCCGATCATTCTTTAGAACCAAGAGGTTTATCAAATCCCATCCGCTTGCGTCCCGAAACCAAACTGTCGCTTTGGGGCGTTGGGTTCGCTGGCAAATCGGCTCGCGGATTTTGAAAAGGCCGGTGGTGATGCCATTTATTGAGGACTCCGTTTTGGTGGTTGAACCGGGCATGACCGGAGCCACCGGCAACATCTATTGCGGCCTACACGAATTTGTGGACATGGCCTTTGTCTTGCATGTTTTAAGGCCGGACGACTTATTTCTGGATGTTGGCGCAAACATTGGCAGTTACACCGTGCTGGCGGCCAAAGTAGCCAGGGCGCATTGCCTCTCTCTCGAACCGGTTCCAGAAACATTTGCCCGGCTACAACGAAATCTTCGTATGAACGACCTGGGTTCGCAGGTGGAAGCCTTCCAATGCGCCGCTGGCAGCACCGCTGCCACCCTGTCGTTTAGCGCCGATCAGGACACCACCAATCGAGTGGTGGATGAAAGCTATATGGGCAGGAAAATTGATGTCCCGGTTCAAAAGCTTGATGATTTACTGGCGGATAAACCGGCTTCCTTATGGAAAGTGGATGTTGAGGGGTTTGAGCAGGAAGTGTTGTCCGGTGGCCGACAGGCTTTGCTACAGCCAACCTTAAAGTCCGTTTTGCTCGAAGGCGATGATCCGCAGATCGCCGCCATCATGTCGGCGGCAGGGTTTAATCGTGCCTGTTACCATCCATTCGAGCGCGAGTTAAAAATCGAAAACTCAACGGAGAAAAAAAACAATCATCTTTGGGTTCGGGATTGGGGGTATTTGTCGAAACGGTGCCGTGAGGCAAGGCAAATCGTGGTGCTTGGCGTCACCATTTGATGGAGTAAAAATGTAGCATCACATGAGAGTTTTAATCGTTTCCCCGCATTTCCCGCCCGTGAACGCACCGGACCACCAGCGCGTGCGGATGGCGCTGCCACTGTTCAAGGAGTTCGGCTGGGAGCCGACCGTGCTGGCCGTCAATCCGGCGCAGGTTGAAGGATTCCATGACCCGTTGCTGGCACAAACGATTCCGTCCGACGTGCGTGTCGTCTGGGCTGAAGCACTGTCGGCAAAGTGGACCCGGAGGTTTGGCGTGGGCAGTCTGGCCTATCGAGCCGGCCGCTACTTAAAGCACGCGGGAGAAAAATTATTGAAACAGGAACAGTTTGACCTGGTTTTCTTCTCCACCACGGTTTTCCCCGTCATGGCTTTCGGGCCAATCTGGCGGAAAAGATTCGGCGTTCCGTATGTGCTGGATTTTCAAGACCCCTGGCGGTCGGATTATTATAAGACTCACACGGACCAGCGACCGCCGGGCGGGCGACTCAAATATGGTTTTGTCCAGTGGCGGGCCGGGCGTTTGGAGCCGCCAGTGGTGCGGAATGCGGCGCACATTGTGTGTGTCTCGCCGGAATATCCCAAAATGTTCCAGCGCCGGTATCCGGAATTGCCCGACGACCGGTTCACAACGCTGCCATTTGGCGCAGCAGAAGCCGATTACGATTTATTGCGCACCAATCCGGTGCGGCAAAGTGTTTTTGATCCACATGATGGAAGGCGTCATTGTGTTTATGTGGGACGCGGCGGTGCGGACATGGGCACGGCGCTCCGCTCGTTTTTTGGAGCGTTGAATCTTGTCCTGAAAGCGAAGCCGGAATTTAGGAAGGAACTGCAAATTCACTTTGTCGGCACCAGCTATGCCTCCAAGGGCCGGGCGACCAAAACCGTTGAGCCGCTCGCCCTTGAGGCTGGATTGTCAGATATTGTGAGCGAACAGACCGACCGGATTCCGTATTTTGAGGCGCTGCAATGTTTGCTGGATGCCGATGCGCTGCTCATCCCCGGTTCAAATGATCCGGGCTATACCGCTTCAAAACTTTATCCCTACATTCTGGCCAAAAAGCCGTTACTGGCTGTTTTCCATGAAGCGAGTTCAGTCGTGGACATCTTGGCCAAAACCAAGGCCGGAACGGCAGCAACATTCCGTAATGGCGAATCAGTCGAAGATATTTCTGAACGCATCCTGAAAACGGGTTGGTTTTTCCCAGACAAAAACGCTGAAAAACTGAAAACTGAAATGCGAAAATCGGAAAATGATGTTGAGGGCAAGACTCTGAAGGACAGGAATTCTGAAAAACTAAAAACAGAAACCAGTGTCAGCGTTTCAGAATTTCAGAATTTTAGTGTTTTGGGGTTTCCTCCCACTCCTGCCACCGACTGGGCTGCGTTTGCGCCATATACCGCGCGCGAAATGACGCGGAAGCTGTGCGAAGTGTTTGATAAAGCACTGTCATTAAAAACTGAAACGCTAAAAACCTGAAACACTGAAATCAGAAAAATTAGTTTCAGCCTTTTTCACTTTTAGCATTTCCGCGTTTCAGATTTTAGCTTTTAATTATGCGCCTTGGCATTCTCACCAGTCATCCGATTCAATACCAGGCACCGTGGTTTCGCGCGCTGGCCAAGGAAGTGGAGCTGGAGATATTTTTTGCCCACCGGCCTGATGCCACACAGCAGGGGGAAGGCTTTGGAAAAAGTTTTAATTGGGACGTGGATTTGCTATCCGGGTATCACCACCAGTTTTTGAAAAATATTTCGTCGCACCCATCACCCAGCCGTTTTTTTGGCTGCGATACACCGGAAATAGCAAAAATCATTGAAGGACTACAGGACGACGGACGACGGACGACGGGGCAACAAGTCAGTGGTCAGTCGTCAGTGGTCAATGACCAGCGGCCTAGCCGCTTCGACGCTTTCATCGTCTGTGGGTGGCATCTAAAAAGTTACTGGCAGGCGATTCGGGCGTGCCGGCGGGCGGGAATTCCCGTGCTGGTGCGGGGCGACTCGCAACTCATGACACCGCGCTCCCGGCTCAAGACCTGGATCAAGGAAATTGGCTATCGCCTGATGTTGCGGCAGTTTGACGGCTTTCTGGTGGTCGGCCAGCGTAACCGCGAGTATCTGGCACATTACGGGGTGCCGGCGAAGAAATTTTTTTTTGCGCCGCATTTTGTGGACAATGATTTTTTCAAACAAAAAGCTGAAACACTGAAAAGCCAAAAAGCTGAAATCAGAAGGCGGTGGGGGATTCCGGAGGAGGCGATTTGCGTGCTGTTTTGCGGCAAGTTCATTGCCAAGAAGCGTCCGCTGGATCTGGTGGAAGCTGCGCGAATTTTAACCGCAGAGAACGCAAAGGACGCAAAGCAAAGCAGCAAACGACCGGTTCATCTGTTGTTTGTGGGCAGCGGCGCATTGGGCGCTGAACTTCGGAAAAGTTGCAACGTCGTCTTCGACGCCGAAAACGCCTCCCTCTCCACATCCGATGGGGAGAGGGCCGGGGTGAGGTGCGCTCCTCAACCATCAACCATCAACCATCAACTTCCACCCGCTTCCTTCGCTGGCTTTCTCAACCAGTCGGAACTTCCGGCGGCTTATGTGGCGGCGGATGTGCTGGTGTTGCCCTCGGAGAGCGAAACCTGGGGATTGGCGGTCAACGAAGCGATGGCCTGCGGTTTGCCGGCGATTGTTTCAGATTCCGTGGGCTGCGCCCCAGATTTGATTGAAGAAGGAAAGACTGGATTTAGTTTTCCGGTTGGCAATGCCGCAGCCTTGGCGGAACGGCTGGTGCGATTGCCTGGGATCAAAGATAGCAGCTTTGATTTTTCAACCGCATTATCTCAAAAGCTGAAACATTATTCAATCAGGGCCGCAGTTATAGGGACCTTGCAGTCAATGCAAGATGTGTCATAAAAAATGAGAATACTTACCGTCTGTAGTTCAGGGCGAGTCTTTGGTGCCGAGGCCATGAGCCTGAATATGTTGAGCGGGTTCAAGTTTGGTGGGCATGAACTGATCGCCGTGACTTCGAAATGGACGGATGGGGATTTTAGCCGCCGTTTGAAGGCGTTGGATGTCCCCGACGTGCAATTGTGCCTTGGAACGCTCGTATTAAGGCTGTCGTGGCATGGCGTTTGGTGGACAGCCAATACTCTGGCTCATTTGCCCGGTGATTGGATCAGATTTTTCTGGATGTTAAAATCGTTCCGCCCAAATGTTCTAATCCTGACTAATCCGAAACAAGCATTGATCCTTTATTGTTTTCTCGGACGGCAACCCGCTGTTCTGATCGAACATAGTGCAAAGTTGGTGGATACACCAAATAAATGGATGTATCGAATACTGGGTCGAAAACTTAAAAAATTTGTAGCAACGTCGGATTACATGGCAAAACATTTGTCGAATCTTGAAGTGCCACAGGACAAGATTAACGTCATCAAAATCGGCGCTTGCTCTCAAGGACGGATGGAAGAAATCGGTCGGGCTGTTGCTAGGAGGAATCAGGAAAACGGGACACCGTTCCGCATAGGCATTGCCGGACAAATATCACCACATAAGGGTCACGATTGTCTTCTCGAAGCGGCGGCATTGTTGAAGAGTGAATCGCTGAACTTTGTAGTTCAGATATTCGGCAGTGGCAACACGGATTACATCAAACATCTCAAAAAGCGAATCTCGTCGGCGGGGCTGGAACGCAACTTTTCTTGGAAGGGTTACGAGACTAACATGGACAGGATATACGGGGAGATCGATGTTTGCGTTGTGCCAAGCAACTTCGATGAACCATTCGGCATGGTTGCCGTCGAGGCTTCAGCTTATGGTTTGCCGGTAGTCGCAAGTCGTCGAGGCGGCCTGCCTGAAATCATTGTAGACAGTGTGACCGGCTGGCTGGTTGAACCCAATTCACCGCAACAACTGGCGGATCGAATAGCCTCGTTAATTAGGGATCCCGACCAGGCACGGCGGATGGGCATGGCCGGACGGGAACGGGTTTTCAAACATTTTACGGTTGAAAAAATGGTGATGGAGTTCGAGTCGCTGTTCAAAGAATTTGTCCTGTCAGTCCATGAATAATTTGACCACACCAAACCCACCGCAAACCGGCTCTGCCGGTAAGAGCGCAAAAACGCGCCCACATGGTCGCCGCCGGGAACGTGTGTCTGGATTCAGAGCTTTTCTTAAAACGATGCCGGCGATGCTCTGGTTTTTTATTAGCCTCGGCATCCTTTGGGCATGCTTAACCCCCAACGTGGGGCTGACCCTGTGCAGCCTGTTGATGCTTCCACTGCTGTTCGGTCTGCTTTGGATTGAAGGCGAACCGCCGGTATTATTTTTCGCCTGTGGCATGCAGTGGCTGCAGGCGACTGCGGCCATCTTCTATTGTGACGTTTTAGGGACATCCCTGGCCGACGACCTGACCGTGGGCGGAGCCAGGGTTGAGGAAGCCACCTGGTTGAGCATGGCGGGAGTCATGGTGTTGGCGGTAGGCATGCGGCTGGCACTATTGAAGCAGGATAAAAAAACCGTCCTGGAGGCGCGGCGGGAGGTGCACCAGTTTCAAATTTACCGTATCTTCATTTATTATCTCGCCAGTTTTGCTTTTTCCTCGGTTCTCAACCGGTTTGCCTTTGCCATGCCGGGTATGGCCCAGCCATTGCTTGCGCTGGGCACCCTCCGCTGGATGATGGCCTATCTGCTGATTTATGCAGTGATTTTGCAGAGGCGTCATTATGGGCTGCTGATATTTGCCGTGGGCCTGGAAGTAGCGTCGGGTTTCATCGGGTTTTTTTCCGAGTTCAAGAACATTTTTTACATCCTCATCCTGGTTCTGCCGGCAACGGGCATGGTCATCAAAGGGTGGAGGCTTTTCCCGACCGTGATCCTGATCCTGCTGGTGTTGGGGTTTTCCATATTCTGGACGGCCATCAAACCGGACTATCGGGATTTCCTCAACCGAGGCACCGGCGAACAAGTCGTCAGCGTGCCGGTGGAGCAACGCCTGGCCAAGCTGGGTGAACAGGCCATTTCGATGACCCCGGCGACATTTGAAAAGGGATTTGAAGACTTGATTCTTCGCGTCACCTATGTCCACTACTTCGACCTGACGATCCAAAACGTGCCGGCGAACATCCCTTATGAACATGGGCAATTATGGTGGGGCTGCATCAAACAGGTCTTTATGCCCCGGCTGTTTTTCCCGAACAAGGCGGCCTTGGATGATTCCGCACGGGCCGCCTATTACACCGGCACACCCGTAACCAGCGCCGAGGAGGGAGCATCCATTGGAATCGGTTATTTTGGGGAAAGCTACATTGATTTTGGCCCTGCGGGCATGTTCGCGCCCATCTTCCTGCTGGGAATTTTTTTCGGCCTCATCTACCGCCTGTTCATCAGCCGGGCCAAAAGCAAGGTCATCGGTTTCGCCATCGCAGTTTCCATCCTGCTTTTCAACGCGTGCGAGGTTGAAACCTCCAATGTCAAAATCCTGGGCGGCACAGTCTGCGTCTGCCTGGTCATGGCGCTGTTCCTGATGTTCGGCGAACAATGGCTGTGGAATGCGCTCACCCGCCGGCCCGGCGGACCGCGGCGGAAAAAGCTGAAAACTGAAACACTCAAGGTAGGAAACCGGGGCGATTGACATAAGAAAGAAGCGAAACCGAGTTCATTTCAAATTTCAACGTTTCAGCATTTTAGCATCTCAACATTTTTCATTTGAAAATTCTTTACACCATCGCCGATCTCCAGCCGGAAAGCGGCGGGCCGTCACGCAGTGTTTCCGCCCTGGCCACCGCCGTGGCGCAGCAGGGCAACGACGTTGAACTGGTCGCACTGGAATATGGCAGCGGCAGCAATGCGCCGATGGTCGCGCCAAAGCCTGTGCTAACAACATTGGTGCCCTGCCGGGGCGCTTTTGCAAAGAAATTCAGGCGCACGCCCGAGTTTGAAAAGGCGTTACGAAAAGGCTATGCCGATTACTCTGAAGTCAGAGGTCAGAGGGCAGATGTCAGTCGTCTTAAAAATCCAATCATCCACGACAACGGTCTCTGGCTTCCGACGAATCACACGGCTGCGCGGGTGGCGCGTCAGACAGGTCTGCCGCTCATCGTCAGTCCGCGCGGGATGTTGACGCCCTGGGCCATGCGCTTTCATGGTTTCAAAAAGCGCCTTGCCTGGCTGCTCTATCAGTGCAGGGATTTGCAATCCGCCCGGGTGCTGCACGCCACCTCGCATCAGGAAGCGGCGGAGTTTCGAGCGTTGGGGTTGAAACAGCCGATTGCAGTGATCCCGAATGGAGTGGCGATGCCAGGAGAAGTTGAGAAGTCAGAAGGCAGAAGGCAAAAGGCAGAAGCCAAAACCCTGTTGTTTCTTTCCCGCATTCATCCCAAGAAAGGATTGCTGGATCTGGTCGAGGCATGGGCGACGGTAATTCGAAATTCAGAATTTAGAATTCAGAATTCAGAAATGTGGCAGGTGGTCATTGCCGGCGGGGATGAAAACGGGCATCTGGCGGAGGTGAAGGCGGCAATTTCAAAATATGGAGCAGGTAGCAGGGAGCAGGGAGCGAGGAAATTTGAAGAAAGCTTCCAGTTTATTGGAGAGGTGGCGGATGAAGCCAAATGGGATTTGTATCAGAGCGCCGATTTGTTTGTGCTGCCGACCTATTCGGAAAATTTTGGCATCGTCATTGCCGAGGCGCTGGCGTGCGGCGTGCCGGTCATCACCACGCGCGGCACGCCCTGGGAGGATTTAATCACGCATCGTTGCGGGTGGTGGGTGGAGATTGGGCCCAAGCCACTGGCTGAAGCCCTGAAAGCGGCAATGAAGTTGCCGGATGAGGAGCGGCAGGCGATGGGTTTGCGCGGGCGCAAACTAGTGGAGGGAAACTACACCTGGTCCGCCGCCGCAAAAAAAATGGTGGCGGTGTATCGGTGGATGCTTGAATCTGGCCCCAAACCGGAATGGGTTGTCTAAAGAAAAAGCTGAAAAATTAAAACGGTGAAATACTGAAAGTGGAGGCCGGAGAGCAAAGGACAAAAACTGAAATTTTGAAAAGCA
>Ga0316231_1001204_pt1 | contig 29784 bp, 60 predicted proteins | sample TBH18027metaG_FD_206002 | JGI IMG/M metagenome (GOLD analysis project Ga0316231, IMG submission 206002) | Freshwater microbial communities from Trout Bog Lake, Wisconsin, USA - TBH18027 | ecosystem: Environmental > Aquatic > Freshwater > Lake > Hypolimnion/Profundal zone | place: USA: Wisconsin... | reverse complement strand
ATTCTTGTATTTCCAATCCATCTTGAGATTTTTCTTTCCAATCTCCAAAGAAAAACTCTTTTTTACAGACATCGCAGATTACAGAAGTAATTTGTTTTTTATCTATTACTTCTTTAGTTGTAACGGTTTTAATCATAGTTATCCTTTTTGTATCGTTAAACTATAGAATAGCAAAAATTCCCTATGGTGTCAAGGAATTTTTACTAATATTTTTCACTAAAAATTACTCTAGGCAATAAACTTCATCACAGAAGATTGTACCTTCTGGAGGCAAAATTGTGGGAACAAATGGATACTCTAATTGACAATGGTTTCCCCAAAACTTTTCCAAATGTGTTTCATCCTTAGTATCCTTAGCGTAATTCTTGCGAATCTTCCATATAGGCTAATTTTAATCTTCTTTGTTCAAGAACAGAATTATCTGGAATTTTCGGCATTGTCTCATTACATAATTCACATGGATAAGATTGTGCATGATATCCTAGATATACAGGACAATTACTTTTATTATATTTGCAACCATGTTCTATACAACAATGTTCTGTGTGTACTGTTTTAACTTTTTTCATAATTTCTCCTTACAGTGGCTTCCCTGTTATATCTTCATAATCGCCATTTTCCAAGGCTTCAATCATTCCTATGGATTCATTTTTAATTGCTTCCCAATCATTTCCAATTTTGTCTTTATTGGCTTCAAAATAATCAGTAATCATTTTCTTTTTTTCTTCTAGAGTTGGAAGCCTACCATGTTCTTTTTCAAAACTGGTAAAGTTCATTCTCATTGAATACATATTTGCTGGATTTACTTGTATCATTGGATTCCTCCTTCTTTTTCATATTTTTGATTTTCAATATGTATCATTCCTACACATGCTAAAAGTACGCATATAGAGATAACAATAGAACCTTCTCCAAACTTTTGATTAACAACTCTAAATACTGTAAGGAATATCATTACTATACAGAACAGGCTTGAAAGAAATGAAATAGACATTAACCAGAACGATACAGGATCTAATTTCATTTCATCTCTAAAGAAATTAAACCAAGATTTTGTTTCAGATATTGCTTTCATTAGTTTTTCTTTCACTGAATTTCTCCTTCTTTAGGAACATTAGGAACATCAAAATCCTCATCAATGCTTCTTATACAATATTCGCAAACATTAGGATGCCACTCGCATTTAGAACATCTTCCAGTTCTTTGTTCTAAGATCTTTCTCATATCGCCATGAACATATATTGGAGATGATGGTGTTCCACGAACAAAATCCCAAATTTCAGGATGACGATAGAAAATAGGATTAAATATCCTGTAGAATATCTTATAGATCAACATATGAAACCAGTTTAATTTATTCATTTTGCCTTCCCTCATTTGCTTGTTATATAGGCATTTTTTTATCTTTTGAATCTTTTGTTCCTGGTATCTCTGAATCATCTATTGAGGCTTCAAATCGTTCTTTTAGAAATATATCGAGAGAAGAACCTGTTTCTTCTGTAAATTCATTTCGACAAGCTTCTCTGATTAATCCATAAAGTTCTGTAATTTTTTCGGCGTGATCAGCACTTTGAACAACATATTTTTTGAATAGCTTTTGTAAAGTTTTCTTATCTGATTTAGAAATTCTTTGGTTTTTCATTTTTATTCTCTTTCTTTAGGTCTGATTGTAGGATAGCACAGGCGGTTGAGTATGGCAAGAAAAATTTTAGGATTTTTTTAGACAAAAATAGAGTGAAACTATTTTCTACAATATATTGAACATCGAGATTATATCTCTTACAGAACTCAAAAAATTGAGCATGAGTCATTATCTTATTCGCTTTAATTTTGTAACTGTTTTTCATTATGAATTACTCGTTTTCTTATCTTTTTGCTCTTTTAGAGTTTTTACTGCAAACTCTAAGGCTTCGATAAATGTTGATAGTTCTGAATCTCCTCCTAAACTTAAAATAAATCCATCGTTTCCGTAAGGTCCAAAAGGTTTTACTTTAATGTCAGTACCAGCTAAATTAATTATTGATAAGTATGTTTTACAACCATGTCCAGTATCTCCACCACAAAAACCAGTTGTACCAACCTCTACCTTTAAAGCGTTAAATTCTTGTATACAAACCAATTTTGTGTTAACTTTAACACCATCAATTAATTTATGTCTTTTTGAAATTTTTTTCATTTTAGCTTTATTCTTCTCCAATATCTTTCCAATTAATCAAAGTGGTCAATTTATGAAGTATTTTTACCAAATCCTTCTGATTATTCATCACTTCGTCCAGATTTTTGTATGCCTCACAGCTCTCTGATAAATCAAGATTTCCTGTTTCTTTACCTTTTCTACTTGTTTCTTTGCCAAAACCAGAAAACACAATACCTTCCATAGATTTCTTGATTCTTTCAATATCTTCTACAGTATTCATCTTTTGATTAAAAGACTTTCTTCCTTCTACTCTACCGGCACCATGAGAGGAAGAATTAAGAGATTGAGGATTGCCAAGACCTTCTACGATATAACTTCCTACAGACATATTGCCTGGGATTATACCAATAATACCTTCTCTTGCACAAACAGCTCCTTTTCTATGAACCCAAAGATTTTGTCCAAAATGAGATTCCTGTATTGCATAATTATGATGGATATTAATTTGCTCCCCAAATTCAACATTAGGAAATTCATGCTCTAACGCAATCTTCATTTCGTCTAACATTATACTACGATTAAGATAGGCGAAACGAAGAGCAAAATCTAACCACACTAGATAAGATTTTCCTTCATTTGAAGAAACAGGTAAAAATGGAATATTAGATGTTTCAATTGAATACCATTCTTTCATCTTTTTCAACGCAATTTCATTAAAATAGTCACAAATTCTTTTTCCTATATTTCTTGAACCAGAATGGAGATTAAGCCAAATATAGCCGTTTTCATCATAATCACAAGAAAAATAATGGTTGCCTCCGCCGCAGGTCCCCAAAGATGATAAAACGGCTTTATCAATATCTTTAAGAACTTTAAACCCTTGCTGATCAAAGATTTCAGTTTTTTCATAAATAAACCCAATCTTTGTTTTATACTTTCTGTCGAGTTCTTGCTCTCTTTTTTGGTTATTATGAGAAAATCCTATAGGGATGCCACGTAGAGTAGAGTTATATATTCTATTACGAAGTTCAATATCCATTATCTGATCTTTTGTTATATTAGTTTTAATAGCAGAACATCCACATCCCGCATCAGATCCGACAGCAAGAGGTAAAATAACATCTTTTGTTGCCACGACACTACCAATAGGAAACCCGCAACCCATATGTGCATCCGGCATTATTGAAATATGTTCAACAAAAGGCAACTTGGCAATTTCTTCAATTTGTTTCTTTGCATTTTCCTCAATATTGTGACACCAGGAGAATACAGGTTTTCCATTAGTTAATTTTATATCCATGATTTCCATTTTATTACTCCTTAATAAGGACAAGGTTTTGGATGTTTAGCATTTTCAAATTCTTTATCAATACTGTTTTTTAATTTTCCCCACATTTTTTCTGACATTAATAAAGGTCCTTTATATTTTTTATTTTCAAGATCTTGATATTCAATCCATAGACCTAATTTTTCTTTTCTGTCTTTAAAAAATACTGCTCCTACTCTAAAATAAAGTTTTTGTTTATCAGAATCATTAAAAATGATATTAGTTGTATCATTTTCGATATTACCTTCCCAAATCTTTGATTCTTCTCTCGAAATCTTTTTAAGACATTCTTTACAAGAAACCTTATTTTTCTTAAATTTAATCAAAAGTTCTTTTTCTACAACAGTATGATTTTCTGGTAATCTTTCGATAAATAAACCACAAATAGTTTTATTAAAGTTTTTATCGTTAATAACATGCCATCCTGCACCTTTTATTTTTATTTTCATTTATCACCTTTTTGTTCCATGTTTATTAACCCTTTCTTAGCGTTAAGACAGAGCATAGCACACCTATACCCTGCCTGTCAACAGAAAAATTTCTAAAAGTCACTAGAGAATTACTGTGCATCTAGGGATTTAATAGTTAGTTTTTTAACTGTAACTCTGTTAGGAAAGCCGCCATCCAATAAATGCATAACAGTTGCTTCACCATAAGCTAAAGCATCTTCTGGCTTATAAAAAACTTTAATTATTTTGTGCGCACTAACAACATCAACATCGTCTTCAAGTTCTTCAAGTAATTCTTTAGCATCTCTTTTTTTAAGAAATAGATGGAATCCACAATTCACATCTATCCCATTGTAATTTTTATCAATATTTTCCCCTGTTTTATAGGTATGAAGCATTTTTTTTCCGATAATGCAATTAAAAGGGGATTTATTGTATTCTGTAACAACTTTCCAAGCAGTGCAAAAACCTTCTTTATTAACTTTGGGTTTTCTGATCTTTTTAATTATCAAACACATAGTTTAATCCTTTCTATTTTACTTCATCTAATGATTTAACAGTTAGCTTTTTAACTGTAACTCCATGAGGCAAATTATTTAATATAGTAACATTTGATTTTCCATAAGCAATAACATCTTCTGGTTTATAGAACACTTTAATTGCTTTTACAGGTCTAGAAAAACACTTATCTTTTGATAAAATTTTTGCATCTCCTTTTTTAAGAAGAAGATGAAAGCCATAATCTACATCTATTCCATTGTAAAATTTATCAATATTTTCTCCTATTTGGTAACTATGAACTCTGTATTGTGAAATTACATTAAAAAAAGGTGATTTATTATCATCTGTAATAACCTTCCAAGCAGTACAAAAACCATTTTTGTGTACTTTAGGTTTCTTAATTTTTTCAACAAATAGACACATAGTTATTATTCCTTTCTTTATTTGTTTATCCTAAGCAATAGACCTCATCACAATAAACAGCATCAGTTAAAATAGGAGGAAAAGAGTAAGGATGCATGTGTTTTCCACTATTAACATTTTTCCAGAATTCACATATAAGAGAATAACGCTCCTTCCAACATGACATAAGTTTTAAATTACTTCTATTTTTTATGAGACATTTTACAATTATTCCCTTATTATAAACGGCAAAATCTACAGCAGCATCATATGTCGAAAATACCATTAGTTTAGAATTAGGTATTTTGGGTTTTGTCCATTCATTAATAGGATAATGTACCGAAATTTGTTCTTTATCTTCTCTCTCAGACATTTTTATAGAATTTCTCTCATTATTCAATACTTTGTAGTATCTTTTTTTAGAAACTTTATCTTTTTTCATTTTTAACCTTTCTTATTTTAAAGAAATAGTAGAAAAACTATTTATTTCAGGCTTGGTTGATTGAACTTGGTTATTAGGATTATCATTTTTAAAAAAATTAGGATTGTAATGTATTGGCATATTATAAGCAGGAGGCTTTTCTTCATAAATTAATAAAGACATAATTTTACCATTTAGTTCATTTGTAGCGATGCTTATTCTTTGTTCAGTAAAATTTGTTGAAGTACTATATCTTATATTTATTAATTCTGTATTAAGTTCTATTAAATTTGTAACAGAAGAAAATTTCCCTGACATAGATCTGTTTATGCAATTACTTGTCTCATTAATTTTTGAATCAAGTTCTGCTATTTTTGCATAAAGTCTTTCGTTTTCCTTCTTATTATGCTTTTGATTACAGATGTTTGAAATTGATACACATAATAGTCCAATACTCAAGATAAAAACATTAATAGTTAATCTCATATTATTCTCCTTTATTCTAGGCAATAAACTTCATCGCAAAAAACTGTACCTTCTGGAACAGGTTTAGTTACAGAATATAAACAATGTTTTTCCCAATTCGTCTGTAATATTGGGTTACAGTCCCAAAAAATTCTTATATAGTCAGTAGATATAGATATATCACGTAACACTCTATAATCATCTTTGTAACAAGGGTTTTTAATAAGGCATTTGACGATTTTTAACTCAGCCCCCCTGATATCATAAGGATCATAAACAAATTTCTCTGCATCAGTGCGCTCTTTGAATACCATTAGTTTTGAATTAGGTACATTAGGCTTTACCCATTTGTTAAGTTCATAACAAACTGCTGCTGAATCTCTAACAATGCAAGATTTTCTACTCATGCTTCTTATTACTTTATAATATATTTGTTCTTTATTTTCCATATTTACCTACTAATTTTCTTTAGTATCTTCTATTTCATTCGCACATTGAACAATAGCATCAGCAATTTGTCTAGCAACTTCAATACTATAGGTAGTTCTTTCTTTTATAACTCCATGTTCTTTATAGACTATTTCTACTAGTCCCATATTTTCTTTATCAGGGGCAATTTCATAACTATAATCTTCTTTTTCATTCAATAGAAGTCTTTTTGTAACACATTTAAATTCGCTCATATTATTCTCCTTTATTCTAAGCAATAGACTTCATCACAAATTACTGTTCCTTTAGGGGCAACTATGTTTCTATATATTCTCTTTAATGACTTTTTATTCTTCAAGGTCTTTTTAAAGATATTCCAAAAGGCTCCAAAATCTTCTTTATTACAAAAAAGAAGAGGAGTATATTTTAATTTTATAGGGTTTTTCACTTTACATCTAACAATTAAAGACCCTCTATCTATCAAATCTTGCATAAACTGTAAGGCATTTTCTTTTTTATCAAACACCATTAATTTTGAATTATTTAATTTAGGATAAGCCCATTTATTAACAGGATAATTGACACGCATATCAGGATTCAACATACTAATAGACTTCCTTGAATTAGTAATTACTTTGTAATATATTTTGTCTTGTGTCATTGTTTATCCTTTGTTTAACAATCAACTTTAGCAAATGATCCTAAATCTGTAGTAAAATGTATTCTATAACAACCTTGACTTTTAAGATAATCAAAACAATTTTTACAAGGACAGCTCATTTTAATTAAACCGCCCTTAGTCATCCTAACATTTACTACCTCAAAAACAGAATTCTTATTTAATATACCTTTAGCTTTCTTCCAAACATTAAATTCAGAATGAACCTTCCCGTATTTTGGATATCCTCTAATTATAATTGGATCTCCTATTGTATTAGTGGCATGTTCAACAATTTTATCATTTTGAACTAGAAAAGAAAAATGGCGATAACCAGTAGAATCAGGATGCTTATGGTTATTTTGCTCTGCTATTCGGATACACTGTTTTAGTGTTTTCTTATTCATTACTTTTATTCTTTTCTTTCTTTTTCTGTGCGTTACGAATAGTTTGCCAAACTTTTATACGTTCTTTTGCCTGTTTAGCAACTTCTTGTTTACGTTGTTCAACATAATCATCATAAGCCTTATCAATATCAATTTTACTATTAATCATATGACGCATCCTTTAAGTAAGGAATTAACACTTTCTTTAATAATTTTATAAGAGCGTAAGAGATCGTGCTCATATAAGTAATTATGTTTTATAATTTCATCTTTGTATTCTTTTAACATTTTTCTTGCAATTTGTCTAGAACTACAAACTGCAATGACCTGATTAGACGGAGTGTGATTTATTACCCAAATATTTTTCATAACTATCTCTTTAAAGAGTTTTTAATATCTTCTAGAATTAAACATAATTCCTTATATTCATCCTCTGTTAATCCTTCTAGAGACAAATCAAAACTTTTATCAAACATGGGATTTATAAAATCGTTATATCTTTTGAATTCCTTTGGAGCAAGCCTATTAATAACATCATTACATCTTCCAGCATAACATTTGCTAACAGCTACTAATGGGCCAATATAGCCTGTAATATCAATAGTAAAGTTAACAATAGTCTTATGTTCTTTATCTTTAATTCCTTTTGAAGAAATTACCCCTTTAATAGGAAGATTTTTGTAACGTTCTTCTTTTAGTTTTTTCAGAGGCAAATACTTATCTAAGTATTCTTTTAAAGAACCTATTCCTTTAGGTAAAACATCATAAGTAGGCCCTTGAATTGGTTTTTGTCCAATTTGATGAGGATAGCAATTATTCTTCTTCCATTTTTCTTGGCTTATTGCCCATTTTCTATCTGTAATTGGATATCTTTGTGAAAATGAATAATCATTAAATGAAAGGCAAGGTTGTCCTCCTGTAATAATCCAAAGAAGAACACCAATCCCATCTACTTCATAATCAGTTGTGCATGAAGATGTTGAAATTTGTTTAATATTCATTACTTGATTCCTTTTAGAGACTTAATAAGCATTTTTGTTACTACAACATTGTCATAATTTTTTGTTCCACATGGCCATGTTCCAGTTGTAACAACATCTTCTGGCTTAAAATAAGCTACAATTATCTTGATTGGGTAATCTTTATTTTTAAAAAGTACTTTATTTTTAAAAAGTAAAGAATCCTTTTTATTTAAGAATAGATTAAAGCCATGATCAACCCATCCCCTGAATATTTCCGTATCATTCAATTTTTTATTTAGCCTAGAGGATTGATTAATTCCCTTAAAATATTTGTATCTATTCATCCAATCTAAAGAAAGTCCTGCAAATAAAGATAGGTTTGGGGATTGATCAGAAGATATTGCTTTATAGCCTTTACAATATCCATCTTTATCAGTTTTAGGAAGTTTTACAGCATTATTAATTCTAAGACACATAATTTACTCCTATATTTATCTCAAGGTTTTCCAAATTGGATCATACATTGCTTTTTTCCAATACGAAGGGGCTTCTTGATCAATTTCATAATTATAAATATTATAAATTTCAGCATCTTTTACTGCCTTACAAACTCTTTCATAGAAGTCAAGAGCTGTTTCTTCAAGTCCGAATAATCTTAAAGACCTAATAATTCTTGTTATACGAAGAAGATTATGGTTTCTTACATCCGACCAAAGTGAAACTTTATAAATATTAAATGGCTTTTTATCAATTCCATAAAATGACAACATTCTCTTTGAGGCTAAAATGAGATTATCTTTGATTATTTTGTTATCTTTAACTTTTTCAATCAGTTCTTTTGTTACGATAGGATAAACACTAGCAAAATTCGATTCTTCATGTAATGGAAACATAAATTGTATTTTATCATTACAAATTTCAAGTTCTTTATCATCACTTTCTATCATTGAATGAAAGGTTCTTCCCCTATAATCCTTACCATTTCCTTCAAGAAAGTCAATAATAACATTGGGATCTGTTATGATTGTTTGATTTTTCTGTCTAAAGCCATCAGTTATGGTTCTCATAGTATCTGCCTTTTTCCAACACTATACACTAACCACTCCCGCCAGTCAAGAGAAATTTCTTGGGATTTTTTAGTGTTTTATAGGTGTTCTATTCCTTTGATATATCTTCAAGAGATTTTACCATAAGTTTAGTTACTACGACATTTTCCTCTGTATTTTCTTTTTCCCAATAACCAGTAGCTACGACATTTTCCTTCTTAAAAAAGACTTCGATTATTTTATAATCCCATCTTCCTTCTTTTTCAAAAATAGCATCCCTTTTGTTTAAAAATAAATGAAAACCTTTTTCAATTACTTTATTTACTTCTTCAAGTGCATTAAGTGTTATTGATTTACGGCCAGACTTATTCTCTCCAATTTTGTAAAGAAAATATTCAAATATTGATCTATTATTACTTCTTACTACTTTATAACCTTTATAATAACCATCTTTATCAACTTTGGGAAGTTTTACTCTTCTATTAATTATCATACACATAGCTTTTATCCTTTCATGTCTTCTGATACATCTTGTAAAGATCTAATAAGAAGTTTTGTAACTACAACATTTTTAATATATTGTATGTTCCAAAATCCAGTTGCTACTACATTCTCTCGTTTAAAATAAACTTCAATAACTTTTGCTAATCTCCCACATTCATTTGCTAATCTCCCACATTCATTTATTGCGTCACATTTATTTAAGAATAGATGAAAACCTTTTTCAACTAAATATGTTTCATCAAAAGTAAGCTCTTTTGTTTTACGACTAGACTGATTCCACCCTATTTTATATGTAAAATTGTTATAGAGAGATATATTTTTGTTTTCTATAACCTTATAAGCTTTATAATAACCATCTTTATCAATTTCAGGAAGATTTATTGTGTCGCTAATGATCATGCACATAATTTATTTCCTAACTTCTTCTAATGATTTTACCAATAATTTAGTTACAACTACATTCCTATAAGAAGACCATTTCCCTGTAGCTACAATATCCTCTTGTTTAAAATAAACTTCAATAACTTTTGCTCCTGATTTTTGATAACTTGCTAAAATTTTAGCACTTTTGTAATTTAAGAATAAATGAAATCCTAGATCAATTAGTTTATAGTTCTTTTCACTTGTGTAAAGATTAACATTCTTACGACTAGATTGATTTAATCCCATTTGATATAAATAGCCTCTAAGAATTGAATAATTGTTTGGATATATGACCTTGTAGCCTTTATAATATCCATCTTCGTCAACTTTAGGAAGACTTATTGTATTATCTATTTTTAAACACATCGTTTATTTTTCTTATACTATAGACTTTTTGTATAGTTCAAGTTTTTCTTTAGCTACTGCAATATGATATAGTTCAACACTTAATTTTAACATTGCATCTAATGACTCAACATAATATAAATTAGAAAGATTAAGCTTCTTTAAGTGCTGTTTAACTAAAGCTCTTGCCCTTAAAGATTCTTTTGCAGCCAAAGGATTATCTTTCACTAATTCGTCATCAAGTTTCTGATCAATAAAAATAACAATATCTCTTCGATCTTCTAACTTGATAGCATTTAATATAGAAAATCCTGTTTCTGCTAACGATCCTGTCCCATAACTTTCACTTGTAATAGGAAACAAAATTATAGAATCTTCTGCTAAATGTGATGCTTCCTCAATAGCATTTTCAGGTTTCCAATCATCTACTTGTGGATTAAAATAGGTAATTGAAGATTGCTTATATGTATCAATAAATGGTTTACGCCAAGTACTTTTTCCACATGTTCCAAATAATCCAATGCATGTTTTCATTTTTATTTCCTTTCTAAGATTAAATTGCAAGAATCTATAGACAATTTTTGGTTAATTGCCTTTGATAAAATCGTAATAGCCTTCCAGTCTTCTCCTTCAAAGATATCATTAGAAGAACAATAGACAGGTAGTGCGCTGGCTTCCATCTCGTTTTCAGGCTTTCTTTCTACCTTCTTACTGTCATTTACAAAAACAATATAAAGAAGACAAAATTGATTCATCTGTGTAGAAACAAAACATTTTCCGAGATAATAAATGTCATAGTAAGTAACAGAATAACCAGCTTCTTCTTCTACTTCTTCAATCACAATATCTATTGGTTCTTTACCTTTTTTATCAAGAGAACCGCCAAACGCTCTTTGCATAAAAGTACCAGTAGGAGGAGTAAATTCTTTATTGATAATAAATTTCTTTGAATCTCTATTATAAAGAATAAAGGCGACAGAATCTACTCCCCTTCTTTCTGCAAATTGATAACCCTTACAATGATTATCAGGATCATATACTTCAAAGATGTTTACAAACCTATTATCAGTTATTTTTTCAACTTCTCTCATTTTAATCCTTTCAATGATTTAACAGTACATTTTGTAACAACTACAGATTTAAGATTAATAAAATTAGGATCTTTTTTACCAAAAACAAGAATTTTAGTAATTCTAGTATAACCATAAGACACTATATCTTCTGGTTTATAATAAACTTTAATTATTTTATTACTATCATAACAAGAACAAATATGCTGATATCTTTTTGCTTCCTCTTTAGAACAAAAAAGATGAAAGCCCTTTTCAATAATAGAAAAATTTATTTCATTTTTAGAAAGGTTTTTTGATCTTCTGTTAGATATATTTAACCCAATTTTCCACTCATAAGTATAACAAGAAGGGGAAAAATTACAATTTTTCCAAGATTTTTTTTGAACTAAAACTTTATATCCTACTAAATAGCCATCAGCATTAGGCTTATTATGTTTTTTATTAACCCCATTTCCTGTTAAATACATACACATAACTATACTCCTTTCAATGATTTAACGGTACACTTTGTAACTACTACTGTTTTTAATAGTTTTTGCTTAGGAGTTACTACATTGGTATAACCATAAGATACAACATCTTTTGGCTTATAAAAGACTTTAATTATGTGTCCATTATCGTCACCAAGAGAATCCTTAAAATCTTTGATAAATAATTTTGCAGATGATTTGCTAAGAAGTATATGAAAACCTTGATAAATAACGTAATCCCTTTTCTCGTATTTCGTTCTAGATTTTTTAGTTCTACTAGATACATTTAATCCTATTTCCCAATCATAACTGTAACAGATTGAATCTTTACTAGCACGAAGAACCTTATAGCCCACTAAATAACCATCTTTATCAGTTTTACCATGTTTCAAATCAATCTCTTTACTTTTCAAATGCATACACATAATTATTTTTTACCTTTCTTATCAGTAATTTCGATATTTTCAACTTCATATTCAGCATCATGTTCATCAAAAACAAAATTACCAGCCAACTCCAACGCCCTTTCTTCTAAGATTTTACGCATAAGCTTTTTTGAAGTCCTTATAGCCTTAGCATTAGGAATTTCCACTTCAATATCACGAGTAGCATAAGAAATTCTATTAACCGTTACAATTGCCTTAATTGTTCTAGGTATTCCAGAAGAAAATTCCTTTTCAATCTCTTTTCTTGAAGGAAGAATAAGATTATTAGAATTAGGGGAATCAGAAGAAAATTCTTTAATCCCCTTATCTTTTGAAATATGTGACAAATTCTCAAACTTCTTTACTTCTTTTTTCTTCATTTTCTTCATTGTTTTGCCTTTCTTAGTTTGTCTTTCTTAGGTTCAATTTATACTCTATCATACCACTCCCCAACCTGTCAAGGGAAAATTTTTAGCTATCCGTAAAGGCACTAGAGATCAGTTTTAAAAGCTCTGTGAAATCTATTCTGTCTAAAGCATTATTAAAAATTATGTCAAATAAGAACAACATCAATAAAAATACGATAAGAAAAACCATTATTCCTGTCGAGAACTCAATACCTTTAAATGGGTTTTTCATCTTTTCCATCCAACTCTTTATTTTCTATTTTTCCAACATAAGCAAGAATTGTTTTATCTCCTCTAGCATTAGCCATTGCCAATCTATGTTTTCCATCTAAAATTTCATATCCAGAACCATCAAAAAAAACAATAATAGGATATTTTTTTGACTTATTCCTATATTTTGGGTCTGCCATATATCCAAATCTTATATCGCTTAATGCTAATGTTTTAAGTTCCCATTTATCAGATGCTCCAGCAATCTCTTCAATAGTATTATAATCCATTACTCCATTACTATCTCTAAGATTCCATTCTTCCATCTTTTGTTCAAGTTCATCAGATGTTAGAATAGTAGGAAACTCTTGTGCTATTTTGATAATTTTCATATAACTTTATTCTAATTAGTGTCTAACTACTCCTGTTTTTAGGTTTCTCATTTGACATCTTTTACATACAGAACAGTCGCCTTTACACAAACCATATCCTTTAGGCAAATCTTTCTTGCTATTAATTATCTGAAATATATTAGAAATACCTTTCTTTGTAAATCCACTACCTGAAACATAAAGATATCTACATTTTGAGAAACCTAAATCACTTCTACTTGTATAACAATAACACTTAATTCCAAAACGATGAAGCATACTTGCAATCTTTTCAGCCTTATATACACATTTTTGAGATACAAAATCCCCTGATTCATTAAATCTTATGGCTGAAAAAGGATTCACTTTCAATGAATTTATAAATATAAAATCAACCACAAATTCATTTGCTGTAACTTTCTCCCAATATTTTTCCTGTCTTAATCTAAAAGGAAGAACTGCTTTTCTATATGACCTTTCAGGCTTCTTTGCATAACAAATATGTTTTCCATTATGAAATGCTTTACATAATCCTAGTTTTAGTGAAGGACAATTTTTAGCAGATGTCATATTAAAAATTGCAGTAGTTGATGGTATTTTTATATTGCCTTCTGTAATAAAAGAAGATAATTCCATCTTCTTTATTCCAGAACCAAGAGAAAACATTCTAGCCCAAGAACGAAGTGGAAAATCCTTACACTTGATCATAAAAACTCTTTCTTTTACCATCCACCGTGACAATCTCTTCCGTGACAACTTCCATTTGTACTTATATGGCAATCTGTGCTTCTCTTCTTACTACAATGGCAATCTCTACCATTTGTGTCAGTACTTATATGGTAATCTAAGTTTCCTACTTCACTCTTTTTATCCTTATGACAATCAGGAAGACCAGTAAAACCTTCTGTTATAACTCCATCAGGATGAAGAACTTGTGTCTTTGCTTTTCTTCCGATAGGATTAATTACAGGAGGAAGATTCTTTGAAACAATTCCACAAACTCTTCTTACTGTAACAGGGAAATTATCTATTTTAAATGAAGTTTCGCATCCGCTAGTAAATGGATCTTCTAAAAGAATAGACTCCTTAGTGAATATATCTTTTGCAAAAACAAATCCATCTTCAAAAGAAACCCCTTGAAGTTCAGCAAATCTAATACTATCAACTTCAAGATATCTTGCAAGATTAACCATTTCTTTAGCAACTTTAAAAGAATTAATTCCTCTGCCAAACAGATTAGCATTGATACGGATATTCATAGATGGATTTTTTTCTTTTAACCATTTTACTGAATTACGAATATCTTGAAATTCTGGCATTCTTGTTTTAGCTTTAAAATCAAAGATGCCAAAATTAATATTTTCGTCTGGACTATGAATAGATATATTCAATCCCGAAAGTAATTGAAAATTTCTATTTTCAACATAAAATTTGCTTAAATTAGATCCATTAGTTGTAAGATATATCTTTTTATTGATAATTGATGAAAGATAAAGCATACTTGAAGAGAAAGTAGGTTCCCCACCGACAAGCAAAATATTCTTTGCTGGGTGTTTATTGATAATCTCAATTATTTTATTAGGACTAATATCTTTCAAAGGAACATAATGTTTATTATTCCTTTGAACACAGAATGAACATTTTGCATTACAATAATTAGTAAAAATAACATCTAAACAATCCCCATATTTTCCAGAGCAAGGATTATTAGGATGACAAACAGAACAAATAGAAGGACAATCTTTACTATTACTTGTTTTTTTCATAAAATGCCCTTCTATTTGTTGAATTGTCGAATTGCTGAAGAAATCCTTAATTGTCAAAGGATTCAAAATCGTCCTGTTGACCACGCAACAGTTCTCTTTCTTTATTTTCTTTCAACATTTGTTCAGTCCTGCGAATTTGCGCCCAATGTGCCTTACGCTTATTGCGAAGTCCTTGCGGCTTCTTATATCCGCTATAAGGAATACTACCCGAACCACCAGCTAGAACCGATGTACCTTGCTTCATCTTGTAACCTTCTTTCTTTTTGTTTTAGGCTACTTTTAAAGTAACCTGTTTTCCCTTTGAGACTCTAATATACTAAAAACCACAGCAACAGTCAATAGAAATTTTCAGAAATTTTTTCCAGTGTTTTTGTCCCTGCTAGAGCCAACCTAATAGCGAAAGCCACTAGAGAACCTAGAGAGCCAAAATTACTTTTAAATCTTAATAAATGGCTGTATCTTAACTAATTCCTTAAGTTCTTTTTCCCCACCCCAATGTTTCTTATAATAAGGCGTATTCATAAACCATTTAAGCCATCTTCTATTTCTCATTCCACTATTAATAGATATATGTTTATCATTATTTATCATTGACACAGTTTTTACTACTTTACCTGTAAAAGGATTAATAATTTCTTTTTTGGTTCCATTATTGTCTAATACAAATGGAGGATGCTTTCTATTATTTTCTTCTTCTGCTTTTGTAATAAAGGAATAAAACCCAAAATCACCTAAAGTTTCTTTTGTAAATTTAGCTGCATCAATCAAGCATTGTTCAATAGTTAATGCTCCGCCCTCTCCATGAGCATAATGTTCCCATTTAGTATAATCTGCCCATTCATTATTATTTGCTTCAACACTTCCCATAAATATTGAAATGGAGGTTTCCCACCAAAATTCAACGTGATCAAATTTCCATTCTTCCCCATAAACTTCTTTATATGGTTTATAAATACAGAGATACTTGTCTTTCTTAGGATATTTGCTAAATTCTTTTGGAAATTTCTTTCTATTGGCAGAAGTGTTCCAAACAGCTATAGGACCTAATTCAGTAATTCCTCTTTTACAAACTTCTTGTATACTCCAATAAATAACATCATTATCTTTTTTGATGGCAGGGTGATCTACAAGAAACATTTTTGCTTTAATTGCTTCTTTTCTAATGCTATCAGGGATAAATACCCCATTATCTCTTTTCAATAACATATCCATTTTTTTACTCATAATTATTTTCCTTCTTCATTCTCCAGAAGAAAATAAGGGTTAATGACTTTAAAACTAATCTTAGGATTAGTTTTTAAACGACATACAATTCCTTCTCTTTTTCTCTTGAATAATTTAGAATCACCTTGACTCAATTTAACCATAAAGTCAATAACTTCTTTTGTTTCTTTTCCTTCTCCTATTTCTTTAGATGGAATGAAGGATTTTGTAAGAATAGGAACTGTCTTTAGCCCTAATTCTTTACATGTGGATTCCATTTCATCTACACTACACATTATACTATCTTTAAAAAGATTAAACACTAATAAATCAATATCTTCAAGTTTATATTTATTTTTTTGAATTGATTGACCTATACATTCTCCCTGTATAGTAATAAGAAATGGATAATCTTTCATTACTTTTTCGAGATTATACTTATCTACAAGTCTCCAGAAAGAGCTATTGGTTTTTGTTTTCAACCATATATTCCTTGAGCAGACTCCAAATTTTTTAACTTTTCTACCCCATTTACTAATAATATAGGTAAAAAATGTAGCTGATTGGCCATCACATTTTTCAGTAATATACCATTCTTCATTATAATGTTCCATTAAGAGTTTGCCACAGACCTGAATGCGATTCTCGTCTGTTTTAATAATTCCAAGTTTTGATGGCCAATTACCCTTAATATTAGAGTTTAATGCGAGATATACTTTTCTAAATATAGAGATATTCATCATGAAACGCATGAATTTAGATCTATTTTTTTTAGAAATATTAATTTCCTCATCTTCTTCACTTGCTCTGACATAATTTTTAATTCCAATAATATCAGTAACATCCTTGCCTTCTTCAATTTTACAATCAGAAGGAAGAATAGAGATAGGCATAACAAGCCCCTCACTGATCTGTTTTCTAAATTTTCTAATCTTAATTCTAAATTTACATTCTCTAAGATCTTCAAATTCTGGTTTTTCAGGACAAATAGAATCGCACTCGATATAGATTACTTTTTCACCGACATAATATTTATTTTTTTTAATAACACAATCATAACCTAAATCTTTTAGATTACAAACATCAATTTTATCTGCTCCTTCAATAGGAGAGATTTTTTCAATGATACGAATTGTTGCTAATTGTCTCATTTATTTTTTTACCACGAAATTTCTACATTATAATATTTGTCACCATATTCCTTAACAAAGAATTCCAATGCTTGTTTTTGCCAATCTTCTTTCGCTGCATCTAACAAGTCTTTCCAATTAATTGAGATAAAGCAGCCATATCTAGGCTCATAATTAACCGTTCCTTTAAACCTACAAAAATCTGTGTCGTTGTTTTTCATCATTTATCTTATATGTTTATTGGTTTGTAACTGGCACCGTAGGGACCAGTAAGAAATCGTGACAAAATATTCCTGCTTGCATTTATATCTGCGTTATCAGCGTGACCACAACTCTGACAGCGGAATACTTCTCCGTCACGATTCTTCTTATCAGCAAGACCACATTTTGGACAGGTAATACTAGTATTGTAAGGAGAGACAGTACGAAAAGCAATACGATTGTCTTCGCACCTTTGTTCTAGTCTTCCTAACCAGTATTTCCAATTCCAACTGCCGATAGAACGACGAATATTTTTACTCAATCGTCGTTTGAGTTTTGAGTTCTTACCCAAATTCTTTAATCCTTCAACCACAATTAAATCAGGATTGGTTTTAATAACTTCCTTGGCTACTTCATTAATTCTCTGTTTTAAAGCCCTTCTAGCCCTATCCTTGCCTTTAGAACCTTGTTTGCATCTCTTGACTCGCTCTATGTTTTGCTTAATATCTGTTCCAAGTTGCTCTCCCGTTGAAAGAGAAGCCAAAGCATTTATTCCTGTATCAATCCCAATACATTTCTTGCCTTCTTTCTTTAATCCTGTTTCTGTCTCGAAAACAAACTGAACATAGTTTTCTGTGATAATGTAGGAATTGAGTCTCTTGCCTTTAATACACAGTCTATTATAATGCTTGTGGAATCTTATAGGTATGTCCATCGTAATTTTATTGCCTACAGAAGCGATATGAAGCCAAGCATCAAATTGTTTTGCTTCTTTACTATCTTTTAGTTCCGCTATGGTGCAGGAAACATACATTCTTTTGCCTTTGTGGACTGGTTTGACTAACTTCTTAGGTTGATTCTTCCATCTTTCTTTGTAAGCTGAAATCATATCTAATGCTTCTCTTGCGGCTACTTTTCTTAACCTAGCAGAAAGCCATGTTTGAGGAATATCCACAATAGGTTTTAGTAATTGAGTTTTGTCGGTAGGATTAGTCCAGAAATAGTCAACAAAACAATTTACTACTTTACCATATTCTTGAAGAATGGCAAGTAGTTCTTGCTTTTTCTTTTTAGTAGCGAACTTAGTGCTACATTTTGTTGACCTGATTATTTTCATTCTATTTTAAGTCCATCAAGTAATTTTCCGTCTTTTATCTTCTTTATGGTTCCCAAACATCTCGCCTCCTATTCCTTTCTCAACTGTTGGCGTCATCATACCAGAACCATTGAGTAAGTCAAGCTCTTTCTGCAATTTTTTCTCTTTTCTTCGTTTTGCTGACCTTTTCCCGTAAAGTCGCCCTGAGAATACTGCCATAAGCATCATAATATCTTGAACTAATTCCTCTTCATCATTAGAAGACGTAGACTCAACCTTATCTATTTCAACACCATAACTCTCAAAAAATCTCACCAATACATTAAATTGGAAACGTGTCAATCTATCTTTATGCTCTACAATTACTTTAGATACTTTCTTCTGGATTACAAGGTCAAATAATTTATTAAATCCACTTCTTGTATCTGACAATCCCGAACCAACATCTTTTATAATGTGTTCGACTCTATACTTCTTTTTAGCACAGTATTCAGATAGTCTTTGACTTTGCCTATCTAAATCACCTTTTTGTTTCTGTTCATGGCTACTCACTCTAGCATAAGTAGCAACAGGAAGAAGATTTCTATTGATTTCTTCCTCTTTAATTCCCATGTAAGAATTAATGTCGCTTTGCTTGTATCTACGATGACCACCTTTTGTTCTAACTGGCTTTAGAGTTCCATCGGCATCCCAATTTCGCAAAGTTTCTTGTGATACATTGAGGAGAGAACAAGTTTCTGCCATACTAAGGAGTTTATCTTTTTCTAGCATTTCGCTTCTCCTTTTCTGACTTTTTAATAAATTCAGATATAAGCGACTTGGAATCGTTTATAAATTTTTGGAACTCTTCTAGTGTTGGTTCATATCCCAAATCAAACGGAATGGGATAAATATCTCCTGTATCTAGTTCAAATTCTGTTTTAGAGACTCTAACGACCTTATGATTTTTATTTTCCATATCTTTCATTATCCTTGCAAATTTTGATGATTTCATTTTTCATACTCCTTTATTCTATATTATACTACGAAATTCCTGCAAGAAAATGAAAATATTTTTTAGGTGTTTGTAGATTTTTGTAGGTTTTCAGTCAACGGTTGTCTACCCTTTTAACTTTCAAGGTTTTTAATAACTCTATCATCAACAGGGAATTTGCCTTGAATCTTTCCACAATCAAGACAATAATCCATCTTTATATAGTCTCCTTCTCCGATTCCAATATTTCTAGGAACTTCTCCACTTTTTTCATTTTCTTTATACAAAATGTAGACTGAATCTCCACATTTACCATTAACATGAACAATCTTTTCACTTCCGCATTTATCACATTTCATTGTTTTTGTCCTTCCTCTATAGTTTCGTTTAGATCTTCAAATCCAAGATTCTCTTCTTCATCTTCCAATTTATCTCGCCAATCAAACTTTCTTTCTCGATTTACGTCCTTAATATTTTTCTTTCCCTTGTTCTTGTTTTCTTCAAGAAAATACCTATTAGTCTTTTTTGAATCGCTCATTTTTTATTATTCTCCTAAATAATTTCTTCAAATGCCACGCCTTCTCCATAGCAACCATTTGATTCTCCAAGCCATATTATACGAAAATGTGTACCAGAAAAATCAAGATCGAAAATTGTTATAGTTGCAGAATAATCAGCATTTGATTTTGTAATTCTTTTAAATGCTTTTTCATCTTTATCTAGAATTATATCTTCGGCTCTTGTAACCTTTCTGCCAATTACTTGTGACACATCCCCTTCTACTTTAAAAACTCTCACCCATTCGCAACAGTCTTGAAGATGAGACATTGTAAAGATCCTTCCAGAATCAGTTTTAATTTGAACACGAAGAGCATTGTTTTTTGCGCCAATAATTCTTTTTATTGTCATTCCCTCAAGAATACTAAATGGAACTGATTTTATCATTGTTTTTACTCCTTTTCTTACTCTTATCGTATAATCTTTTTCATATTTCATTAAACAAAACATAACGTATAGAAACATAACGTATAGGTTAAATCTTATTTCCTATACGTTATGTTTTATCATGTATTATCCCCACATTTGCTTACGCAGTAATGGGTTCAGAAGTAGCAATAACGGTCTTTACTTGCTTAACTTCTTTTGCTTCTTTTGCTGTAATTCTCTTATAGTCACGAGGCTTAAGAGAAGTCTTGCGCCAACGAAGACGAAAACGAAGCTCATCACCAGCTTTTGCCTTCTTCATAGGCTCAACATAATAAACTTCTCCCTTCGCACTATAATTACCAATACGAGAATCTTTCTTACCCCTGCCAGAATCCTTTTCACGAGGACTCAAAAGAACAGTTGCAGAAGCCAACGCAGCTCCAGTACTCTTACCAATTCCCTCATAGAATTGAATAAGCGCACTACGAGTTACAATTTGACCCTTTGACTTGCGAATGAAATCAAATCCCTTCGCATAATCAGATTCAGCACGATACGGATTTTTGTTACTCATTGTTTTTTACCTTTCTTTGTTTAACCTTTTCCTTCATCACGTGTGACAGATTAGCACCTACTATCTGCCTTGTCAAGCACTTTTTTTAGGATTTTTCCCCTATGCTGACAACACCTTTTCTCCCTTCAACACCTTTACAATAGCACATACCCTAATCGCTTTCAAGCACTTTTTTCAAAAAATTTTTATGTGAAATCCTCCTTTTTCTACCGTTTGAATATACTCTATCATACCCCCACCCCCCTGTCAACAAAAATTTTCAAAATATTTTTTTCAAAAGAAGGAATTTTTCTAAAAATATAGAACTCCCTGTTTCGTTTGGCTTGCCCTTAGATGGTAAGTTAAACCTTACGGGCAAGCCACATCAACTGGCTAATTGTGAGATAAGGTCTTGCAAATCTAATGTTTAATCCTTGGATAGTTGGGTGGATAGTTGGGTGGATAGTTGATCAGTTGTGTCTAGCATAATGTTCTCCTTAATGTAATAACGCTCTAGGATTAACTGGAGGTCTTTTCCCTAGAACTTCTTTTGCAACTTTAACAATTTCATCCCTAATACCACTTCTAAGCCAAGCATAACTAAAAGCGATTCCTACAGCACCAATATCACCCCAATCAATATGCTTTTCTGGATTATTTGTTTCTATCTTATAGGTTGAAAACCAATCAGCAATACTAGGATTAAAAAATGGATTGATATTCCTAAAGTTCCTTCTTGTTTCAACATGACAATAACCACGATCTATTCCTTTGCCTCCAATATGAGGATGAATCCAAGTGAATCTTCCTTTATTGCGACAATTTACAAAATTAACCCAAGTCCCACAATTATAATTAATTTCACCATTATGATCAAAGTTTTTAATATCATAGATGTCAGAATGATAATCAACGTTAATAAGGTTAATACATCCTGATTTATTAACGTGCGCCTTTAACCCCTCATGAGAATCAACAATATAGATATTAGGAGAAGCTCCTTTTGCTAATTCTAGAAAGTTTCTAAGATTAGCATAATCTCGATGTTTCATCCAAAAATCAATGTCAACAGAAAGATAAGTCATCTTATTCTCCATCAATCATGTTAACCAATAGCAGGTCCTGGAATTCTTATGTTATGATAACGAGTTACCATTTCTTGCGTATCTTTGTCTAAGCTATTAAACCACGTTTCTGTTTCTTGGAATTCCCTTTCTTTATTTTCAGCCTCTATATCATGTTTTTCTTTATGAGTAATTATTTCAATTTGCATTCCTAAAAGCTTATCAAGAATGCGATCAAAAATGCGAGAAAAGTAATCTGAACTTCCATAAAATTCTGGCTCTTCATATTTGGAACAAACAGAGTATGGAATACCATTTTCAACCATGTCAATTATTTTCTTTACTGTTTGGTATATATTAGATTCCGTGTCTAATATTTTAATTCCATTTTCATTAGTACTTAACAATGATTTCATAGCAAGAAGTCTATCGTTAATTTTTACAATCTTAATTGTCTTATACATTGCTATTTCCCCTTTCTGCCGCTTATATTATAACACTCTAAGGCTATAGTCAAGCAAAAAAGTTTCCTGTCTAGTATCCTCTAAAAACCCACTAAAGAACCACTCACTTCTTGAATACAAAAATAGGTTCATATTTAAAACCCTTCTTCATTAATGCAGATAAGCTCATCTTATAGGTTTTTATGTAATTAAATCCTATTTTCTCTGATAAATCTAATGTGTCTTTTTCTAGTTCTTTATATGATTTTACATTTGCTATATTTATTATAAAATATCCATCCTTCTTTATAGAATAGTAACACTTATCAATAAGAACCTTTAAGAATTTCTCTTTCCATTCTTCTTTTGTCTTATATCTATTACATGATTGAGTATCTTCATTAGAATATATCTCTTGAGAAAAGTAAGGTGGACTAGAAAATGCTAAACTATAACGATCTTTTTCTAAATTTGAATCTTCAAATGGAAGATTGTAGATATTGACAGGAATAATATGATCTAATGCTTTATTAAACTTAAGTAAATTATCATATGTTTCAGTACAAGGCTCAAATCCATTATATGATAATACTTTTTCAGAGGTTACTGCGCCTAATAATCTTCCACCATATCCACATGAAAAGTCTAATACATCCCCATTATTAGCATAATTATCATATATGTATTTCGCTACTGTAGGTCTAAAATTACTTACTCTTTGAGAACCATTTGACAAACACAAGGCTTTTCTTATACCAGCATCACTTATATTATCCCCTAATTTGATTCTTTTATCAATTGCTTTTTTGAATTTTTCATCATCAAGATAGGTTTCCATAGGAGATACAAAACCATTACTTTTCACAGACCACATATTAGGCATATAGTAATTGGCTAAATTTAATCCTAACATTAGCTGTTTAATTACATTGTCTTCTTGTAATAAGGAATTAGATTCAAAATATTTTAACTTATTAAAGATATCAAACCTGTCCTTTATAGGTAAATTAAAATATGGGAATCCGTTAGAACGATAATGATTGAATACTTCTTTTTTGTATTCAATCATTTCTTCTTTTGTAAAAAGTTGCCATTCAGACTTATTTATAAAGATATTCATTTCATGGGAATAGCAGGAACCCAAGCTCCATGTCTGTTACAACTTGTATGACAAGACTTATTCTTATATTCAATGATATATTGTTCCCAAACCTTCATAGTTTCTTTTAATTGTCCTGCTTCCCATTGAAGTAAGAGATCGTGGGCACAAATTGCTCCTCTTTCAAAACTTACTTCAATAGAAACTTTTTTAATTAAGTCAGCAATTTCAGTTTTTTTAGACATATTAATAATTCCTGTGAATGATATAAGTAGTTCCTTTATTAGAGATTCTTATAACTTTATCAAGTGGGATGGTCCTCCAAGCCCCTCTCCCAATAACTTTACCTTCTTGATTCTTGACAACCTTATTAGCATCAAGAACTGTCATTTGATTATTTTTCTTATCAATAGCTTTTCTGTTAGCCTTTGTAGAAACAGAATTATCCTTTTCTTTTGGAGCCTTAGCTATAGAAGGTTTACGAACATGTAATCTATAGGACATCTTTCTAAGAGAATTATCTTCTCTCTTATAAAAATGAACAGAACCAATAAGATTTCCTGCTTCTTCTATTTTACTTCTGATCCAATCTGTCGGAGGATTAAAAGCTTCAACAGTTCTTCTATTATCTAAATAGTTATTAGGTAATACTACTGCTGATGGATAATTTGGGTTTGTTTTTTTGAATACTAATCTTGTCATTTTATTTCTCCTTATTTTATTCGTCTTCATCATCTTTTATCTTTTTTAGTTCTTTTTCTAATAATAATTCTTCATCGGTTTTGATTATGGTATCAATTCCCTCTTCTGGATCATTATCTAAATCCTCTGTTTCTTCTTCAATTGGTTCTGTTGGCTCTGTTACAGAAGCTTCATTTTCATCTTTTTCATCTTTTTCGTCTTTAGATTCAGTTTTAACTTCTCCTGTACTTTCAACCTCTTCATATTCTTCATCCTTTAAAGGCTTCTGATAATCTAAATCTTCATAAGAGATAGAATTTACAGTTTGAAGATATTCTTTTTTACTTTTATGAATCTCTTTAGGTTCAATTTTAGGAATAAGTTCTTTTATATTACCTGTCTTTGCACACTTGTTACAAGTATATATATCGCCTTTTATATCTTCTGTAGTTAATGCAAGTTGACAAGATGGACAATGCCCTGCAAACTTGAGTATTCTCATAGGCTTATTTTGAATTTCTGGCTCTTTTGAAGGAATATTATAAATTACCTTCTTAGGTCTTCCTCTTTTCTTTCCATTTTTACTAATCTTTGTGCGAGAGGTAGTTACAGAACCGATTACCTTCTTAGGTCTTCCTCTTTTGCCCTTTCTTTTGACAATATGTTTTCTCTTATTGTAAGGATTTCTTTTAACTACTTTCTTAGCCTTTTTCATACTTTATTTTTCTCCTATTTTCTGTAACGGGTTATTATACAAGAATTATGTCTATTTTACTAAGATTTATATAGACAATTATTCAGTGGACACATTCAGTGTAAGACATTCAGTGTATATAGATTTCTATTGAAACAAATTTAATAGAAATTAAAAATAGACCAAAAAAGCCATATAATTAAAATTAATATTAAATGATTTCTAACAATTGATTTCCAAGATTTTTTTAATGGAGCAATCTGACCAGTATCTTCTTCTTCTCTAGGATAAATCCAGAACATTTTTATATAAAAACAAAACAATATCCAAGCTATACCTAAAGCAATTATTAACCAAGGAAATAATATAAGACAAAACTTTATGGTTAATGCGTGTCCAAATAATGTTGTAACTGGAAGCTGTTCCATTTTATTTATCCTTTATTTCTACTATTTCTACTTCTTCAATCTCTTCTTTTTTAGTATTTTGAATATTTTGAGGAGGATAATTAAGTATTTTTATAGATTCTTCTTTTGCTATTTTATCAATAAACTCACTAGCGGCATGAAAAAATCCTTCTCTCCAAGCATAATAATCATTATTTTGATTTTCTTCTCTATAAGGGCAACCATGTATAGATTTGTTCTCTTTCAAGAATGCATCCATGCCCTCATTGAAAACAACATTGATTCTAAACTTATTTATATTCGGTTCTTTTACTTTATCGCTATTCATTATTTCTCCATTTTATTTGCATTTAATAGTTTAGTCTTTGCACTAATTTTTGGATCTGAATCTTTGCATTCAACATACCAAATTTCTCCAGAAGATGTTCTAACCAAGAAACAAAAGCAATCATGGTTAGGAATATTAATAACTTCTGAATTAGGAAATGATTCATTAACAGAATTCATACAACTAGCTATATTATCTCCACTACATCCAGCAATAAATAATGAAGAAAATAGAAGAAACATTGTTATTGTGATCATCTTTTTCATTTTATCTCCTTTTACAGTATGACATCAATTAAACCATAATTCTTTGCTTCTTCTGCCGACATGAAATTATCTCTTTCAGTATCTCTTTCTATCTCTTCTTCCTTCTTACCAGTATTCTTAGCAAGAATAGAATTAACAATAGACTTTAATCTAAGAATTTCTTTGGCTTGAATTTGAATATCTGTTGCTTGTCCTTTCGCTCCACCTAAAGGCTGATGAATCATAATTCTAGACAAAGGTAAAGAATGTCTTTTACCTTTAGTTCCAGAAGATAATAGAATAGATGCCATACTAGCACATTGCCCAATACAATATGTCGCAATAGGACATTTTAAAAATCTCATTGTATCAAGAATTGCGAATCCATCTGTAATGACCCCACCTGGTGAGTTAATATACATGTCAATTTGTCTCTTTGCATCTTCTCCTTGTAAATAAAGAAGTTGAGCTACGACAATATTAGCCATATGCTCTTCAATCTCTCCACCTATAAAGATAATTCTGCTTTTAAGCAATCTTGAATAAATATCAAATGCTCTCTCGCCTTTTGGGGTTTCATCAATTACCATTGGAACTAGTGTATTCTTCATTTTATTTCTCCTGTTCTTTAAGTGCATCACTGGCTAAAATCAACTGAACTATATTGGTGGTTATAAATCCTAAACCTTCAACATATCCAACGAAATCATCAAGTTTTATACGTTGTAGATGAATATCTAGTATAAATTGTTCGTTTGGTGTGTCATAGATTAAATAATTATTAGCATCTACTTTTACCTTTAATGCCTCAAGTATAAATAATTTAGCCTCTTTTGAAAAAGCTAGTATAGGTTTATCCATATTTCTCCTTTTATTTTTTATTTTCTTTGATTCTGTTATAAATAATGTACACAATAATTCCTAGAACTATAGGAACTATAAATATTTTTATAACATGAAAGATTACTGAGATTAAGATGGCCAACATCAGAAACCAGAAGAATGTTCTAATTAAACTAATCATTTTTATTTCTCCATTATTTTGTCAATTCTGTTATCCATATCTTCTATAGCACTTTTTTCTAATTCTTCTATATCCTTTTTTGCGTATTCAATCTCTACTAACTCTTTTTTTATAATGGTTTTTAAATGTCTTATATTAAATAATTGTTTTTTTGTTAATTTCATTTTTATTCTCCTTAATAATAACCACTGTTATAGTTTTCCCTTATTACAAGCCATAATATTACTTGAACAATCAATTGTACTATTCCATATACCCACAACCAGCAACTAGAAGGCTTGATTTTAATATAATCTAACTCAGACCAATTTCTCTTTTCAAAATTAACCTTAATCTCATTTTCAATTTTGGGCAGTATAGAATCATCAATAGGCTCTTCTTTAAACATCTTCTCAAGATTGGTTAATAAAATCTCATTCTTACACCATGAAAATGCTTTTGTCCATACAACATTTGTAATTCCACTTTCTAATGTTCCTATTCCATAACATATTACTATATCATTTTTCTTACCGTTTAAAAACTTATCTCTTTGATAATCCCCTAACTTAGAATCAGCACTATTAAATCCAACAATAATTACATTACCCTTTTTACTAGCTCCAATTCTTGCATTTAACTGGTCAAATTTAGTAATGTCAATTTTAGTTATAGCATTCCCTAACAATCTAGAAGACCTATAAATATTGCCAGAATAAGGATATTCAAATACTGGAACATTTTGAGGAACAGGATTAAAAGAGAATGAAGATGGAGAGGCTTTTACTCTGTTCTTAAATGATTTTTCAATTGTAATCGGAATACATATATCTTTACTTACATAAGTATGATAGACATTTCTATCTCCACTACAAAATCCACTCTTATATGGAGTTGTTGACGAAGTATTATCAAAAACTCTACTTAATTTATTGAAATAATTGTTATCAATAGATATAGTTTCTATGTTCCCAAATCCAAAATTAACATCCATTTCAGAATAATTATCTTTATTCGCATGTTCTGTTGTGTAATAAGTTGAAATTGTTCTTCCTTTACTATCTGTAATATGATGAGATTGCTGATATTCTTCTACCCAAGGCGGATAATAAGTTGCAGACATTATAGACCCTGTCCAAATTTCTGTATCTTTTGTCATACCATGAATTGTTAAGATATGAAGTAAAAAAGCAATTATAAATGCTGAAATACTTCCTACTGCCCATTGTTTAATAGCAAGTTCCACATCTTTTAGCAAGAAACACATTAGACCAAGAATCATAACTGGAATTATTGCAAGCAAATAATAAATATACATTCTTTACTCCTTTTTTAGAAATCACCATCTATCAGTTTGTCAAGAATCTTTTTATTCATTTTAATTTTCTCAAAGACTAAAAAGTAACTATGATATATTCTAGCATGTTTCTGTTTAAAATTAGACATCTTTTCTTGTGGCATAGGCATTCTATGATTAGCAACTAAGATGAATAAATCAACTAATCTTAACCCTAAAAGTTCTCCCATCTTTATGACCATACTATGAGTACAATGCATTTTATGGTTATGAATTATATCTTGACACTTAAAAATAAGCTTACCGTGATTCTTAAGAACCCTTCTAATTTCTGTTAAAGAGTCTAAATAATGTTCAGTTAAGTCATTATATGAATAATACCCCCCAAATCTTTTAGACATTATCATTGCCCCATCTTTATAATCTTTTCCATTCTTTATATAGGTTAGGAATGGAGGATCGAAAACTATACTATTCAAGCTATTATCTGATAATTTAATATTTGTAGAATCTCCCTGCTTAATCCAATCCTCTGTAGGACAAATATCAAAACACAATTTTGGCTTATCAATGTTTTTCCAAAAGACTCCATTTCCATAGGTTATATCTGCTTCAAAACCTTCTGGACAATGTAATTCTTTAATTGCATTTAAAATATCGTCTTGAGAATTATAACAGGAGCGAATAGTTTCAGTTTTTTCTTTTATTGTTTCCATTGTTTCTTAATGTCCACCTTAATTTTCGTCTAAGTATGCAGTATGTAAATCAATTTCGTTTTCAATATTTTCTCTTGCACTTTGTTCTCTATTAGAAAAGAGAGGATAATCAGAAGGGTATATTTTCTTACGAGCAAGAAACTTTCTAACAAATTCTGCTCTTCCTCTTACCCATTTATCAAAATACATATTCTCATCAAAGTTATCTTTCTTATCCTTCTTTTCTTTTTCTCTATATTCATTACAGACAAGATCATAATAGCTATTATATTCTGATTGTGTACCACCAAGAGTCATAAGATCAACACTAGCGAAGACTCTTTCATCTTCTGTATTGTATTCACAAGTATTATGTTTTGTTGCTTCAATTAATGTCTTAACTTTATTAATCGTAGTAGTATATAACTCATCTCCATTAACACGAGATATAGATATATTATCTATTTCATTTATTGCAATCTTTATTGCTTCATCTTCATTTGGAACTATATCATGCATTAGCCAAGCATAAAGAATAACTGGATCTGTTTCTTTATAATACTTTTGT
>Ga0316231_1001199_pt1 | contig 29972 bp, 18 predicted proteins | sample TBH18027metaG_FD_206002 | JGI IMG/M metagenome (GOLD analysis project Ga0316231, IMG submission 206002) | Freshwater microbial communities from Trout Bog Lake, Wisconsin, USA - TBH18027 | ecosystem: Environmental > Aquatic > Freshwater > Lake > Hypolimnion/Profundal zone | place: USA: Wisconsin... | reverse complement strand
AGCCGGCGGCGATCAGCGGCGCGGTGGCGAAGCCGAACTCGTCGGCCCCCAGCAAAGCGCCAATCACCACGTCGCGGCCGGTGCGCAACCCGCCATCGACCTGCACGGCGATGCGGCCGCGCAGGCCGTTCAGCACCAGGGTCTGCTGGGTTTCGGCCAGGCCGATTTCCCACGGGCTGCCGGCATGGGTCAACGAGGTCAGCGGCGAGGCGCCGGTGCCGCCTTCGTAACCGGAGATGGTGACATGGTCGGCACGGCACTTGGCGACGCCCGCCGCCACGGTGCCGACGCCCACTTCCGACACCAGCTTGACCGAGATGCGGGCGGCGCTGTTGACGCTCTTCAGGTCGCGGATCAGCTGCGCCAGATCTTCGATGGAATAGATGTCGTGATGCGGCGGCGGCGAGATCAGGCCGACGCCGGGCGTGGAATGGCGCACCTTGGCGATGTTCTTGTCGACCTTGTGGCCGGGCAGCTGACCGCCTTCGCCGGGCTTGGCGCCCTGGGCCATCTTGATCTGGATGTCGTCGGCGTTGACCAGGTATTCGGTGGTGACGCCGAAACGGCCCGACGCGACCTGCTTGATCTTGGAGCGCATCGTGTCGCCGTTGGGCAACGTCACGAACCGGTCGGGCTCCTCGCCGCCCTCGCCGGTGTTGGAACGGCCGCCGATGCGATTCATGGCGATGGCAAGGGTGGTGTGGGCTTCGCGGCTGATCGAGCCGAAGCTCATGGCACCGGTGGCGAAGCGCTTGACGATATCGACCGCCGGCTCGACTTCGTCCAGCGGCACGCCTTCGCCCGGCTTGAAGCGCATCAGGCCGCGCAGGGTCAGCAGGCGCTCATTCTGGTCGTTGATGGCCTGGGCGAAGAGTTGGTACTCGGCCGGGTTCTTGCCGCGCACCGCATGCTGCAGGCGGCTGACGCTGTCCGGCGTCCAGGCATGGTCCTCGCCGCGCAGGCGGAAGGCATAGTCGCCGCCGACATCCAGCGCATTCTGGTAGATCGGGGCGGAGCCATAGGCGTCGCGATGGCGGCGCACGCACTCCTCGGCGATCTCCTTCAAGCCGACGCCTTCGATGGTTGTGGCGGTGCCGGTGAAATACTGCTCGATGAACTTGCTGGAGAGACCGACCGCGTCGAAGATCTGTGCCCCGCAATAGGACTGATAGGTGGAGATGCCCATCTTGGACATCACCTTCAGGATGCCCTTGCCCACCGCCTTGATGTAGTTCTTCTGCACTTCATAGGGCTTGAGCGGCAGCTTCTGGTCCTGACGAATCTGCTCCAGCGTCTCGAAGGCCAGATACGGATTGATTGCCTCGGCGCCATAGCCGGCCAGGACGCAGAAGTGATGCACTTCGCGCGCTTCGCCGGTTTCCACGACCAGACCGGTCTGCATGCGCAGGCCCTGGCGCACCAGGTGATGATGGATCGCCGCCGTCGCCAGCAGGGCGGGAATGGCGATGCGGTCCGGCGCGGTGGCGCGGTCGGACAGGATCAGGATGTTGTTGTCCGCCAGCACCGCATCCGTGGCATTGAGACAGATGCGCGTGACGGCGTTACTCAGGCCCTCGGCGCCTTCGCTGGCCGGCCAGGTGCAGTCGATGGTGGCGGTGCGGAAGGCGCCGTCCACCAGTTCGCTGATCGAGCGGATCTTCTCGACATCGGCATTGGTCAGCACCGGCTGGCTGACTTCCAGCCGCTTGTGTGCGCCTGCTTCGCCCAGACCCAGCAGGTTGGGGCGCGGGCCGATCATCGACACCAGGCTCATCACCAGCTCCTCGCGGATCGGATCGATCGGCGGGTTGGTGACCTGGGCGAAGTTCTGCTTGAAATAATTGTAGAGCAGCTTCGGCTTCTTCGACAGCACCGCCAGCGGCGTGTCGGTGCCCATCGAGCCCAGCGGATCGTCGGCGGTCTTGGCCATCGGCTCAAGGAAGAACTGGATGTCTTCCTGGGTGTAGCCAAAGGCCTGCTGGGTATCGAGCAGCAGCGCCGGATCGTTGGCGGCGGGGCGGCGATCTTCCGGCAGCTCCGGCAGCTCTTCCAGCTTGAACTGGGCGGCCTTGAGCCAGTCTTCGTACGGCTCGGCGGCGGAGAACTTGGCCTTGATCTCCTCGTCCTGGACGATGCGGCCTTCCTCGAAGTCGATCAGCAGCATCTTGCCGGGCTGCAGGCGCCATTTGCGGAGGATCTTCTCTTCCGGCACGGGGATGACACCGGATTCCGACGCCAGGATCACCAGGTCGTCATCGGTGACGATGTAGCGGGCGGGGCGCAGGCCGTTGCGGTCCAGGGTGGCGCCGATCTGGCGGCCGTCGGTGAAGGCGATGGCGGCGGGGCCGTCCCACGGCTCCATCAATGCGGCATGGTATTCGTAGAAAGCCTTGCGCTTGGCATCCATCATCTTGTTGCCGGCCCAGGCTTCCGGGATCAGCATCATGACGGCATGGGCCAGCGGATAGCCGCCGGCGACCAGCAGTTCCAGCGCATTGTCGAGGCAGGCGGTATCGGACTGGCCGTGCGGGATCAGCGGCCACATCTTGTCGAGGTCGGGGCCCAGCAGCTCCGACTCCATGGTGCGGCGGCGCGCATTCATCCAGTTGACGTTGCCGCGCACCGTGTTGATCTCGCCATTGTGGGCGATGAAGCGGTAGGGATGCGCCAGCTTCCAGCTCGGGAAGGTATTGGTGGAGAAGCGCTGATGCACCAGCGCCACCGCCGAGATGCAGAGCGGGTCGGCCAGGTCGCGGTAGAAGCGGCCGACATCATGCGCCAGCAGCAGGCCCTTATAGACGACGGTGCGGGTCGAAAAACTGGGCATATAGAGCTCGGTGATCGCCGGCAGCTTGTGCTTCTTCGCCAGCTCGGCCAGCGGGTTCTGGGCCTGCTTGCGGATGGTCAGCAGCTTGCGTTCGAACGCATCCTGGTCGCGGGTGTGCGGCCCCCTGCCGATGATCGCCTGGCGGATCAGCGGCATGCCGTCCAGCACGGTCTTGCCCAGCCCGGCCGGATCGGTGGGAACATCACGCCAGCCCAACAGCGTCTGGCCCTCGACGCGAATGAAATGCTCGAATTGCTTGACCACGATCTCGCGCGCCTTGGCCTCGCGCGGCAGGAAGCACATGGCGACAGCGTAATCGCCCGGCGGCGGCAGCGGCACGCCGGCCTGGCCGGCCCAGTGGCGGAACAACGGGTCGGGAATCTGAATCAGGATGCCGGCGCCGTCGCCCACCAGCGGGTCGGCGCCCACCGCACCGCGATGGTCGAGATTGATCAGGAGCTGCAGCCCCTGGCCAATGATGGCATGGGACTTCACACCCTTGATATTGGCGACAAAACCGACGCCACACGAGTCATGCTCGTTCGCCGGATCGTATAGCCCCTGTTTTGGCGGCAGACCCATAACCCAACCTCAATTGCGGACGCGGACTTCCTGCCCCCACCCTCGTCTTGAGGGAAAGCACGGAAATTGCCCGTTCTTATAAGAATTACCCGCTATGTGACCATGCTGCCAGTTGCGGCGCAACATGACAGATGCGCAAAGCCTGCGGTTCTTTGCCCTCTGGCACGAAAGTTTCTGGCGAAAACTTATGGGGAGGCGTCTGAAATTTCAGGGCTTCATGTCTTTCGAGGCAGCATCCCGGTGCGCTCCAGCTTGCCCCAGCCGACGAACGGACCCTTCAAGGCGGTGCTGATGGAGCGCAGCACCACGTAATACATGATCTGCCGGTAGCCGAAGCGCTGCAGCGGCAGCCACCAGATCAGCTTCCAGTCCTCACCCTTTTCCATCAGGAAGCCGATCATGGCGGCGACCAGGTCCACCACCATGAAGACGGCATAATAAGTCAGCACCAGCTGGAGATTGACGAAGGTGAAGTCGTCGGGGTGTTGGAGGTAGGCGAAATACTGGCTCATCAGCTGCCAGACCAGCAGCAGATCGGCCACCGGGGCCAGGGCCGTCAACAGGATCTGGAACAGCCAGACCTGGGGCAGCGCCACCATGCCCAGCTCGCCATGGCTGGGGCTGAAGGTGATGCCGCGATACTTCCACAGGCATTGCAGCGTGCCATAAGCCCAGCGGAAGCGCTGCTTGGCCAGGCCGCGTACCGTCACCGGCGCTTCGGTCCAGGCGATGGCGCTGGAATCGAAGCGCACGCGATAGCCGCGGGTCTGGATCGCGATGGTGAGATCCTGGTCCTCCGCCAGCGTATCGGTGGGAAAGCCGCCCAGTTCGGCCAGCACGCTGCGGCGCCAGGCGCCCACCGCGCCGGGCACCACCGTCAGCACGCCGATGGCCGAGAGCGCCCGCCGCTCCAGGTTCTGTGCCACGATATATTCCAGCGCCTGCCAGCGGGTGATCATGTTGACCCGGTTGCCCACCTTGGCATTGCCCGCCACCGCGCCGACCTCGGGATCGGTGAACCAGCGCACCAGGCGGCGGATGGTGTCGGGGTTGAAATGCGTGTCGGCATCCAACGCCACCACCACCTCGCCATGCGCGTTCTTCAGGCCGACATTGAGGGCGTTGGCCTTGCCGCCATTGGGCACCGAGATAACCCCAACGCGGCTGTCGCGCATGAAGTGCGACTTGGCGATATAGGCGGTGTGGTCCTTGGAGCCATCATCGATGACCAGGATTTCCAGGTTGGGATAGTCCGAGGCCAGGATGCCTTCGATGGTGGAGACGATCACCTTCTCCTCGTTGAAGGCCGGAATCAGGACGCTGACCAGCGCCGCCTCGCCCGCCGCGTCAGGCGGCACCTCGCGCCGGAACAGCTTTTGCCAGAAGGCCAAGCCGCATAGCAGCAGCAGTCGCCCCACCCCCAGCACAATGGCGCCCAGGAAGCAGTAATAGAGCCCCCGGCCGATGGCGCTGAGCGCCAGGAATACCAGCCGGTCGGCATAGAGCGAAATGGTGACCGGCAGGGCAGGCATGACATCGTCGCGCGTCAGGCAAGACGGCTTGCCGCGCGTCGCCACCCGGCACATCAGGTCCGACACCGGCACGAACTGGTAGCCCTTCGCCCGCATCGTATCGATCAGGATCGGCAGGAACGCCACCGCATTGCTGCGGTCGCCGCCCGAGTCATGCATCAGGATGATGTTGCCGCGCAGATCGGGATTGGGATTGTTCACCAGATCGAGGGTGCGCTTCATCATCTGATCGGGCGTGTAGCCCTTCCAGTCCAGCGTCTCGATATTGGTGCTGATGGTGGTATAGCCCAGTGACTGGGCCAGCTGGATCGGCTCGATCTCGGCGGCATCGCTGGGGGCGGTGTCGGCGAGATAGGGCGGGCGGAACAGCCGCATGGAATGGCCGGTCAGGGCTTCGAACAGGCGCTGGGTGGCGTTCAGCTCCACCCGCACCGCGCCCAGCGGCGTGTCGGCCAGGTTGGGATGCGTGTAGGTGTGATTGCCGATCTCATGACCTTCGGCCAGCACGCGTTGCACCAGGCCGGGATGGGCCTCCATGTTGCCGCCGATCATGAAGAAGGTGGCGGGGGCGTGCTTGGCCTTGAGAATGTCGAGCAGCTGCGGCGTCCATTCCGGATCGGGCCCGTCATCGAAGGTGATGGCCAGCTTCTTGGGCGCCGAGGCGCCCATCTGGCGGATCACGTAATTGGTGGGCAGCGCGGTGTAGCGCGAATCGACAATGTCGCCCGTCGCCACATCGAAGGTCAGATCGCGCGCGCCCGCGGTCGGATCGGATTCCACCCAGAGAATTTCACCCTGTCCCGCCGTTCCGCTCCCGAAGGCTTCGTCCGGCGCGATGTGCCGGAGCGATGGCGGCGCCGGCAGATTGTAGGGCCGTCCCAGCAGCGGCAGGATGGAAGGGTCTTCCATTCCCAGCCGCCAGAAGCCGTAGCCGGCCGGGCGATAAGCGTCGGCGGCGTGTATTTGGTTGAAGGCGGTAATGGCGTCGAGAAACCAGACGTCATGCACGCCATCGGTGTCTTCGTAGCGGAAGTGCGGATTGTTGCTGGTATGATCGAAGGCGACGGTGGCGCCGGCATCGCGCGCATAGACCATGGTGTCGCTGAAGCCCAGCTGCGTCGCGGTGGACTGGCCCTTGACCCAGTCATAGCCGTAATTGGCGAGCAGCACGATGGTGGAGGCGGCGGGCAGCACCGCCATGCGCTTGTCGAGATTGGCTTCGTACCAGTCCTGGCTGGCGATGGGACCGGCCTCGCCCGTGCTGTAATGCTCGTCCAGGGCCATCAGCATGGTGTAATCGACGACACTGGCAAAGCTGGCAAAAGGCCAATTGTCATCATCGAAAGGCGCCGTCACCGCCACGACCCAGCCATGGCCGGCAAAGCTGGCCGACAGCGCCGACAGGAACAGCTTCAGATTGCCATAGGCGGCGGGCGGCACGCTTTCGAAGTCCACCACCACGCCCTGCAGCCTGTTGGTGGCGACGAAAGCGCCGACATCGGCGATCAATTGGTCGCGGCGGCCCTTGTCGTCCAGCAGCTTCTGCAATTCCGGGCCGTACCAGTGACCGCCGCTGACATTCTGCAGCAGCGGCAGGATGGCGACACCCGGCTTGACGCCGCGCATGTAATCCAGCGCCGCGCGGTCCAGGCTGGGCTTGAAGGTGAGGCTTGGCCCATCCAGCGTGATCCAGGTGGGCACCACCCAGTCCAGCCGCGGCAAGTTGCGCTTGAGCGAGGCAAAGCTGAGCCCCTGGGAGCCGGGCCAGTTGACATAGATGCTCACCGCCAGGGGCCGGCCCGGTTGCGGTTTGAGAACATTGGGCAGCACCCGGTCGGACATGTTCGGGACAGGATGCCGGCGGGCGAAATCCATCCGCCGCCGCCGGGCCGTTGACGCCAGCCGCTCGGCCGAGGCCACCAGGGCGGGCTTCTGGGCCCGGGCCTCGACCCTTAGCGCCACCGCCCGTTCCGGCGGGCTCATGTCCCGGCCGGGCGACGGAATGACCAGACTGGTGACGAAACCGACGCCAATCACGGTTCCCAGCACGACGAGGGCCCAGCCGAGATAGGCAAGGCGCGCGGCACGCCGGCCGGTGGCATCGAAAAAGACGGGCTTGTTGACCATGAACCTCTACGTTTGCGCGGCAACGCGCCGCAAAGCCAGTCATACAACCAGCCTTTTTCGGCGAGAAGAGGGCGAAACCCTACACGGGCCCTTGGCGTCCGAGCCGGGCGCGCTATAAGGGCACAGCCTACCAAAGCGCAGGATTCGAGTCGTGGCCGTCTATAATTGTTCGAAATGTCCGGGCTATTGCTGCTCCTATCCCGTGATCCCGCTCAAGAAGCGCGATGTCGAGCGCCTGGCCGGGCATTTCGGCCTCTCCTTCAAAGAGGCGCGCAAGAAGTTCACCAAGGTGGAAGGCGACGAGCCCTACGCCATGCGCCGCAAGGACGATGAACATTTCGGACGCATCTGCCGTTTCTTCGACACCGAAAAGCGCGGCTGCACCATCTATACGGCGCGCCCCACGATCTGCCGCGAATATCCCGGCGGCAAGACCTGCGGCTATTTCGATTTCCTGCTGTCCGAGCGTTCCTCGCAGGAAGACCCGGACCATATCGCCTCGACCTGGAATCGTTGAACGCCGGAATTTGCTGCGCCGCAGCATCATCATGGCGATTCCGCGACGGCCCTTTATGATTTATGGGCCTGCTTGTCTTGAAGGCGGCATCGGCTATTGTCCCCCACAATAAAACGTATGCAAAGCCTTAAGGGGGAAATGCACGATGACGTGGAATCAGGTCTACGATCCGCTGAACAATCAGGTCCTGTCGACCACCGTAGCGGCGATTCCGATCGTGCTGCTGCTCCTGATGATCGCCTCCAACAAGGTGAAGACCTATTGGGCGGCGGCGATCGCCCTGATCCTGACCATCGCGGTCGCGGTCTATGTCTTCACGATGCCGATGGAAATGGCGGTCAAATCGGCCGCCCTGGGCGCGGTGGACGGCTTCTGCAAGATCGGCTGGATCATCCTCAACGTCCTCTTCCTTTACCGCCTGACGGTGGAAAAGGGCCTTTTCGCCGTGTTCCAGCATTCGCTGGGCCGCATCACCAATGACCGGCGCCTGCAGATCCTGCTGATCTGCTTCTGTTTCGGCGCCTTTTTCGAGGGCGCGGCCGGCTTTGGAACCCCGGTGGCGGTCTGCGCCGCCATGATGATGGGCCTGGGTTTCTCGCCCCTCACCTCGGCGGCGATGGCGCTGTTCGCCAACACCGCCACGGTCGCCTTCGGCGCCATCGGCGCGCCGATCATCGGCCTGTCGGCCTCTTCCGGCATCGACACCATGACGCTGGGCAAGGCCATCGGCATCCAGTCCATGCCCTTCACCCTGCTGATGCCCCTGTTCATGCTGTGGGTGTTCTGCGGCTGGAAAAAGACCATGGCAGTGTGGCCCGCTGTACTGGTGGCGGCGGTCTCCTTCGCCATCCCGCAATTCATCTTCTCCTATTACGTCAGCCCCTTTATCGTCGACGTGGCGGCGGGCGGCATCTCGCTGGCGTGCTTCGTTGGTTTCATGCGGGTCTGGAAGCCGGCCGAGATCATGACCGATCCCACCGCTCGCTATGCCGATGACAGCCACAGCGACATGAAGCCGACGCCGCCGCTGGCCGCGTTGCCCACCGGCCGGCAGGTGTTCGATGCCTGGCTGCCCTGGGTTATCCTTTGCGTCGTGCTCGCCTTCTGGGCCTCCGACTACTGGAAGCACATCGCCAATATCTGGTTCGCGCCGAAATTCCCCATCCCCGGCCTGGACAAGCTGATCCTGGCGGTACCACCCGTGGTGCGGGTGGCGGCGCCGCAGGCCGGCGTCTTCAGCTTCACCTTCCTCAGCTATTCGGGCACCGGCGTGCTGCTTTCGGGCATCATCGCCGGCCTGATCATGGGCTTCTCGCCTGTGGCGCTGGTGACGCGTTGGCTCAAGACCATCTACGCCGTGCGCTATGCCCTGATCACCATCACCCTGATGCTGTCGCTGGCGACCCTGACCGGCTCGTCGGGCCTGCAGGGCACGCTGGGCCTGGCCTTCGCGGCCACCGGACCCCTCTTCCCCTTCTTCAGCGCGGTGCTGGGCTGGCTGGGCGTGGCGGCGACAGGTTCCGACACCTCGGCCAACGTGCTGTTCGGCGGCCTGCAGGTGGTCGCGGCCAACAAGGCCGGCTTCAATCCGGTGCTGATGGCCGCCGCCAATTCCACCGGCGGCTGCATGGGCAAGATCATCGCCATCTCCTCGCTGGTGATCGCGGTGGCCGCCACCGGCTGGACCGGCAGCGAAGGCAAGATCCTGCGCTTCGTCTTCCCCTATGCGGTGTTCTGGGGCGTGATGGTCGGCGTCATGGTGATGCTGCAGGCCTATGTGTTCCCCTGGAGCGTGCCGCCCATGCCGATGTAACGGCAGGTCCAAAGGTTTGTGCGAAAAGGCCGGACGCAAGTCCGGCCTTTTCATTTTGACCCCGCCGGTCCGGGCCTCTACCCTGCGCCTTCCTTGGAAAAGCCAGAAAAGACGAGCCCCATGACGAACCGGATCGAGAAAAACGGCCTGCAGGTCAGCGCCGAACTGCATGACTTCATTTCACAGCAGGTCCTGCCCGGCAGCGGCGTGGACGAAGCGCAATTCTGGGCTGGCTTCTCGGACTTGGCGCACCGGCTGGCGCCGCAGAACAAGGCGCTGCTGGCGACGCGCGACCGGTTGCAGGCCGCCATCGACGACTGGCACAAGGGGCGCCGCGGGCAGCCGCACGACGCCGCCGAATACCGCGCCTTCCTGGAAAGCATCGGCTATCTGGTGAAGGAAGGCGGCGACTTCCAGATCGGCACGCAGAATGTCGATCCCGAGATTGCCACCGTCGCCGGACCGCAGCTGGTGGTGCCGCTGACCAATGCCCGCTTTGCCCTCAACGCCGCCAATGCCCGCTGGGGCAGCCTGTATGACGCGCTCTATGGCACCGACGCCATCGCGCAGGACGGCGAACTGGCGCCGGGCAAGGGCTATAACGAGAAGCGTGGGCAGGCCGTGATCGCCTTTGCTCGCGAGGCGCTGGACCAGGCCGTGCCGCTGGCTGGCGGCTCGTGGAAGGACGCAACCGGCTTTGCTGTGAGCAACGGCGTGCTGACGCCGGCGCTGAAGGACCCGTCGCAGTTCAAGGGTTACGCCGGTGACGCCACCGTGCCGTCGCTGCTGCTGTTCGAGCGGCACGGCCTGCACATCGAAGTGCATTTCGACCGCTCCACCCCCATCGGCACGGCCGACAAGGCCGGCATCAGCGACGTGGTGCTGGAAAGCGCCATCACCACCATCATGGATTGCGAGGATTCCATCGCCGCCGTGGATGCCGAAGACAAGGTCGGGGCGTACCAGAACTGGCTCGGCCTGATGCAGGGCACCCTCACCGCCACCTTCGACAAGGGCGGCAAGGCGATGACCAGGACCCTCAACCCCGACCGCACTTACACGGCCAAGGATGGTTCGGCGTTGACCCTGCCCGGACGCAGCCTGCTCTTCATCCGCAATGTCGGCCACCTGATGACCAACGACGCCATCCTGCTCAAGGACGGCAGCGAAATTCCCGAAGGTATCCTGGACGGTGTCGTCACCAGCCTGATCGCGCTGCATGACGTGCGCCGCAAAGGTGGTTTGTCGAACAGCCGCAAGGGTTCGATCTACATCGTCAAGCCCAAGATGCACGGGCCGGCGGAAGTCGGCTTCGCCAATGCGCTGTTCGATGCCATCGAGGATGTGCTGGGCCTGGCGCGCCACACCCTGAAGATCGGCGTGATGGACGAGGAGCGCCGCACCTCCACCAACCTCAAGGAAGTGATCCGCGCGGTGAAGGACCGCATCGTCTTCATCAATACCGGCTTCCTCGACCGCACCGGCGACGAGATGCATACCTCCATGTATGCCGGGCCGATGATCCCCAAGGGCGAGATGAAGACCTCGACCTGGCTGCTGGCCTATGAAAACCAGAATGTCGATATCGGCCTGGAATGCGGCCTGCCGGGCAAGGCGCAGATCGGCAAGGGCATGTGGGCCATGCCCGACAAGATGGCCGACATGCTGAAGGCCAAGATCGGCCATCCCATGGCGGGCGCCTCCTGCGCCTGGGTGCCGTCGCCCACCGCCGCCACCCTGCATGCGCTGCATTACCACCAGATCAGCGTCGCGGCGCGCCAGCAGGAGCTGAAGTCGCGTCCGCGTGCGAAACTCTCGGACATTCTCACCATTCCGGTGGCCGACCGCCCCAACTGGGAAGCCGCCATGATCCAGAAGGAACTGGACAACAACGCCCAGGGCATTCTCGGCTATGTCGTGCGCTGGGTGGATCAGGGCGTCGGCTGCTCCAAGGTGCCGGACATCAACAATGTCGGCCTGATGGAAGACCGCGCGACCCTGCGCATCTCCTCCCAGCACATCGCCAACTGGATGGAGCATGAGATCGCCGAACCCGACCAGGTGCTGGCGACGCTGAAGCGCATGGCGGCGGTGGTGGATCAGCAGAATGCGGGCGATCCGCTTTACCAGCCGATGGCGCCGGATTTCGACGGCATTGCCTTCCTGGCGGCCTGCGACCTGGTCTTCAAGGGCAAGGAACAGCCCAGCGGCTACACCGAGCCGTTGCTGCATGCGGCGCGCCGGGAATTGAAGGGTGAGTAAAGTTTAAACTTCCGTGGTCATCCGGCCAAGCGATGCATCAGCATCGCGCAGAACCGGGATGACAACAGGAAATGGAAAAGCCCGCGGCGCGAACCGCGGGCTTTTTTTTGCTTCTGCCAGGCAGGCGCTTACGCCGAGGCGTCGAGCGCCTTGAGAATGGCATCGGTCATCGCCGTGGTGCCGACCTTGTTCATGCCCGGCTGCATGATGTCGCCGGTGCGGAAGCCGTTGGCCAGCACGGCATCGACCGCCTTTTCCAGCCGCGCCGCTTCGTCCTTGAGGCCGAAGGAATAGCGCAGGCACATCGCGAAGGAGAGGATGGAGGCTATGGGATTGGCCAGGCCCTGCCCGGCGATGTCCGGCGCCGAACCATGGATGGGTTCATAGAGCGCCGATGGCAGGCCATTCGGCTTCTTGTCGCCCAGTGAGGCGGACGGCAGCATGCCGATGGAGCCGGTGAGCTGGGCGGCTTCGTCCGACAGCACATCGCCAAACAGGTTGTCGGTGACCAGCACGTCGAACTGCTTGGGATTGCGCACCAGCTGCATGGCGGCATTGTCGGCAAGGATGTGGTGCAGCTCGACATCGCTATATTCGCGCCTGTGCAGGTCGGTGACGACTTCCTTCCACAACACGCCAGTGACCATCACGTTGGATTTTTCGGCGCTGTGCACCTTGTTGCCGCGCAGCCGCGCCATGTCGAAGGCGACGCGGGCGACACGCTCGATCTCGCTGGTGGTGTAGACGCCGCTGTCGACGGCGCGCTTCTGGCCGTCGGGCAGGGTCGTGGTCTCTTTCGGCTCGCCGAAATAAACACCGCCCATCAATTCGCGCACGATCAGGATGTCCAGGCCCGCCACGATTTCGGGCTTCAGGGTCGAGGCATCCTTCAGTGCGTCGAAGCACAGCGCGGGGCGCAGATTGGCATAGACGCCCATGTCCTTGCGCATGCGCAGCAGGCCACGCTCGGCGCGCTGGGCGAAGGGCAGGCCGTCCCACTTGGGACCGCCCACCGAGCCCATCAGAACGGCGTCGGCGGCAATGGCCTTCGCGAAAGTCTCGTCGGGATCGGGCCGGCCGGTGGCGTCGATGGCGGCGCCGCCCAGCAGGGCGCTTTCGGTCTGGTAGGGCAGGCCCTTGTGACCGTACCAGCCCACCACCCGCATGGTGGCGTCCAGCACTTCGGGGCCGATACCATCACCCGGCAACAAGAGCAGCTTGTATTCGTTCATCAGGCTTTCTTCCGCATCATTTGGTGGTCGCTCCGGCTCTCGCCTGCGCTCCTGCCATCACCCGGCAACAAGAGCAGCTTGTATTCGTTCATCAGGCTTTCTTCCGCATCATCTGGTGGTCGCTCTGGCTCTCGCCTGCGCTCCTGCCGTCACCGAGCAGCAGCAGCTTGTACCCGTTCGACGAAATCCGCGAACTAGACCCAGGGCGCCTGGGCTTTGTGATTTTTTTCGTATGTCGAAATCTTGTCCTCGGCGCGCAGCGTCAGGCCGATATCGTCCCAGCCGTTCAGCAGGCACTGCTTGCGGAAGGGATCGACCTCGAACTTGACCATGCCGCCATCGGGGCCGCGGATTTCCTGCGCTTCCAGATCGATGGTGACGATGGCGTTGGCGCCGCGTTCGGCGTCGTCCATCAGCTTGTCGACATCGGACTGGGGCAGACGGATCGGCAGAATGCCGTTCTTGAAGCAGTTGTTGTAGAAAATGTCGGCGAAGCTGGGGGCGATGACGCAGCGTATGCCGAAATCCAGCAGCGCCCAGGGGGCGTGCTCGCGGCTGGAGCCGCAGCCGAAATTCTCGCCCGTCACCAGGATCTGCGCCTTGGCGTAGGCCGGCTTGTTCAGCACGAAGTCCGGCTTGTCGCTGCCGTCCTCATTGTGGCGCATCTCGTCGAACAGGGCCTTGCCCAGCCCGGTGCGGTGGATGGTCTTCAGATACTGCTTGGGGATGATCATGTCGGTATCGACATTGATCATGGGAAGGGGGGCGGCAACGCCTGCGAGCTTGGTGAATTTTTCCATGGCGGCGGGACCATACGGATTTCCCCTGTCCGAATCCACGGCAAAGGGAACCGGAATGGCAGTCCTTCTTTATTTACAGGGCCAACAGGGAGGAGCCGCCATGGCCCGCAAATATTCCAAGGCCGCCGGAAAGAAAGTCGAGAAGGCGATGCATGAGATGCAGGAGGGCACGCTGAAAAGCGGCCGCAGCGGCAAAACGGTGAAAAGCCGCAAGCAGGCCATCGCCATCGGCCTCTCCGAAGCCCGGGCGGAAGGCAGGAAGGTGCCGCAGAAGAGGGCCACCAAAAAGAAAGCCAAAAAGGCCGGGAAGAAAGGCTGATCCCCCCTTAGGAGCTGGGCCCCCCTGTCTCGCACCTTCAAAGCCCGATTTCCCCGGAAATGGCGGCCTTTTTTGGCGCCAAGCCCCCTTGTCCCGGTAAAGGGGCGGGCGCGGGCAGAACTGGCGGCACGGCCCTCGCGTCTCATGCGCCAAACTTCGCATTCCGGCCCGGTGATAGGCGGGAAGCCAGCAATTCCAGTATATTGATAATGATTTTGCAAATCACTTGCAACTAGAACCGCGATTGCCCTAGGTTGCGCCTGCAAATGAGGAAGGGGAGCTGCGGACCATGGATGAGGCGAGGAAAACGCCCATCAAGCCGCAGCCCCTCCCGGTTCGCCGCATCGAAGTGAAAGAGCTTCTGGGCGGCGCGCGCGAGGCGGTTCTGCTGCACGCGCGGGAAGAATACCGGCTCCGCCTCACCAGCAACGGCAAGCTGATCCTTACCAAGTAAGGCCCGGCGATCCGTTCATAGCCAAGCCAGCCCCTCTGCCCTCTGCAGCAGGAAGCCAGCCAGGACCAGCTGACTTCAACAAAGGGGTTTTCATGCTTTCGCGGACTTCGATACTTCTTGCCGGCGCCAGCCTGCTGGCGCTCACCGGCGCCGCCATGGCGCAAGAGTCATCCGCCGGGACTTCCGCTCCGGTCCAGCTCGGCCCGGTCAATGTCGGCGACACCGGCATCAAGAACAGCCTGGGCACCGATATCCATATCAACGCCTCGCCCTCGGTCAGCGTGCAGGACACGCCCCAGACCGTCACCGTCATCACCACGCAAACCATGCAGCAGCAGGCCACCACCACCCTGGGGGATGCACTGCGCAACGTGCCCGGCATTACCATTGCGATTGGTGAAGGCGGCACCCTGGCCGGCGACCAGTTCAAGATCAACGGCTTCGACGCCAAGGACGATGTCTATGTCGATGGCCTGCGCGACTTCGCCGCCTATACCCGCGACAGCTTCAACTATGAGCAGGTGCAGGTTCTGACCGGCCCGTCCGGCCTGATGTTCGGCCGCGGCACCGGGGGCGGCGCCATCAACACCATCTCCAAGACCGCCCATCTCGGCGACGCCTATGGCGTCAACACCGAAATCGGCAATGGCAGCCATTATCGCGCCACGGCCGACTTCAACTACCAGCTTTCCGACACCAGCGCGGTGCGCCTCAACCTGATGTACACCGACACCGGCGTGGTGGATCGCGACCTTACCCATTCCACCCGTTTCGGCATCGCGCCCACCATCGCGTTCGGCCTGGGCACCGACACCAGCTTCACCGCCAGCCTGAGTCACCAGCAGACCGCGGGCCGTCCGGACTACGGCATCGTGGTGGCCTCTGCGCCCAACGCCCTCTATGCCAAGCCCGCCAGCGAGTTCGGCGTGCCGCGCAGCAATTACATGGGCCTGGAAGCGGACCATGACAAAAACACCGCCGACCTGTTCACCACTAGGCTGACCCATGTCGCCACCGACTGGCTGACGCTGGCGAACGACACGCGCGCGGCAGTCTATTCCCGCGACTTCCGTTATTCCTCGGTGGACGCCTGCGACAACACCATCGCCACCAATTACTGCAACCTGCGCCTGTTCGGCATCAGCCAGCCCGGCGCAGCGGCGGGTTCGTTCAATCCCACCCAGGCCCTGGCGCGCACCGGCGGCAGCGGCCCCTATCACCAGGCGGCCTGGGGCGTGCAGGATATCGGCAGCGCCAATGCCGATTTGCATATCGGCGGCTTCCACAATGTGGCGATCGTCGGCTTTGACGTTTCCTTCCAGCGTTCCGACCGCACCATCTATGCCTATAGCCTGCCGCCGGGCCCGAACCCGGCGCTCTACCCTCTGAACGATCACAGCGCTTCTCGCGCCAATATCGGCTGGTCGCTTTACAATCCCACGCACCAGCCCATCGCCGGCTACGCGCCGATCCTGCCCACGCCCGCCAACCTGGGCAGCGACACCGCCACCAGCGTGCTCTACGCCAGCGGCGAAGCCACCGACCTGGGCGCCTTCGCCACCGACCGTTTCTGGTTCACCGATTCGGCTTCGCTGATTGCGGGCCTGCGCATCGATCAGTATCGCGCCAACTATCGCACGACCATGGTGGGCACCGCGGCCAATCCCTATCCGGTGACGACGCTCAAGTCGCCGTCTTTCCTGCTCGATCCCCGCGCCAGCCTGGTTTACGAACCCGACCGGAACCAGACCTATTATGTCTTCTGGGGCAAGGCGGCGACGCCGATCGGCACCTCGGTGGTGGGTTCGCCCACGCCGATCTCCTCAGCCGCGTCCTCCGCGCTCAAGCCCGACAAGAGCGAGACCATCGAAGCCGGCGCCAAGGTCAATTGGAACGGCGTCGGCCTCACCGCCGCGGTGTTCCAGGAAACCAAGTCCAACGCGCTGCAGACCGATCCGGCCACCGGCGACATCCAGCTGCAATCCAGCCAGAAGCAGCGGGTGCAGGGCTTCTCCGCCTCCGCGACGGGCGAAGTCATCGCGCATCTCAGCCTCACGGCCGCCTATACCTATCTCAACCCCATCATCACCGCCGACAATAGTGTCTGCACCACGACGGCGCCGATCAAATGCACCGCCAACCCCGCCACAGTCGGCAAGCAGATCACCTTCGTGCCCAAAAACGCCGTCTCGCTGTGGGCCGACTATAATGCCCACGACCTGCTGCACGGCCTGTCGTTCGGCGGCGGCTTCCTCTACCAGTCCCACCTTTTCAACGCCTACACGGCGCCGGCCGCGGCAACCTATCCGTTGGGCCGCATCGTGGAGATTCCGCAGACCGTCGCGTTCGATGCCGTGGCGGCCTATGAGATCGACAAGAATCTGCGCCTGCAGCTCAACGTCAACAACATCGCCGACCGGCTGAACTACTCCCAGTCATTCGGCAACCGCGCCACGCCGGCGGCGGGGCGCACCTTCACTTTCTCGCTCGGATACAAGCTGTAGCCATGCTGGTCCAGGTGCCCAATCTGCTGACGCCGGGGGAAGTCGCGCAAATGCGCGACCGCCTGGGCGCGGCCGATTGGGCGGATGGCCGCATCACCGCCGGGGCACAATCCGCCCAGGCCAAGAATAACCTGCAGGTGCCGGAGAACACCCCGGCCCACCGCGTCATGGGCGAGATCATTCTCACCGCCCTGGGCCGCAACGAACTCTTCACTTCCGCCGCTCTGCCGCTGCGCGTCTTTCCGCCGCTCTTCAACCGTTACGACCCCGGCATGGGTTTCGGCACCCATATCGACAACGCCATCCGTTTCGTCAAAGGCTCCGGAGCGCCCCTTCGTGTGCGCACCGATCTTTCCGCCACGCTGTTTCTCAGCGACCCCGCCGACTATGACGGCGGCGAGCTGGTGATCGAAGACACGTTCGGAGCCCAGCGCATCAAGCTGGCGGCCGGCGACATGATTCTCTATCCGGCATCCAGCCGCCACCATGTCACCGAAGTGACGCGGGGCAGCCGCTGGGCCAGCTTTTTCTGGATCCAGAGCATGGTGCGCGAGGACGAAGCCCGCCGCCATTTGTTCGACCTCGACACCACCATCCAGTCGCTGCGCCGGCGCCACGGCGACACCGACGAGGTCGTGCGGCTGACCGGTCTTTACCACAACCTTGTCCGCCGCTGGGCGGACGTCTGACGGAGTTGTCCGATGCGCGCCCTTCGCAGGATTCTCTTTCTGCTCCACCTGTGGATCGGGCTGGGCCTTGGCCTGTTGCTGGTGGCGTTGGGCCTGTCGGGCAGCGTGCTGGTCTATGATGATGTGATCCTCGACTTGCTGGCGCCGATGCCCCGAGCCGCCGCGCAAGGCACGCCCTTGTCGCTGGACCGGATCATCGCGGCGGCCCGCGCTTCGACCCCCGCGCGCGGTCCCGCCACCGTGACGCCGGCCAGCCGGGCGGGTGAACCCGCGCGGGTGCGCATCGGCGCTGCCGGACGCCGTGCGCCCGGCGCGCCGCCGCCGGTCCAGATCACCGTCGATCCGGTTTCCGGCGCGATATTGGGCAATGCCCCCGCGACGCTGCCGCCAATCCTGACCTTTGCGCACCAGTTGCATGGCAATTTCCTGATGGCGCAGCCGGGCCGCCGCTTTGTCGGCTGGCTGGGCCTGGCCATGGTGATCCTGGGCCTCAGCGGCCTGGTGCTGTGGTGGCCCAGGGCCGGCCAGTGGAAGAATGCTTTCATCGTGCGCCGCACCGCCAGGGGCCTGCGCTTCCACCGCGAACTGCACGGCATGCTGGGTATCTGGATGTATGCCGTCTTCATTGCCGTCAGTTTCTCCGGCATGGCGCTGGCCTGGCCGCAGCTGATGGGCATGCCCAATGTCGGCGCCAATGCACGTCCCACGCCCGTCGTCGACGCATTGGCCGGGGCCGAGCCCATCGGCGCCGATGCGGCGCTGGCGCTGGTGCAGGCGAAAGTGCCCGGCATGACCCTGCGCAGCGTGATGGTGCCGCAACGCCGCGCGATCGAACAGGGGCAACCCATCAGCGTCAGCTTTTTCAGCCATGGCGCGGTGGGCGCCACCGCCACTGTCGATCCGCTGCGGGCCCAGGTGCTGGAAGTGCGCGATCCCTCCGCCAATTTCATGGCCTGGCAGCGGCCGCTGCATCAGGGCCTGCTGGGCCCGGTGTGGCGCTTCCTGGTTTTCCTCTCCGGCCTCCTGCCCGCCATCTTCGTCTTCACCGGCGTGGCGATGTGGCTGAAGAAGCGCCGGAACCGCATGGCCATGAGCGCCCCACTTGCCTTGGAGCCCGCCGAATGACCTTGTCGCTGCCCGCCGCCGCTTTCGCGCCCAATCCGGGCCTGCCGCATTTGCGGCCCAGGCGCATTCGCCGGCCCGTGCGCGAACGCGCCGCCAGCATCGCCATCGCCATCGCCGCGCACATTGTTGTTGTGGCGGCGCTGATTTACGGCATCCAGGTGACGCACATACCGAAGGTGGAAAAGCCGATCACCATCGACATCATGCAGGACCAGAAGAAACCGGAGGAAAAGCCGGTGGCGCCGAAATTCGCAGCCCCGGCGCAACTGACGGTGCCACCGCCGATCATCGAGATCGCGGCCCTGCCTCCGCCCAACGCCATCACGGCCACACCGCCCCTGCCCGCGGCAGCGCCGCCCGTCCCCGCTGCGCCGGCACCGGTGGAAGCGCCGAGCTGGAACGGCCAGGCCAGCTATTACGCCAGCCTGCTCGCCACGCTGGAGCGCTTCAAGCAATACCCATCCGCCGCCCGCGCCGCCCATATCGAAGGCGAAGTCTTCGTCCATTTCGTGATGAACCGCGACGGCACCGTGACCTTTTCGGAGATCGCCAAAAGCTCGGGCCGCCCGGCGCTGGACCGCGAGGCACTGGCGATGATCCAGCGCGCCGGCAAGCTGCCGCCCATGCCCGAACAGATGAAGGGCGAGACGCTGAACGGCGTCATCGGCCCCATCACTTTTGTGCTGCGCTGACGGGCTTCAACCCGCGATGCTCCAGCATCGGGCCGATATCGGGGTCCTTGCCGTAAAAGGCGCGGAACATCGGGCCGTAATCCAGCGTATGGCCTTTTGACAGGATCAGGTCGCGGAAGCGCTGGCCATTGGCCCGCGTCAGGCCGCCATGTCTGGTGAACCAGGCATAGGCATCGTCATCCAGCATCACCGTCCATTGATAGGCGTAATAGCCGGACGCATAGCCATTGGCCCAGATGTGCAGGAAATAGCTGGAGCGGTAGCGCGGCGGCACGTTGGGAAAATCCGTACCGGTGTCGTGCAGCGCCTTCACTTCAAAGGCGTCGACATCCGGCCCCTTCATCTGCAAGTGCGCGCCCGGCGCCAGGGTGTGCCACTGCATGTCCAGCTGCGAGGCCGCAAGCAATTCGCCCAGCGCATAGCCCTGGCCCCAGGTCTGCGATTTCTTGATCTTGTCCACCAGCGCCTGGGGAATCACCTGCCCCTTCTGGTTGATCGCGTAATGCTTCAGCACATCGGGATAGAGCGCCCAATGCTCGTTGAACTGGGAGGGGAATTCCACCCAGTCGCGCGCCGTGTTGGTGCCGGACACCAGCGGATAGGTCTGGCTGGCGAACAGGCCGTGCAGAGCATGGCCGAATTCGTGGAACATGGTGGTGACATCGTCGAAGGACAACAGCGCCGGCTGGCCGGGCGCCGGCTTGGTGAAGTTGGCGACATTGTAGATTACTGGTTTGGTGCCGAGCAATTTCGACTGGCCGACGAAATTGTTCATCCAGGCGCCGCCGGATTTGTTGTCGCGCTTGAAATAGTCGAAATACATCAGGCCCAGGGCCGTGCCGTCCTTGTCGAAGACCTCATAGACCATGACGTCGGGCTGATAGACCGGCAAGTCGGTGCGGCGCTTGAAAGTGATGCCGTAAAGCTGGGTGGCGGCGTAGAAGACGCCCTTCTCCAGCACGGCATGCAGTTCGAAATAGGGCTTCAGCGCCGCGTCATCGAGATCGTATTTCTCCTTGCGCACGCGCTCGGCATAGCGCTGCCAGTCCCAGGGCTTGAGGTCGAAGCGTCCCGTCTTCTGCAAGGATGCGTCCTTGTCGATGGCGGCCTGGATCAGCTTGGCCTCGTCCGCCGCCTTGGCGCGGGTGGCCGGCGTCAACTGCTTGAGAAAGCGGTCCACCGCGGCGGGCGTCTGCGCCATCTGGTCATAGAGGACATAGGCGGCATAGTTGGGATAGCCCAGCAGCTTCGCCTTCTCGGCGCGGATCACCGCCTGCTGCGCGATGATGGCGCGGGTGTCGTTCTTGTCGCCCTTCTCGGTGCGGGTCCAGCCGAGGTTGAAAAGCTTTTCGCGGGTGGCGCGATCGCCCAAGTCGGTCAGCGCCGGTTGCTGGGTCGTGTTCTGCAAGGGCAGCACCCACTTGCCCTTGAGGCCGCGCGCCTTGGCGGCTTCGGCGGCATTGGCGATTTCGGCGTCCGATAGCCCGGCAAGCTGGGCCTTGTCGTCCACCACCAGGGCCCCCGCCTTGGCGCCCGCTACCAGCTTCTGCTGGAACTGCGTCTGCAGCGAGGCATCCTGCTTGTTGATCTCCTTCAGCCGCGACTGATCTTTCGCGGAGAGGTTGGCGCCGGCATGGACGAATTGGCGATAATAAAGCGTCAGCACCTGCAGCGCTTCGGGATCGAGCTTCAGGCTGGCGCGGTTGTCGTACAGCGTCTTGACGCGGGCAAAGAGCCTGGCGTCCAGGAAGATGGCGTCGGAATGCGCCGCCAGCTTGGGCGCCACCTCGGTCTGGACCTTGTCCAGCGTGTCATTGGTGTTGGCGCTCTGCACGTTGAAGAAGGTGCTGGTGGCGCGGTCCAGCATGCGGCCCGATTTCTCCATCGCCGCAATGGTGTTGGCGAAGGTCGGGGCATCCTTGGCACTGGCGATGGCGTCGATCTCGGCGCGCTGCTGCTTCATGCCTTCGACAATGGCGGGGGCATAGTCGCTGTCCTTGATCCGGTCGAACTGCGGCGCCTGATAGGGCAGCGGGCTGGGAGCGGCGAAGATCGAGGCGGGGGCGGCACCGACCGCGCCGGGGATGGTCAGACCGCCAAAAGCCGACAGGGCAAGAACGGGCAGGACGTGACGGATCTTGATGGACATGGGTGAGCCTCCGCTTGGCCAGAAAGGCTAGCCGGGAAGGCGCGACCCGCAAAGCGGGCAAATCGGTCCGGTGGACCGATTTGAGCGCCGAATGCGGCACGGCACAAACCCCTTCAGCCGGTGCGGCCCGTCGCTTTCGCGCCTCCGCGCACCGCATTCCAGAGCAACATGCCCAGCAGATTGAATGTCGCCGCGGCGATGAAGAAAGGCGTGGTCGAACCCGTCGCCGCCAGCAACACCGGCCACGCCAGGCTGGTGACGAAGGAGCCGAGATTGCCCGCCATGTTCATCGCCCCGCCCATGGCGCCGGAATGCGTCGTGGAAACATCGATGCACAAGGCCCAGGACGTCGGCAACGTCATGTCGGAACCGTACATCGCCACGCCCAGCACCACCGCCATCGCGAGCGGGGTCTTGCACCACAGCGCCGCCACCACGCCGATGGCGGACAGCGCGAAGCCGAACATGGCCGGCCATTTGCGGGCGTTGACGCCATGGCCCCGGCGCCAGAGCGCGTCACCCGCGACGCCCCCGGTCCAGGCCCCCGCCGCGCCGCACAGCAGCGGAATGGCGGAATAGAAGCCGGTCGTCACCGGATCGAGGTGATAAGTCTTCTGCATCATGGGAAAGAGCCAGGTGAGGCAGAAGAAGAAGGTGAAGTTGGAGGCGAAATACTGCCCCATCATCAGCCAGATATTGGGCAGGCGGAACAGCTGGCCCAGCGGCAGCGGCTTTTCGATCCGGTTGCTGCCGCCGCGATTGGCGGCCAGGAAGCGGCGCTCTTCATCGGCAAAACCGGCATGTTCTTCCGGCGTGTCGCGGAACCACAGATACCAGCCGGTGGCCCAGGCCAAACCCGCCGCCGCCAGCACGAGGAAAGACGCCTGCCAGCCCAGCGCCGTGATCAGCCACGCCACGGCGGGCAGCGCGAAGGCCGAGCCCAGGCGCGAGCCCGACATGTTGACGGATTTGGCGAAACCGCGTTCGCCCGGCGGCAGCCAAGAATAGAAGGCGCGGGCGCAAGCCGGCCAGGCCCCGGCTTCGGCCATGCCGAACAAGGTGCGGATCAGCAGCAGCGAGACAAAGCCGATGGCGAAACCAGTGAGGCCGGTAAAGACCGACCAGACCGCGACAATGCCGCCCAGCACCAGGCGGGGGCCGAAGCGGTCGACAATCATGCCGGCGGGAATCTGGCTGAGCGCATAGCCCAGCGCGAAGGCGGACAGGATAAAGCCGAACTGGGTGTCGGTCAGCGCGAAGGCGCCGGTGATTGGACCCTTGGCGGTGGAGATAGCGATGCGGTCGATATAGAGCAGCATCGCCAGGGTGAAGGTGACGAAGACGAGCCGGTGCCGGTATGCGAGCATGTCCTCGAAAACCTTCCTTTAACTAGCGTACTTACTCAAAACCCTTCACTTCTGCTTATCGAACTCCTTCGCCGCAAACTGAATGAAGTAAGACCAGTTCGGATTGGGCGTGTGTCCATAGGGATGCTGGCGAAAGGCGACGTCGCCGGAATCGACCAGCGTCTCCATCGGCGGCATGGTCGCCGAGGGCAGACCCTTCCTGCCATAGAAGCCCCAGGCCGGGCTGGCGGCGGCGGCCGCCATGAACATGCCCTTGGCGTCTTGCCAGGCGTCGCCGGGAATGGCCGAGGCCGGTTCCATGATCAGGCCGCCGCCGCCGATGAAGACGGCGCGCGGCGCGGCCAGGGCGATGAATTCGTGGCTGTCCACCGGCAGTTCGTCGATGGTGTGGGTGACGCCGCAATATTTGAGGAAGTTGCCCACCATCCAGTGAAATTCGTTGGGGGCGCAGAGATTCTCCGGCGCCTCGCCATAGTTGCGGCGATAGAGATTGGCGCCGCCCGCGCCCGATGAGGAAATAAAGCCGATGGCGAAGCGCGGATCATCGACCAGCGCCACCAGCGCCGCCTTGCCGCCACGGCTATGGCCCATGACGCCGACCTTCCTGGGGTCGATGTCCTTGTCGGTGACCAGATAATCCATGGCGCGGCTGTCGGCCCAAGCCCAGGCGCGCAGCACGCCCCAGTCGGTCATGGAACGCGGCTGGCCCTTGTTGACCAGGCCGATGATGCCCGCCGTCAGCCCGGCGCCATTGTCGGCCTGCACTTGGTTGGTGTTGACCGAGACGAAGCCCCAGCCCTTCTGCAGCAGCTGCTTGGCGGAGGAGTCGGTCGGCGGACCCATGATGATGCTCATGCCCGCGGGCATGGCCGGGCCGCGACCGGCAGCACCAGCAGGAGCGGGGCGCGGCAGGGCGCCGCCGCCGATGATCACCGGCACGCGATGGCCCTTGGCGGATGCGGGCGTCACCACATCCATCTTGATGTCGATGCTGATGGCCGGATAGCTGGAATTGTCGACATGGCCGGTGAGATGCTTGGCCACCACCGCAATGCCTTCGACGGTGATATTCTCGCTGCCGTCCAGCGTCCAGGTCACTTTGGGAATGTGCGCCGGATATTTGCCGTACACATATTCGTCGAACATCTGCTTGATCTCGACGCGGCGCTTCAGCCAATCCGCCTTGGTCTTCACCGTCCTGCCGTTCCGGAAGGCCAGGAGATCCGGCAGCGGGTAGGGATTGGCCTTCTTCTCGTCATAGTTGGCGTAATGGGGCAGGTCGGGTCGCGTCGCGTTCATCGGCGCGCGCAGCTGGTTGACGCCGGCCAGCTTCATTTCGCGCATCAGTTCGCTGGTGTTGGCGTCGCTCAGCGCTTTCTGTTCGGGGGTCGGGCCCCGTCCCGAAGCGGCCTGCCGCGCCAGGCCATCGCCCGGGACCAGCGGTGTCACGATCTGCGCCATGGCGGCCGTGGCGGCGGCCGAAAGCAACAAGGCGGCGGCGAGAGGGATTTTCATGGCGGTTCTCCCAGGGGCGGTGCCGGCCTCTTGCTTGGGCCGGATTCCACGCCGATCAAACGGCAATTCCAGGACGGCCGCAACAGCATGCCGGCCTTGCTGCAGCGCGGGATGGCTGAAAACGGTTGTACCGCTAACATGCCCACGGCACGGGGATTTTTGACAAGGCGGAAAGGCGCCGATAGCGTCGCGCCCGCTATCGTCCAGAAGAGAAATTCGTGCTCAAGATCGTCGACGCCAAGGTCATCGTCACCTGCCCCGGCCGCAACTTCGTCACCCTGAAGATCGAAACCGCCGACGGCATCACCGGCATTGGCGACGCCACGGTGAATGGCCGCGAACTGGCGGTGGCGAGCTATCTCACCGACCATGTCATTCCCTGCCTGATCGGCCGCGACGCCCACAATATCGAGGATGTCTGGCAGTATCTGTATCGCGGCGCCTATTGGCGGCGCGGCCCCATCACCATGGCGGCCATCGGCGCGGTCGATACCGCCCTGTGGGACATCAAGGGCAAGGCGGCGAACCTGCCGGTCTATCAGCTGTTGGGCGGGCGCTGCCGCGAAGGCGCCATGGTCTACAGCCACGCCAACGGCACCACCATCGAGCAGACGCTGGAACAGGCCGTGGAATACAAGGCGATGGGCTACAAGGCGATCCGCCTGCAGTCGGGCGTGCCGGGCCTGGCCTCGACCTATGGCGTGGCCGGTACCAAGCTGTTCTACGAACCCGCCGACGCCGACATCCCGACCGAGAATGTCTGGTCGACCGAGAAGTATCTGCGCTCGGTGCCGGCGCTGTTTGAAAAAGCCCGCGATGTGCTGGGCTGGGATGTGCACCTGCTGCACGACGTCCATCACCGCCTGACGCCCATCGAAGCGGCACGCCTGGGCAAGGACCTGGAGCCTTATCGCCTGTTCTGGCTGGAAGACAGTGTCGTGGCCGAGAACCAGGCCAATTTCCGCCTGATCCGCCAGCACACCACCACGCCGCTGGCGGTGGGCGAGATCTTCAATACCATCTGGGACTGCAAGCAGCTGATCGAAGAGCAGCTGATCGATTATATCCGCACCACCGTGGTCCATGCCGGCGGCATCAGCCATTTGCGCAAGATCGCCAGCCTGGCCGACCTGTATAATGTGCGCACCGGCTGCCATGGCGCCACCGACCTGTCGCCCATCTGCATGTCGGCGGCGCTGCATTTCGACATTGCGATTCCCAATTTCGGCATTCAGGAATGGATGCACCATACCAAACAGACCGACGAGGTCTTCCAGCGCGGCTATACCTTCAAGGACGGCATGCTCCATCCCAGCGAAAAGCCGGGCCTGGGCGTCGAACTGGACGAAAAACTGGCCGGGAAATTCCCCTACAAGCGCGCCTACCTGCCGGTGAACCGGCTGGAGGACGGCACGATGACCAATTGGTGATCCGCCCATAAGAGGCGGACGCCGCACAAGGAGGAGCGCATGCACGCCGAGCCGATCACGGTCAGACATGGTTACGTTCGCTGGATCGTCTGCGCCCTGCTCTTCTCCATCGTGGCGCTGAACTATATCGACCGCCAGGTGCTGTCGGTGCTGAAGCCGACGCTGCAGCATCTCTACAACTGGAGCGAGGTCGGCTATGGCGATGTCGCCTTCTGGTTCCAGGCCGCCTATGGCATCGGCTATGTGATTTTCGGCCGCGTCGTCGACCGGGTCGGAGCCAAGACCGGCGGCGTCATCGCGGTCTCGATCTGGACCGTCGCGCACATGGCCCATGCGCTGGTGACCAGCACGCTCGGCTTCACCCTGATCCGCATTCCCATGGGGATCGGCGAATCCGGCCTGTTCCCCTGCACCCTGAAGGCGGCAGCGGAATGGTTTCCCCGCAGCGAGCGGGCCTTCGCCATTGGCGTCTTCAACGCCGGTTCCAATGTCGGGGCCATCATCGCGCCCTTCATCGTGCCGATCATCACCATCGCCTTTGGCTGGCAGATGGCCTTCATCCTCACCGGCCTGCTGACGGTGCTGTGGCTGGCGGCGTGGCTGGCCTGGTACCGCAAGCCCCGCGAGATGAAAACCATCAGCGCGGCCGAACTGGCGCACATCGAATCCGATCCGGTCGAGCCGCAGCGCCCCGTCGCCTGGTCGCGCCTCTTTCGCACCCGCGAGACCTGGGCCTATATCCTGGGGCGGGCGATGATCGACCCGGTGTGGTGGACCTTCCTGTTCTGGTTGCCGGATTTCTTCTCCAAGCGTTATGGCCTGGATCTGAAAAACTACGGCCCGCCGCTGGTCACCATCTATGTCGTGGCCGATATCGGCTCGGTGATGGGCGGCTGGGGTTCATCGCGCATGATCAAGCGCGGCTTTTCCCTCAGCGCGTCGCGCAAGCTGGCGATGCTGGCCTGCGCCGTCGTGGTCATGCCGGTGGCGTTCGCCATGTATGCCCCGATGTGGGGCGCGGTGGCGCTGATCGCGTTGGCCTGCGCCGGGCATCAGGGCTTTTCCTGCAACCTCTTCGCCCTGCCTTCCGATGTCTTTCCGCGCTGGGCGGTGGGTTCGGTGGTGGGGCTGGGAGGACTGTCGGGGGCGCTGGGCGGCATGGCGATGTCGAAATATGCCGGCTGGGTGCTGCAGACCCTGGGCAGCTATACGCCAATCTTCATCTTCGCCTCGATTGCCTATCTGCTGGCCTTGCTGGTCGTGCATGTCATCGTGCCGCGCTATGATCCGGTGCAATTGCCAGAGTGACCGCGATGCTGCCCCTTCACCTCGATCCCGAACGGTACTTCCCCGCCGACCCAGGCCAGCGCGCCATCGCGGTGGAACTGTTCGCGCATGTCCGAGGGCTGCCCATCGTCAGCCCGCACGGCCACACCGATCCAGCCTGGTTTTCCAACGATGCGCCGTTCGAGGATGCGGTTTCGCTATTGCTGACGCCGGACCATTATCTGCTGCGGATGCTGTACAGCCAGGGTATCGCGCTGGAAGCGCTGGGCCTGCCGCCCCATGACGGCGGCGCTTTCGAAACCGACCGGCGCAAGATCTGGCGGCTGTTCGCCGCGCACTATCACCTCTTTCGCGGCACGCCGTCGAAGGCATGGCTGGACCACACCTTCGCCGCCATCTTCGGCATCGACCGCCGCCTGACGCCTGAGACCGCCGACCACTATTATGATGTCATCGCCGAAAAGCTGGCGACGCCCGCGTTCCGGCCCCGCGCCCTGTTCAAGCGCTTCAACATCGAAGTCATCGCCACCACCGAGGGCGCGCTAGATCCTCTGGCCGATCATCGCAGGATCCGGGAATCGGGCTGGGATGGAAGGGTCATCACCACCTTCCGCCCGGACGAAGTCACCGATCCCGATCATGAGAATTTCACCGCCGGCCTGCCCCGGCTTGGCGAGATCACCGGCGAGGATGTCGCCCACTGGCGCGGGTATCTGAAGGCGCTGGAAAACCGCCGCGCCTTTTTCCGCGCCCATGGTGCCACCGCCACCGACCATGGCCCGGCCACGGCACAGACCGCCGACCTGTCGATGGCCGATTGCGAGACACTGTTCACCCGCGTCCGCGACGGCAAGCTGGACGCTGGCGATGCCGAACTGTTCCGCGCCCAGATCATGACCGAGATGGCGCGCATGTCGGTGGAAGACGGCATGGTGATGCAGATGCATCCCGGCTGCTTTCGCAACCACAATGCCGCCCTGTTCCGCCGCTTCGGCCGCAATATCGGCGGCGACATGCCCAATAGCGGCGGATTCCTGGCGCAACTGAAGCCGCTGCTCGACATGTTCGGCAATCGCAGCGATTTCCGGCTGATCCTGTTCACCCTGGACGAAACCACCTATTCCCGCGAACTGGCGCCGCTGGCCGGGCACTATCCCTGCCTGACGCTGGGGCCCGCCTGGTGGTTCTTCGATTCGCCGGACGGCATGATGCGCTATCGCCGCCAGACCACCGAAAGCGCCGGCTTCTACAACACCGCCGGTTTCAACGACGACACCCGCGCCTTCTTCTCCATTCCGGCGCGGCACGATCTGGCGCGGCGCGTCGACTGCGCCTATCTCGCCGAGCTGGTGGCGGCCAGGCGGATGGAGATGGACGAAGCCGCCGAAGTTGCCGCCGATCTCGCCTATCATCTGCCGAAGAAGGTCTATCGCCTGTGAGGCGATTGTCAGCGGACACGCTTTGGGCGCTGCCCGATGCCGTGCGCCGTCCCGGCCATGACCGCGCCGCGCTGAAACCCGGCATCGTCCATCTGGGCATCGGTGCCTTTCATCGCGCCCACCAGGCAGTGTTCACCAAAGATGCCATCATCGAGAAGGGCGGGGACTGGGGCATCATCGGCGCATCGCTGCAACGGCCCGATGTGCCGGATGCGCTGACGGCGCAAGATTGTCTTTATGCCGTCGAGACGCTGGACGGCACGGCCAGCTATCGCGTCCTGGGCGTGCTGCAACAGGCGCTGTTCGCGCCCCGCGACGCGGCGGTGCTGCGCGCCGCGCTGGCCGCGCCCACCACCCATGCCGTCACCCTGACATTGTCGGAGAAAGGCTATTGCCTGGATGCGAAGGGCGCACTCGATCTTGCCCATCCCGACATCATCGCCGACCTGGCCGCGCCGCAGCGCCCGCGTTCGGCCATCGGCTGGCTGGCGCTGGCTCTGGAGGAACGGCGCAAGACCGGCAGCGGCCCGCTGACGGTGATTTCCTGCGACAATCTGCAGAACAACGGCGCCCGGCTGGGCGCCGCCGTCGAGAATTTCGCGGCCCGCGCCTTCCCGCAACTGGGCGGCTGGCTGAAAGCCAACACCGCCTTCCCGCTGACGCTGGTGGACTGCATCGTCCCCGCCGCCAGCGAGAGCCACCGCGCCCGTGTCGCCGCCGCGCTGGGCATGGAAGATGCCGCCAGCGTGCAGCGCGAGCCCTTCGCGCAATGGGTGATCCAGGACCGTTTCGCCGGACCGCTGCCCGCCTGGGGCGCGGTGGGGGCACAGATCGTGGAGGATGTCGATGCCTGGCAACGCATCAAGCTGCATGTACTGAACACCGCACACTCGGCGCTGGCCTATCTGGCCTTGCCGCGCGGCCATGTCTTTGTCCGCCAGGCGATTGCCGATCCGGACCTGAAGAATTTCCTCGACGCGATGATGGCGCAGGAGATCGCGCCGGCATTGGCCCCGCTGGATGTCGCGTCCTATTGGAAGACGGTGGTCGCGCGGTTCGAGAATCCGATGATCGACCATCGCCTCGCCCAGATCGCCGAGGACGGTTCGCTCAAGCTGCCGCAGCGGCTCTTTCCCCTGCTGCTGGACAATGCCCGCACCGGAAAGCCCATCGCGCGCATGGCCCGGTTGATGCGCGCCTGGCTGGCGCTGATGGCGACCGACAGCCGCCCACGCGATCCCGCCAATGCCTGGTTCGCGGACTGGGCGAAGAACGGTGCGGATTTTGGCACGGCATTGGACAATCCAGCG
>Ga0316231_1001196_pt1 | contig 30093 bp, 32 predicted proteins | sample TBH18027metaG_FD_206002 | JGI IMG/M metagenome (GOLD analysis project Ga0316231, IMG submission 206002) | Freshwater microbial communities from Trout Bog Lake, Wisconsin, USA - TBH18027 | ecosystem: Environmental > Aquatic > Freshwater > Lake > Hypolimnion/Profundal zone | place: USA: Wisconsin... | reverse complement strand
TGCAAGTTCACGTTGAGTTGGTTCATCGTGCTCATGTGCAACCATGGCTGCACAAAACACAATGCTTCCCTCAAAGTGGCTGGTTTTCATTCGACCCGCCCTGGCTGGTTTTGACCGTCCGCTGACACCAAAATTGCGGACTGCCTAAACAAGCGGGGCGAGAAAACCGCACGCGGCGGGACATGGACGGCAACGGCTGTCAAGCGGGTCTTGGCTTGTGCAACGTAGAATTTATGAAAAAAATGATGACAGACAAAGGCGGCAAGATTCTTGGATACACACAAACGGTTTCGCCCTACCGCCACGAGTTGCACAATGCTGGCGGCAAGACGCTTGGTTTTTACAACCCGCACATTGACCGAACGTTCGCGGCGTCTGGGCAGTTGGTTGGAAAAGGGAATTTGCTGGCGTCACTGCTTCGCTGAATCGGGCAAGATTTCTTCCCTCCGCTCATTGGTCGAAGTCAAAATGCTTTTTCTCGCCGCTGGCAAACTCAACGTCACATTCCCATTTCGAGAGGTTGCACGTTATCTCCCTGATGACATCTGGCATTATGTTCCGCAGTTCTGCCCGCACCTTGTCGTCCTGCAATCGGTAATGGATGCTGTCTGCCGCCTTGTCCAACGCTTCATAGTCCACGCCGTTCATTAACTTCTTGAACATCGCAACGGTGGCGGGTCGTGCGGTGACAGCAGCACATCTGGATTCTTCCATTGCAAGCCGCTCCTGCAATGTTTTCCGCTTGGCGTTCAACTCCGTCAGCATCGCATCAATTTCCACTTCCAAATCGGGAAACTTTTCCAACCGTCCCAAGGTGCTCTTAATGGCGGCATTGGCGTTGCTTAATTCGAGTTTCAATTTGGCAACGGCACTTTCGTTCGCTCTTGGGGCAGGCTTGACCAGCAATTCATCGGGTGTTTTTTCCAAGACAAAAGCGAAAATCCTTTCTTCCAATTCATTCATTTTCCAGATGGTCTTGTCCGTGCAAATATTCACCTGAGATTTGCGGCACTGCATGTAGTTGTATGGATGCCCCTTGACTCTCGCCGTCCTGACGCCGATGTCGTTCCCGCAGCAGGCACAGCGAATGAATCCTCGAAACAGATTCGGCACGTTCCCAACCCTGCTTCCCCCGCGTTTGGTGGCGTTGAGTGCAATCCTGTCTTGGATTTTTAGGAATGTCGCGGGCTTTATGATTTCGGGATAGTATTTGTTGGTCGGATTCTTCTTTGAGACACCGAAAGTTTCCTTTTGTTCGCCATTTAGAATCTTGGCGATGCCGACACAACTCTTGCCACCCAAATACAAATCAAATATCCGCCTGATGTCGGCAATCATCGGTTCGTCCCTGACAAATTCGCCATTCCGAACGCCAATTATCCATCGAGGCGATTGACCGCCGAAATAAACCTTCTCACCCTTCTTGGCACGCGAGACCTTCACCAGCAAATTCCGTTTGGAAAATCCGCTCTTGCGTTCAGATTCCTTTCTCGCCCGCTGGATGTCGTTCACAACCAGTTGCAGGATTTGGGAATTCTTTGCCAAAACTTCTTGGTCAATCACGATGTCCATTGACACCACGCCGATGGAAACTCCTGCATCAATCAAATCCAGAAAGCGTTTGGTGTTTTTCCATTCCACGTCCCTGCCGAATCTGTCCCAGTTCTCAAAGCAGAGGCAAACGGGCACGGGTATTTTTCCGCTCTTGGTTTCGTCAACGAACTTGCCCATTACCGTGCCGTTGTCGAAGTTCTTCCCTGTGAAACTTGAGCCGATGTATTCCATCGTCTTGACCACGGTCAATTTGTGCCGCTTGAGGAAATTCGAGACTTCTTCCGATTCTGATTGTCGGGTCAATCCGTCCTTCCTGCCCCTGTTTTGCTTGCCCGAACTGACTCGGTTGTATAGGTATGTTTTCACTGATTTCATTGAATTTTACCATGAATCCAAAAGTTTGTCAAAATTTCCAAATCGCCACGCTGCTGTATTGCTTCAATGAGCAGGAAGAGATTCTCTTGCTCGAACGCGCGCAGGAGCCGAACCGTGGCCTTTGGAGCCCGTGCGGAGGCAAATTGAAAATGGACCTCGGGGAATCGCCCTACGCCTGCGCGTGCCGCGAGGCGCGCGAGGAAATCGGCGCGACGCTCACGCCGCCGGATTTGCAGCTTGCCGCGCTGATCAGCGAACACGGTTATCAGGGCCAGACGCACTGGCTGATGTTTTTGTTCGAGGTGAGGGTGAAATTGAAATCGCTGCCGCCGCCGCACGCGGAAGGACGCTTCGCTTTCTTCCCGCGCGAAAAAATTGCCGCGCTCAAGATTCCCCAGACGGACCGCGAGCGGATCTGGCCGTGGTTCTGGCAATTTCGCGGCGGCTTTTTCGCCGCCCACTGCCATTGCCACGCCGATGGCCGCAACGATTGGACGCTGGAAGAGACGAAGTGAGGGGCGGAAGAATCACCTGGCCCGTTTGAATTTCTCGGCTGGGAGCCGGGCCAGGGTTTCGCTGGCGGCGCGGACGATTTCGGGCTTGCCCAGCGCCTGCGCGGCGCGGGCGCGATGCAGCAGCGCCTCCACCAGTTCCGGATTCAGTGCGAGCGCGCGTTCCGCGCAATCCAACGCCTGCGCGTGACGGCCAAGCTGGCCATACATGCTGGCCAAATTGGCCCAGCCCACCTGGTTGCCGGGATCAATCTGCATGGCCTGCGCCAGACATTTGACGGCCTCCACCGGCTGGTTCAGGGCGTCGAACAGCAGCGCCGCCAGATTGTTCCAAATCTTGAAATCCTGCGCGTCCAGCGCCAGCGCACGGTGATAGGCCTGCTCGGCCTGGGCAAACCGACCGAGTGCCGCCAGCGCGACGCCTTCGTAATAGAAGGCCTTGGCCGTGTCCGGCGCATCCGCCTGCCAGCGTTGCGCGAACGCCAGGACATCCGGCCACCGGCCCAGTTCGCACAGCCAACGCGCATATTCCGGCTTGGAGATTGGGTTGGCTGGCACCCGCGAATTCTTCCAATTCCCACACAGCAAGACAATCAAATCCCGCTTCAGACGGAACGGCCGATCGCCGATCAATCAACCGCAGATGCGGCTTGCATTCCCGGCCAAACAGCCCATGCTTGCCATTATGGCAAAATCTTTTTTCGGCAGAATGTTCTCGTCGCCACTCAAATCCCAGCCGGCGGCAACCCCGGCGGAGGTTGATTGCCTGGACGCGGAAGCGCAGTTCAATTTGGGACTGCAATTCGCCATCGGCGTGGGCGCGGCGCAGAATTATGCGCAGGCGGCGGATTGGTATCGCAGGGCGGCGGAGCAAAATCATGGTCTCGCGCAGCTCAATCTGGGGATCATGTATGCCCAGGGCCAGGGCGTGGTCCGGGACGACGCGCAATCCGCAGTCTGGTTTGGCCGGTCGGCCAATCTCGGCGACGCCGGCGGCCAGTTTCAAATGGGCCGAAACCGCCAGCGCGCCAGCCTGGACGGCTTGCCCGCCGCCGCGATCGAAGCGCGGATCGAAGCTTATAAATGGTATCAACTCTCGGCGGCACAAGGCTACAAGGCATCCGAGGGCGCTTATGCCACGCTGACGCTCAAAATGACCCGCGCAGAGGTCGCCGAAGCCAATAAGCGCGTGGCCAGCTTCGTGGCTGCCATGGCGCCCAAACCGTTGTCGGCGTGAAGGCGAGGGTGGCGGCAGGCTGGCAACGCGCGGCTTGCTGCCTCCGCCCAGGTCGTTTAGAATGTTTCCATGACCGAAGCCGCAGTAGCTCCCAAGTCCGCCGCCGGTTCGCCCGCGAACGGCGAAGTGGTGGTATCCGTGCGGGGCCTGACGAAGGTGTTCAAGGATTTTTGGAACCGCCCAAAGGCGCGCGCCGTGGACAACGTGGATTTCGAGGTGCGCCGGGGCGAGGTATTCGGCCTGCTGGGTCCGAACGGCTCAGGCAAATCCACCACGGTCAAACTGCTGCTCGGGCTACTGAATCCGAGCCGGGGACACATTGAAGTCTTCGGCCATTCGCCGCGCCACGTGCAGACCAAGTCGCGTATCGGCTATCTGCCGGAGGAATCCTATCTGTATCGCTATCTTAATTCGCGCGAAACGCTGGACTTTTTCGGCAACCTGTTTCAGCTCAGCAAGGCTGACCGCAACAATCGGGCCGAACAATTGCTGGACATGGTCGGCCTGGGTAAAACGCAGATGCGCGCGGTGGGCGAGTTTTCCAAGGGCATGCAGCGCCGCATCGGATTGGCGCAGGCGCTGATCAATGATCCCGACCTGGTTATTCTGGACGAGCCGACCGCCGGGCTCGACCCGATTGGCTGCCGCGAGGTGAAGGATTTGATCCTGGCGCTGGCCAAACGCGGCAAGACCGTGATTTTGAGCAGCCATCTGCTTTCGGACGTGGAGGATGTATGCGACCGCGTGGTGATTTATTACGGCGGCAAGATCCAAGCCGACGGCACATTGAAAGATTTGCTGGCCCGGCCCGACAGCCTGCGCATCACCACGCCGGTGCTGTCGCGCCAGACCCTGGAGCGGGTGCTGGAAATCATCCGCACGGACGCCGCCAAGGGCGAGGTGCGTGTGGATAATCCCACGCAGAATCTCGAAAGCTATTTTCTGGACGTGGTGGCGAAAGCCCGCGCCGCCAATGAAACCAGCGGCGCGCAGTCCGGAGCCAAGGTGGCTGCCTATCTGCGCGGCGGCGAGGAGGCCAAATCGTCCGGCGAAAAGGTGCTGGAGAAACTGGCACTGCCCCAATCCGCGCCGGTGGCGGCCAGACCCGTGGCCGAAGCGGTCACCGCGAAGGTGGACGACCACAAACTGGCGGCGCTGGCGCAGCCCACCGCACCCGCCCGGCCGCCGGAACCACGGGCGCCGCAAAGCGCGGCGGAAAGCGCAACCCCCAAGCCGGTGGATCTATCCAAGGCGGACGAAAAGTTGTCGTCGCTGCTGGGCGGCAAGCAATAATTCCAAAACGTGGTACACTGCACCCATGTTTGACGACCTCAACGACCTCTATCAGCAGGTCATCTTGGACCACTGCAAGCAGCCGCGCAATTTTCGCGAGCTGCCGCAGGCCACGTGCTCGGCGCAAGGCCATAATCCGCTGTGCGGCGACCAGTTGAAGTTGTTCCTGACGCTGGACGGCGAAGTGATCAAGGACGCGAGTTTCGTCGGCTCCGGCTGCTGCATCTCCAAGGCTTCCGCCTCGCTGCTCACCGAAAACGTCAAAGGCAAAACCAAGGCCGAGGCGGAGCAGATGTTCGCGCGCGTGCGCGACCTGGTGACCACCGGCAAGGCGACCGGCGACGTGGGCAAACTGGCGGTGTTTGCGGGCGTGTACAAATATCCCGCCCGCGTGAAATGCGCCATCCTTTCGTGGCACGCGCTGATGGGCGCGCTCAAGGGCGACGGGGCCAAGCCGGTCAGCACGGAGAATGAAAACTCCTGAAGCCACCCGGGCGGTTTTGAACCCGAACCCCGCGCGCGTTTGATGCAAGCTGCGGTAGCGCAGACATTTCTGTCTGCGGGAACTGGCGACACGGGACTGGAAAGTCCCGTGAACCCGCAGGCTGGAAAGCCTGCGCTACAGGCGCCAGCATCTTGAGTCCGGCACAAAAGCCCATGGCTCACTTGGTGGGGACGCAGTGGCGACGGTGCTTCACTTCAGCCCCACCAGCAAAATCACCAGGTCGATCACGAACAGCAGCACGGTGGCGATTTCCAGCCACAGCATCACGCGGTTGTTTTGGTCATGCCAGCAGAAGGCGGCGAAATCCTTGAAGAGATTGTGTCCATCAGAATCTCGCCCGTTAACTTCATTGGAAGACTTGACCGGGGGATGTCGGTTGAACAACCGTCGGCTCAGCATCCGACTCCCCAGCATGCTCCTGAATGGCTAAAATGCGGCATTCAAGAATTCATGATTTGAGCCGGACTGTCAGGGTCAGGTGGGCAAATCGTGACCAATGGCAACGCTGTTATGACAAGCAAAGCTGCCGAAAATCCGAGTGCATGTGGTGTATCCACTGCCTTGATCATGATGGGCACCATCCGGGCTCATGGCCAGCTCACCAGCGTCCGTACCGGGGCAACTATCTCTCTCAGAAATCACCAGCAAATACCAAACACAACAAATCAAAAACAGAACTAGAACTAATATTATGAAAACTCAACAAATCCGACAGTGGTGTCTCCTCGGGAGCGCCAGTTTGCTCATCACCGCCCTTGCCTCAGTTGCGTATGGCCAGGGTGCGTTGACTCCCTCCGGCGCTCCGGCGCCCAGCATGAAGACGCTGGATCAGATCTACAACGCCATCACCAACTTGGGCAGCACCGTCGCCTTTACCGGCGAGAAACGGATTGACGTTTTGAGCCTGTCAGCCGATAGCTTCGCTCTGCACGCGATTACCCAGCCCGGATCGTATTATCTGAGTACCAACATCCTCGGCGTCAACGGCGGTTACATCTGCGGTTTCTCGGTGGAGGCGGACAACGTGACCGTGGACCTGAACGGCTTCAGCCTGCTGGGCAATGGCGATAATTATAGCGGCGTTTGGATTGTAGGTGTGCGCACCAATCTGACCATCAAGAATGGCATTGTTTCTGCCTGGGGCAATGTCGGCATCTATGCCACCGATGGCGGCAAGCAGCTCCGGCTGGAATGCTTGCAATGCAACCAGAACAAAGGCGGCGCCGGCGGCTTTTATGTGCCGGGCATGGCGCAGGCTTACATCAAGGATTGTCTGGCGCTGGGCAATGGCGGCCCGGGCTTCACCGTCGCCCAAGGTTCCGTGGTGGAGGGTTGCACCGCCAGCGGCAACACCACGTACGGCATCAATGTGAACAGCGACTGCGTGGTGAGAAATTGTCTCGTCTTCACCAATGGCGGTGGCGGCATCACGCTGGGCAGCCGTTGCGACGCGGAACACAACACCTGCACCTACAACACCGGCAATGGGATCTATTGCCCGGGCAACGACACCCGCATTGATTCCAACCAGTGCCTGTACAATACTCTGGGCTTCTATGTCACCGGCACGGATAACATCGTGGTCCGCAATACTGGCCGGAACTTGTACAACGGCAGCGATGCCTACAGCATCGCCAATGGCAACATTGTGGGGAGTTTCATTTATTGGATTTCCGGCAGCATTGTCACTATCTCCGCCGGCAGCGGCTGGGAGAACTTTGATTGCTATGTCATCCCGTGACCGCGGCAGGCCTTGCTGATTCAACCTCTCAACCATCGAGGTAACATTATGAAAACACTGCTTGTGGTGGTGGTCGTGGCCGGGCTGGCGGTTTCGGTCCGGGCGGCCAGCACGACCATTGACAGCGTCAACCATTACGCCTACGGCGCCAACGCCGGCTGGCTGGATTGGCGCGGCGACGCGGCCAACGGCGCCGTCATCGGCGAATATGTTTGCTCGGGGTACATCTACGCCGCGAACACCGGCTGGATCAACCTCGGCAGCGGCTCGCCGCCCGGCGGCATTTATTGCAGCAATACGGCCGCCGCGGACTGGGGCGTCAATCAGGATGGCCTCGGCAATTTGCGCGGGTATGCCTATGGCGCCAATGTTGGCTGGCTGACCTTTGAAAACCTTGGAGCGCCCCGCTTCGATTTGGTCACGGGTGCCTTCAGCGGCTACGTCTGGAGCGCCAATTGCGGCTGGATCTCGTTGAGCAACACCTTCGCGCATGTGCAAACGGACGTGATCCGGCAGGGTCCGCTGGCTCCGGACGGCCTGCCCATCCCATGGCTGCTGGCGCAATTCGGCACCACCAATGTGGATGCCAGCGCCGACCCCGATCACGACGGCGTCACCACCCACGATGAATACTACGCCGGCACTGATCCCAATAATCCCGGCGACCTGCTGGCGATCACCAACTACACGCAGAACGCCGCGGGCTATAACACCCTGTGGTGGAGGGCTGTTCCCAGCCGCTGTTATTATGTCCAGCGCACCACCGTGCTCGGCGACCCCGCGTATCCGTTCACGGATTGGATCATTAGCTGGACCCCCGGCTGGCACGCAACGGGGTTCTTCGATGTCACAGGCACGAATGTGTTTTATCGCATCCGGCCATTCCGGCCATTGATGCCTTGACTTACCCTTGATTGCCCTTGCCTTCCCAAGCGTGGGACCTATATTCCAATCAGCGGGGCGGCACCTCAGGGCGCCCCGCTGAACCATACCCGATATTCGGGCATTTGACTGTCACTATGTCAACAGCACAGAGGACCAGGTTGTTGCCGGCAGGAAGTCAGGCGGAATCCAGCGCATTACGGCTTCCAGAGGCGGATAGTCAGGCCCTGCCGTGCAGCGAGGCGGCTGCTTGGGCGAATGACAAGACCCGGGAGAAGCCATGTCCCTTGGGGGCCGCCATGTTTCCCCTGGAGGCATGGGATGAAATAGCCTACCACCTCAAGTTGTCCGGCCAGGAACTTAGGATTGTGCGTGGAGTATTTGATGATTGCACCGAACTCGATATCGCCTGCAGAATGAAGGTTTCACCGCACACCGTCCGCACGCACTGCGAACGTCTGTATCGGAAGCTGGGCGTAACCGACCGGGTCAAGCTGGTGTTGCGAGTCGTGGAAGCCTTCGTTGCCTTGACGCGTTCAGCCAATGCCACGTTCCCGCCGATTTGCGCGAACTTCGCCCGCGGTTGCTGTCCGTTGGCAGGCAAGCGGGTTTGAGTCGCATCACTTCAGCCCGATCAGCAGAATCACCAGGTCAATCACGAACAGCAGCACGATGGCGATTTCCAGCCACAGCATCATGCGGTTGTTCTGGTCGTGCTTGAGGATTTGATAGAGGTCGTCCAGCGTCTTGAGCTTGCCGTCAATCGTGCGGTGCCAGTCGGCGAGATGGAAGCGCGAGGAGATCATTTCGTAAATCCGCGCCAGGTGCCAGTCGCCGAAGAACTTGGTGGTATTGGACAATTCATCGTTGAACCGCGCCATGTCTATGCGGATTTCGCGCAGTTCACGCATGATGTCGCCGCGCCGGCGCAAGGGGCGCTCGCCCAGATCGCGATAGGATCGTTCCAGCGCTTCATCCAGCAGGCGGTCGTAGGCCTCGAGTTCGGCAAGCTGCAGGTTCGCCAGCTCCATAATGTGGAGTGTCTCGTCGAAATCCCGCGGTTCGTCCACCAGCAGTGCGGCGTCCCAGTCCAGCACCACGAGATCGTTGTCATAGTAACTCAAGAAGCGGGCGGTGGACTCCTCGGCTTCCTGTTTCGAGAGCCGTTCCGTGGCTTCCTCCTGCGTGAGCAACGCGGCCACCTGGCGGCGATGCTCCTGAAACCATTGCTCGGCGTGCATGGGCTGGTTGCCCGCGCTCAGCACCGGCGCGGCGATGCAAAACACCGTGTAGGCCTCCTCCTCCGGCAGTTGCGGCTGCGGCCGGATCAGGTGGCCGCGCAATTCCGCGGTCACCTCCTGCGCCAGCCGCTGCACCTCGTCGTGCAACGAGCCATTGCTGAATTGCAATTCGTGGAACGCAACCAGCTCCTCAAAATGCGCGACGGCGAACGGCACCCGCACGCTGATGCTGATGGCGCCAACCGGCAGCAGTTTGATGACCCGCTCGACGCGCACCGGTCCGAGCGGGCCAATCCGTTCCATGGGCGGCAGCCGGACCATTTGCGGCCGGTAGAAGAACAACTGGCGCGGGCTGCGCTTGCTGGCGTCCATGACAAACTGCGCCACCGGCTGGCCCAGCAATTCGCGGATCGGCTTGCGCGCGGTGTCGTACGCCACGTCGAAAGCATAGAGGTAAACCACCTCGCCGCTGTAGCGAATCACCGGTTGCGCGTTCATGACGAGGGAAGGTAGCCCATAACTTGGGTGTTGTTCAAGGAATGTAGTGCCGACGGGCGGGGACTTTGACGACACCGGTCTTAGCTAAAGCCTCCTTGCCTCGGCTCCTTCAAGTTCATGAAAAGCTCCGCGTTCCTTTTGGATCTGCTCGACGGCCATGAGCTGCGCGATCGGAGTGCCGAGCATTGCTCAGCTTGGTCGGATGCCGCGCTTTCTCTGGCCGAGCAATGCTCAGCGCTGCGGTTCATGGAGGGGTTCAGCCAATGCGAAACGAGATTTTTTGCACGGCCGTCTTGCCGAAGCTGTTCTGCAGACGCTCCAGGATCTCCTTGCGGCGGTAGCGCACAATTTCCGACAGCCACGCGCTGTTGTCCACGTTTACAAACAAAGTGCCCTTGTGCAGATTGGCCGGCTGGGCGTGCGCGGTCACCGCCGGGTCAATCAATGAGTTCCACACCTTCACGACCTCGGCCTCCGCCTGCCGGGCATCGAGCCGCAGTTCCTTGAGCAGCGCCGGCAGCAACTCACCGGCGCGGCGCGCGGGTGAGCTGCGGGCGGCCTCCAGGGGCCCGTAATCCACGCCGCGCCATTGCGCGAGCACTTTCGCACGGGCGCTGGCGGTGTATTTCTTCGGCGGCATCGGAGATAAATTAACCGGACCCTACGTGGCTTGCCATCCGGAAGTGATCCGGGGAAGAGGAAATCATCCTCAGGCTCGTCGAGGGGCAATGCTTGCAAGCGCAGGTCGCCGACACGGCCAAAAAACACGGCTTCTGCCGCCAGCGCTATTACCAAACTGCTCGCGGATTATCAGCAGGGCAGCCTAGCCGCCCTCCAGCCCAAGAAGACCGGGCCCAAATCCAATTACCACCGCACCGACCAGCTCGTCCGCCAAATCTTGCGCCCCCGCTTTCTGGATCCCGACGTTTCCTCCACCGTCATCGTCCAAGAACTTCGCCAAACGGGTCTGGCCCTCAGCCAGGCGCTCATCAAAAATATCCAAGTTGCCGGTATTGGTCACGGTCTGGTAGTGCAGCGTGAAATTGGTCTCCCCGGCGATCCTGCTGCCCAGCGCATCATTGCCCATGCCGCCGAGCTGACTGAGCAACTAAATGCGCCTTTTCCCAGCCAGCCGAGCAATGCCCGGCGCTCCAAGGAGCGGCTCCGCGACATTGGCAGAGGTCTTCCTACTGCCAAAGGTTATTCCTCATCGAATTTGCGTTTGACGAGTGCTTCCAGTTCGCCGATGGCGTTATTGGCGTCCGCGCCTTTGACGTGGAGGGTGACTTTGCTGCCGGGACCGGCGGCGAGCATCATCAGGCCCATGATGCTCTTGCCGTTGATTTTCTCGCCGTCCTTTTCCACAAAGATGTCGCAGCCGTAACGGGTGGCGACCTTGACGAACATGGCGGCAGGCCGGGCATGAATGCCCGACTTATTGGCAATGGTGAGTTCCTTGGTCAAAAACTCGCTGTCGTCATTTTTTTTAGCGCTCATCGGTTGGCTGGCGGGAAATTTAATCGCCGGAAGGACTTTAGGCCAATAAAATTTATGGTGACACCGGGGGCGCGCCGGTTTCGAGGGCCATTTGGGCGAGGAGGCGCTTGTTCAGCTCTACAGCGGCGTTATAGCCGGATTTGCGGAGCTTGATCTGGAACGCCGCCACTTCGATGAGCCGGGCGATGTCGCGGCCCGGCCGCACAGGGATGGTGACATGCGGAATGTCCACATCGAGTACCTTGACGAATTCCTGTTCCATGCCCAGCCGGTCCAAGTCCGCAACGTCCTCCCAAGGCCGGAGGGTAATGATGGCGTCGAGGGTCTTGTCCTTCCGGATGGCCTTGACGCCAAACATCGCCGCCACGTTGATGATGCCTATGCCGCGCACTTCCATGTGGTCGCGGGTCAATTCGGCGCTGGTGCAGAGGACCTCGCGGCCATCCACCAGGGTGGCCTTGACCACGTCATCGGCCACGAGGCTGTAGCCGCGCTCGATCAAGGCCAACACCGCCTCGCTTTTGCCAATGCCGCTTTCGCCGCGGATGATGACGCCCACGCCCAGGATGTCCACCATACTGCCCAATTCGGTGGCGCGGGGCGCGAACATCATTTCGAGCGCGAGGGTGGCCAGGTTGATGAATTTCATGGTCACCAGCGGCGTTTGAAAGAGCGGGACGCCCGTCTGCGCGGCCGCCGCCATGAATTGCCGATCGGGCTTGAGATTGCGGCTGAAAACGATACAGGGGATTTTGTATGCAAACAGATAGGCATAACGTGCGTCGCGGTCTTCGCGGCGCACGGAGCGCAGATAATAGACCTCGGCAAAGCCCATGACCTGCACGCGCATGTAGGCGAAGTAGCGGGTGAAACCGCTCAACGCCAGGCCGGGGCGGTTCACCGTCGGTTCGCGGATGGTGCGTTTGAGGTTGCAATCATCGGTAAGCAGTCTCATCTGCAATTCGGCGGCGTGTTCCTTGAAGAACTGTTCAACCGTAAGGGCGGGGAGTTCCATGATCTTTACAGGTTAAATTCCGGCCCAAGGTAGATCTCGCGCGCCTTCGGGTCAATGATCATGCTCGGACCGTCCCCCTCGTAGACGACTTGGCCCTTGTGGATGAGGTAAGCGCGATCCACGAGCTTCAAGGTTTCGCGGGCATCGTGGTCGGTGATCAGAATGCCTAGGCCGCGTTCCTTGAGCCGACGGACAATTTTGGCCACCTCGAATTTGGCGATGGGGTCAATGCCTGCAAACGGCTCATCCAGCAGGAGCAGCTTGGGGCTGGTCACCAGGGCGCGCGTGATTTCCAGCCGCCGCTTCTCGCCGCCGCTTAATTGATACGCCCGGCTCTTGCGCACCGGCGTCAGATCCAGTTCTTCGAGCAGGTAGGTCAGGCGAACGACCCTTTCGGCGCGCGACAATTTGCACGTTTCCAGAATGGCCAGAATGTTTTCCTCGACCGTCAGTTTGCGGAAGACGGACGGCTCCTGGGTCAAATAACCAATGCCCAGGCGGGCGCGCAGGTGCATGGGCAGGCCGGTGATGCGCCGGTCTTGAAACGTGACCCGGCCCTCGTCCGGCCGCACCACGCCGACGACCATGTTGAAGGTGGTGGTTTTCCCCGCGCCGTTGGGGCCGAGCAGGCCGACGATCTCGCCCGCGGCCACCTGCAGCGAAACGCCATTGACCACGCGCCGGCCGCGATATTCCTTGACCAGGTTTTCGGTCATCAGCATCGCGTTGGCAGCGGCCGGGGGTGCCGCTGGTATGGCGGCCACGGGCTCGCATTCGGAACTGGATTGGCTTTCACTCACGCGGGGTCATTTCAAAAAATTGAAGGGCGAAGCGTTGGTGCCATTCTCGGACCCGGGGCTTTTCTTGAGGATGGTTTGATAGTGGTTCCCCGTAAAACGTTTCAGGACCACATTCAAAACCAGCGGTTCGCCGGTCACGATGATCTGCGGATTTTCGACCTTGGGCAGCGGATCGCCTCCGGTGAACGTCACCGTTTCGTTGGTCACACCTGACCTCACACTGTAAGCATAAATCGCCTGATGGGCGGTGATATGGTTCGTCTGGCCTTTTCCGTCCACCAAATCAATCACCACGCCGCTGTCGGCCACGATGTTGGTCGGATGGCCGCCATCCTGCGGAATATTCACGGTGAGCCGTTCGCAAGTCATTCTGGCCTTCACATGGTCCGTCACGAAAACGTGGCCGAGATAAACCATCTGGTTGGTAAGTCCGTCGAAATAGCCGGTGTCCGAGTCAATTTCGAGCTGCTGTTCGGGCGCGGGCTTGGCGGCGAGGTTGGTCTGCGCCCACAGCCGCCCGCCCGTGGCCGACAGCAACCACGCCACGAGCAACGCCGGCAGCACCGGCTTCGCGAGTTTGGCGGAGATCCCCACAATGTGTTTCAGCGACTTCATAAGGTTGTCAATTTCCAACTGCCCATTTTTATCACGGTCCGCACTTGATTTGATATCACCAGCGACGGCGCCATCACGGTCTGCACTTGGTTTGAAATCACCAGCGAATGTTCTTTCCGCTGCCACAAAAATCCCTCGCCTTGGATATGAATCCGATCGCCATCCAGCTTCACGTCCAGCGGCCCTGCGGAACTGGCCACACCGTCCAGCGTATAGAGGCACTGCGGCGCCTCGACCACCGCCTGCAGCTTGCCGTCGGAGTTAAACTGCTCGACCGTCAGCTGCTTGACGTCAAATTTCGCCCCCGGCAGCGGTAACATTTCCTTGCCGGACAAACGGAGGTTGATCTGCTGCTCGTGCGGCGGTTCAAAATAGGTGACGGAAGAAAACTTTTGCGCCGGCGCGGCCAGATGGACTGCTTCCAACTGCGTTTGCGCCGCGTAGGGCAAAAGGCACAGCGTCAGCACGGCCAGCAGGAGTTTGCTTTGGTCGAAACTCATGATGCGTAGTGTTCCAGAAACGGCTGCCATTTGGACTGAGCTTTCAAAATCAATTCCACGGCTTCGCGCACCGCGCCGCGACCGCCGGCGGCCCGGGTCACCCAATGCGCCGCCGCTTTGGCCTCGGGCACGGCATCGCCCACCGCCACCGCCAGGCCGGCGCGCGTCAGCGGCCCCAAGTCAATGATATCATCTCCGACAAAACAAACCTCACTCCAGTTCAATCTTTCCCGGGCGAGCAATTGCTCGATGGCGGCGGTCTTACTGACCTGGTCGCCTTGTTGGACCAGGAAATCAATCTTCAGTTCGTCCGCCCGCAGCTTGGTGGCCGGCGAGGGCCGCGCCGAAACCCAGCCCACTTTCAACCCCGCTCGCCGCGCCAGCACCAGGCCCAAGCCATCGCGAATGTTGAATCGTTTGAACTCGCGTTCGCCGCCAATGAAGATCGAGCCGTCAGTCAGCACGCCGTCCACGTCGCAGAGAAAGAGCTTGATGCGCTTGAGGCGCTGGCGGAGTTGCGGGGAGATTTTCGCGGGCATGGCAAATTATTCGGAAAGGGGAAACCTTCAACCTTCAACCTTCAACGCCAAACCTCCAAGGAACGCCGCCTCGCCAATCAGTGGGCGTTGGATGTTGAATGTTGAATGTTGAATGTTGAATGTTCTTCATTTCAATTAACAGCCTTGAAAACCTTCAGCAGCGACTTCAAGGTTGCCTTCATTTCATTTAGCGGAATCATGTTGGGTCCATCGCTCAGGGCCTGGTCCGGCCGCGGGTGGGTTTCGATGAACAAGCCGTCGGCCCCGGCGGCCAGGGCGGCCCGCGCCAGCACCGGCGCGAATTCGCGCTGGCCGGCCGATTTGTCGCCGCCGCCACCGGGCAGTTGCACGGAATGCGTGGCGTCAAACACGATCGGAAAGCCAAACGACTGCAGGATCGGAATCGAGCGCATATCGGCCACGAGGTTGTTGTAGCCAAACGTGGTGCCGCGCTCGGTCAGGAGCAGATGCCGTCCGCCCGCCAGTCGGGCTTTTTCGGCCACGCGGCCCATTTCTGTCGGCGACAGAAACTGGCCTTTTTTGAGATTCACGATTTTGCCGGTGGCCACGGCGGCGTCAATCAAATCGGTCTGGCGGCACAGAAACGCGGGAATTTGCAGCAGGTCCACCACTGCGCCTGCCAGCGCGGCCTGGGTTTCCGTATGCACGTCCGTCAGCACCGGCACGCCGAATTCCTGGCGAATGGCGGCGAGCGTTTCGAGTCCCGTGTCCAGACCCGGTCCGCGAAAGGCCTTGCCGGAGGTGCGGTTGGCCTTGTCGAAACTGGCCTTGAAAATGTAGAAGATGCCCAGTTCGCGGCAGGTTTTCGTGAGCGACGCCGCCACTTGGCGGCACAGTTTCTCGTTTTCAATCACGCAAGGTCCGGCGATCAAAAACAAACGGCGCGGCGCATTGAGGTTTTTCCAGATGGCGGCGGTGTTGAGCACCCGGATGTTTTAACAGCCGGAGGGGGAAAAGTAAATCCAAGTTGCGGGCGGACCGCGGGCCGTCCCGGCCCGCAGCGCGTGGGGGGAACAAACGACGCGGAGCAAAACTCGAGAGCTCGTGCCTGAATCCAACGTGCTGCGACCGGGGACCGGTCGCGGTCCGAGGTCGGCGGACCGCGCAGGTCAAAGCGGGAATTCCCGATCTTCTTCCGGCTGGATGATTCCCCGGCGCTCGCTCTCCGTTTCCGGTCGGTATTCCAAAAGCTCGCCCGGCTGGCATTGGAGATGTTTGCAGATCGCCTCGAGCGTGGAGAAGCGGATGGCCCGGGCCTTGCCAGTTTTGAGAATGGACAGGTTTTGCGGAGTGATGTCCACGCCGTCGGCCAAATCGTTCAGCCGCATTTTGCGCTGGGCGAGCACCACATCCAAATTGACGATGATGGGCATGAGTCTAAACGGTCAGCTCCTGTTCTTCCTGAATCTTCCGACCCTCGTCCATGATCCAAGCAACCAGATTTATGGCCCCGCCGGCAACGATCCAAGGCGACGAAACCATCTCCAGCAGGCTCCACGGTAGAACCAGAACGAATCTTCCGGTCGAAACAACCTCGGCCACAAAGGCGAGCAGTCCATAAAATACCAAGTAGCTTCCCAACTTTTTTATCTCCGAGACGTTGGCGGCGGAAAAGATCACGCCTTTTTCATAGAGACACAGTAACCGGTAAAAGGAAATGATGCCCAGAAGGTAAACCGCTGCGCCAAGGGCGTACAATATATACATCACAGCCGGGATATCCGCGGCGCTGGCATAGGGATGATTGAAAATGCAAACCCTACCGGTCGGCAAATGCACCTTGTTGAGGTTAAAAAACAAAAACAGGGGCATGACCCAATAAAGGAGCACGCCGAATTTCAGGAGACCACTAATTTTCTGAATTCGAGCAAGTCGGGTGTTCTTTGGATTGGGAGCAACGGTGGTCACATTCATAATGTTCTGCCCCGAGCCTATATTAATAACACAATATATCAACACTTATTTATTGATAAACGATAAAATATAAACCAAGAACGATTAATAATGAGTGGCGGTTTGTTTTCAGTCCTGTTTCTCCACGAGTCCGTTATGCGTTTTGTTCCACTTTCCCCCTGAACCCCCAAAAAGACATTTAACATTCAACGCCCAACGCTCAAGAAATGGCCCAAGTGGAAAACCTCGGACGTTTGATGTTGAATGTTTCTTCTGGTTCATGGGTTCAATGCGCGAATTCAATCGGAGAAATCCTTCAGAGCTCGTAAAACGGTTATGAACAATCTGAACCTGGGGCGTTGCCCCAGTCTGGAATGGAGACGCGCCGTTGGCGCTCAGGAATTGGCGCTTGGGACTTCAGTTCATTCCCGTATGCAGGTTTCAACATTTTCGGCCTTTGGAGCGCAGATTGGGTTGAAGGAAACGCTGGCGGTTCTTCGTGATGAAGATGGCGCGAATGGCGATGAGGCTCAAGGACTGTGGCTTGCCGGCGATTATGGGCCAAAGGTCCGCTTTATACCAGCATGGGGCAACGCCCATGTTCCAGTGGCCAATAAAGACATAAGCGCCGACGGCGCGATTCATTCCCGGCAGGGATGAGAATGAGGATGACTCTTCTTCACGCCTCACGCTCTACCCAATTTGGGTGATGCATTACTCATGTTAAAATGACACTGGCCGGCAGCACAGCCGCGTTCAGCACCACTAATTCCCCGGTGGACTCTGGGCGATTCTACCGCCTGTTTTCGCCCTGAGAGCTTGGCTGGCTTGCCGGTCTGGTTCGTTAGCGCCACCCAGTCCAGCGGCATAGCTGGATGACCGTGAAGGAGTGCGCGGGAAAAGTCACCGTGGTTTGGCATGCAGCACTTGATCCACCTCCACGATTATGGCGGCGCCTGGTGTCTGAGCGACCGCCGCAAGCGCGCCAAAAATTTCCACCAGGACGATTGCTGTTTTCCTCCAATCGGTTTGCTTGCTCATTTTTTGTGCGGCGTGATACTCACGAAATTCTCGGCCAGATCCGGACTGCCACTGCCTTGGTATTTTGCGACTTCTGGATAGGGGAAGAGCGGGCGGGTGCGAATAACTTTGCCAATTCCGTCGCGTTTCTCGGCGATAAGTTTGTCGGGTGCCTGATCTTCTTCCACCCAGCGCAGGATGGCTTCGTTGAGTCCAGTGGGCGTCGCGCCCGCACCGTGGAAGCCATGGTCCACGCCGGGGACGAGAAATAGGCGCGCGAATTTTGCCGTCGCCTTTCCCCCACCCATGCGCGCCTGCATGCGCTCGAAATAATCAACCGTGCCCGCCGCCGGGATGAGTTGGTCGGCCAAGCCGTGAGTGATGATGAGCTTGCCGCCGTGGTCACGAAAGCGTGTCAAGTCGGGATCGTCGGTGCCAAGGACCGCACCGTATTGCTCAACGGATTTGGTCCAGAGCTGCTCAAAGCCCGCGTACGTCAGCGCGGTCCAGTCCCATTTTGAATCCTGCGCGAGATAGTACACCCAATACTCCAGCGAAATGTTGAATGGCTTGCCTTGCAACGGTGAACCGCCCGTGCCGGCATAGGGAAACAGGTCAGCGCCGCGATCCAATCCGTGCCACATGAAGCTGCCGTCCTGAGCGCGCGGGCCTTGCCAGATCTTGCCAATCACTTCGGCGTCGGCGGCGGTGAACGTCTCGTTGCCCACCTGCGTACCGACGAGTGCCTTGGGATCATAAGTGCAGTGACCGGGATCATCAATGACGCCGTCTTTGACGCCATCGTCGGCGTCGCAGGCGGCCACGGCAGCGGCCGTGGCAGCGTCAAGTTTGGCTTTCGACACGAAATTCGACATGGAGAGCATCACCACTTCGGGCCACAGGCTGGCGGGAACAAAGCGATGCCAGTTAATGGCCGGACACGCGGAGAGGATGCCGTCGTAATCGTCAGGGAAACGTTGCGCTTCCATCAACCCCTGGCGCCCACCGGTGGAACCGCCTACAAAATAGGCATAACGCGGCGCCTTTCCGTAAAACGCTTTCGTGAACGCCTTGCCCACCACGGTCATCTCGTGGATGCCGAGATATGCGTTGTCAATGATGCCCTGCCAGTTCTGCCGGCCCTTCGCGTCGAGCGCGAAACTACCGCTGCCGCCCTCGTGCCCGGTGTCCGTCGCGCCAACCGCAAAGCCGCGGGCGGCGGGCTCACGCAAGTTGCCCTGGCTGCCACCCAGAAAGCCGCCGCCGCCACTGCCGAGAAAGCGCCCATTCCAGTTCGTCAGCGGCAGCCCAATCCAAACCTTCACGCGGTCTCCCGCAGGCGGATGCGTGACAACGGCCGTGACCAGGCACATGCGATTGGCGGGATCAATGACTGCGGATTCAATCGTCGTGTTCGACAGCGCAAGATTCGTCAAGCTCTGGCCGGAGCACACGGGCGTGATGCCGGGGAAGATCGGCTTGGGCGCAGGCTCCGCAGCGCCAGCCCCCATCAGTGCCATCACGACCAAGGTCGCAAAGAGAATTGGATGATGGAAAAAACAGGATCGGCGGCGTTGGGAGTTCATAGCTTCGCTATTCTTTAGCCAAAATCGGGCGCGTTGACAATTCCCGGATTTTCCACATTTCCGGCGTCGACCTTACCGATTGCTCAAGAACAATTTCCCTGGCAACTGTTCCAGCAGTCACTTCATCTCCAGGCTGAACAGTGCCACGCTCACCGCCAAACTCGGCAGGCCGCTCGCGCAGGTGACTTAGGCAATGCTCGATTCGTCCTCCAGCACCACCGTGCCCAGCGTCATGCCAGCGACCATCCGGTTGCGGATGGAAAAGTTCTGCTCAAGGCATGAAACGCAACCCCGCACTCTATTGCGCGCGGATGCGGTAGAATTTTTGCGGCTGGCTCGGCGCCACCGTGGCGGGCGAGGCGGAAACATTGGTGGTCCACGGGCCGGCGAGATTGGTTGCTTCGAGCAGTTTGCCATTGCCGGGCCAGCTTAGCACTAGGTTTGCCCCGTTGATCTTATTGGTCAGCGTCACGTTGTAAAAAATGCCGGTGGCCGCGCTGTAAAGCGTGGCGATCTGATTTGTGCTGAGAACCTGCGGATACAGGGTCACGTCCGAAATGCTGCCGCTGAAAAAGCCGGTGCCGGTCTGGATGCTGCCGATGCGCAAAGCCGGCGGGTTGGTACGCACGCCGGTCGGCCCGGTCGTGCTGGTGTCATATTTGCCATCAATGCAGATCGTCATCGCGCCGCTGCCGGCGTCGCGGGTGACTGCGACTTGATGCCAGACATTGTCGCTGATGCTTTTCACGGATGGCAGCGTGGTGTCGGGATTGCCGACGCCAAATCCAACTTTGGTGCCCACCAGCGCCACGCCGAAATCGCCGGTGGTGCCGCTCACTTCGCCGTCCACCAGGCCTTCGCCGTTATACCAGTTGGGCGTACCGCCGCTGGCAGCGGTGCGCATCCAAAAGACAATGGAGAAATTCGTGTTGCCGATCAACCGCGGAATCTGCGTGTAGGCAGAGGAGCCGTTGAAAGTGACAATGCGATGTGGACTGAAAAATCCCGCGCCCACCGCCCCGCCCGTGGTAAGCGTGCAGCCGCCGGCATAGACGCCATTGCTGCCTTGGATGAGTTCGTTTGCCATCGTGCCGGCAGCTTCGTTCAACGGCCAGTAAGCCAGCGGATTCGCGGCCAGCGCCCAAGCCAAATACGAACCGGGCATGGCGCTCACCGGGATGGTGTTAGTGCTTTCATTGGCCACGCCGACCGCGGAAACGACGAAGTAATAAATCGAGCCGTTGGCCAGGTTGGTGACCGTGCAATTCACGCCGGGCACGCTGGCGACCGTGACATAGCCACTGCCGCTGACGGTAGATAGTTTGAGGTTGTAATTCGTCGCGCCGGCGGAAGCATTCCACGCCAGGCGCACGGTGGCATTGGTTCCGGGCATCGCGGTCAAACCCGTGGGCGTTGGCACTGGAATGCTGGCGGGCATTCCGCTGACGGCAAAGATGGCCGTACTTTCCGTGCCACCGGCACCCGCACGATTGGAAAAGGTGATGGAAGCAATCGGTTGTGCCAACCCGAGCGCGGCGAGATTCACCGTTGTCTGATACAAATTGGGATTGGAACTGCCATTGTCCTCGATGATCAGGCTGGCGCCCAGCTTGAGCCGCCCGAAACCTTGAATGGCGACGTTGGTGACCACATAAAACCAGTCCTGACAATTGAACGTGAACACCTGGCTCCTGGCGCCGTTGGTGAAATTCAAAACCATCGTCCCCTGCCCGCCGCCGTTGGCGGACGCGGCGAGGATGGTCAGCAAATTAAGCGCCTCATGATTGGGCAAGGTCAGCGTGCCGGACTTGGCGTAAGTGTCGCCCAAGATCAATGCGTCCGCCGCGCCGTAGGGACCGAGTTGAAACGCCGTGCTGCTGTCGCTCTGGCTGGAGAAAACGCCGTTTAATGGCAGGCCGCGCGTGCTGCCGCTCAAACCCTGTTGGTAGAAACAATAATTATTGGGGAGGTCGAACGCCGTCGCGCCGGGACTTCCGGCGATGGCATTGTTGCTCGCCAGCAAGGCTGCGTTAAAGCCGCTCAACGCCACGGGCCAATTCGCGATGGCGGTGTTCAAGCTAAAAGTGCGCGGGAAGGGAACGGCCGTCGTCTTGTTGCTGAAAACAACGCTGGCGGAATAATTGCCTAACGCCAGGTTGGTCGCAATTGCCGGATTCAAACTGACGGTGATATTCGTGAAAACGCCGACGGCATTCATGCCGAGCGTGGTGGAAACGGTCAGCCAGCTTGAAGTGTTGATCACACTCCATGCAATCGCGCTGGCGCTGGCATTGGAGAGCGTGAACAGCGTGCTCATTGGCAGCGAACGCAAGTTGAAGGCGGTGACGCCGGAAAAACCCGTCGTCGGCGTGATCACCAGCGGGTCCACCGCGCGGTTGATGGCCAGCGCATAATCGGCCGGCGTGCCGCCGTTGGTGTTGGCCGCGAGGTTGTCATATAGCCACATGAAACCGCCGGGAATGCCATCCGCCGCACGCCAGGCCGTCATTTGCGTCTCGACCTGGCTGGCCGTGCTGCCCGATGGATCGGAGGCGATACCCCACATGCCGGGAATCACTTTCAATCCGCTAAAATAACCGTTCCAGGTGCCGGGATCGTTTCCCGCGCCGCCGGCATAGCATTGCAGATACACACGATCCACGAGATTGCTGCCGAGTTGATTGTAAACGCTCTGCCAGAAGCTCGCATCGGTGTAAGGACACAAAGTGACCTTGTAGCCAATCGAAGAAAGCATCAGGCCAAATTTCACCGACGTGGCCACGTCGTATTGCGTTTCGTCGTCGTAATCAATCGCATCCGCGCCCGTCGCATTTTTCAACGCGAGAAAATTTTTGTACAAAATGCTGTCGGTATTCGTGCCATAGGCGTTCACCAAGGCCAGTATGTTGGCAAAATCATTCCCGCCGCTGGGCGCGGAACCGACCGACCACTCAATTCGATTCACCGTCGTCGGCGCCGTTTTCAAAGTGGCCAGTTGCGCGGGCCACGAGGAATTGCCGACATAAACTCCGTTGGATGCCACCAGCTGATCGTTGTAAATCAAATTTCCAGAAGTCGCATCCACATGAATCGTCCAAAGCATCACCGTGGTGTAGCCGGATGCGCGTAACGCGTTCATCGTGGCCGTGCCACCGGTGTAAAACGGGCCGCCGCCGAAAATCGTGGAGGAAGCCACCGCTGCCGACGGTGCCACAATCAAGCAAATCAGTCCCAGGAGCGCCAGCGGACGGCAAACTTCATCCCGCAACTTCAAGCCGGGCCTGCGCCACGGGCGGGATAGGCGTTTAAGTTGGTGCATCCTCAAAATATAACCCTGAACACTCATTAAGGAAACCCGCGATTTGTCGGTTCGTCGTTGCAGTTGTTTATTCGCACATGGCGAACGGATGCTAGCGCTGGTGAATTTCAGAGGTGCGCCATGCTCCCCGCCAACGGTGACTAGGAAATCGGGTTGCAGGCCTGGATCGCAAGGCGGACCGCGCGCGGGTATTCGCGGACCGTTTGAGCTTCGCCCCGGGCCGTGATCGCCGCCACGGTTCCGTTTCCGCCACAGGGCAGAGACAGATTGCCGATTGCCAGAAAACTCTCATACCACCCCACATCTTCCAGCGGCGCGCTAAACACCCGGGCGTCTTTGATGATGGAAACGCCCACGGTGCCAAAAAGCTGGCGCCCCTGCGGCGCCCCCACTTTTAGCGCCTTCTCACCCAGCCAGGCCGGCAGCAGCGCCACTTGGCGGATCATGCGCCAACCCGCCGTGCCTCGTGCGCGAGCCTTCGCCAATTGGTGAAGGTAATCCCGGGCGAAATCAGCAAACCCGCTGCCGTCTGGGGAATAATCCGCCGGGCGCATGCCCACCATAGCCACCGCCCGCGCATGGGCCGCCGTTGGCGGAACGTCCACAGTAGTGGAGAACTTCCGACCGGCAAACTCGGGTTGGCGCGCCAACTGCCAAAGTAGGGCGCATACGACCGGCGCCGGTCCCCCCATGCGTTCCCGATACCGTGCGTTCATTGCCTCGCGCCAGGCGAGGAGCGGCTGGAAGTTGATGAAATCAACGACCTCGCAAATCCGCCTCTCTTCCGGCGAAGGTTGCACGGAAATCACCCGGGGTTCCTTTGCCGGATTGTCCTCGGGAAAAGCCGGCAATTGTCTCACCCCCCAGGCCTTTTCCAAGCGGACCAGCATTTCCTGGATCGGAACTCCATCCGCGGCGACATGGTGGATTTGCAACCATACGTCCACGCTGCGAAAATCCTGGGACAACCTGGCGACAACATTCAACCCACTGCAACCCGCCGATCTTCGAAAACGAAAATCCGGAGGAAGAAAACGTCCCGTGGATTCCGGCATCGCTTCAAACGAAACCTGGCAGGCTGCGCTAAGCCTTCGCACATCCCATGTTCCGGTTGCGTTCGGGGAGTCAGCCCCGCGCCTGGCGACCGCTTGTTCGGCGGCTTTCCGCAACGCTTGCGGGCGGGTGCGCTCCGGCATCTCCCGGGTGGCCCGGTGCGCCGCACAGAAGGCTTCCGCGATGTTTCCAAAGTCATGATTCTCCGCAACCGACTCCTCCGGTCGCCGCTTGACCAGATCGATTTTTTCCAGTTCTCCTTTTGGGGAAAACCGCGCGACCACCACATCCGCCCGGCCCGGCAAGCGCTCGACACGGTGCGGGCGATGCCGCAGTACCCACCCGGCTTCGGATTCGCCGGCCACGAATGCCGCCCAGCGCGCTGCAAAATGGGCCTCGGCGCTTTGGCGCGCGGCCGCGGCGGGTTCAGGTTGCGGAAGATCGGAAAAAAGATCCAATCCGAAGGAGCTTAAGCCAAATTTGGTTCCCTCCGATCTTAAACCCAACCCCAGCACGCGCCGCCAGCCATCGGGCGCCCATCCGGTCACCGCCGCCACCGGCGTCCGCAACCCCACCACCACAGCACTTGCGGCCGTGACCCAGGCTCGTTCCCAGGCGCTGACCGTACTTTCGCGGGTTTCGGTTTTCATACATTTGATTCCGGATTAAGGAGCCCTTGAAGATCATGGAACACGAAAATTCGAAGGGGGGTATAAATTTGAATCAGTTTGCGTTCCAAGGGTACTTAAGGCTCCAAGACCCGAAAGAACCAACCGGGGGAATTGGATGATGGGGCGGCGAATTGAAAAATGAAGCCATCGCCGATGAGGTTGGTGCAATCGGTCCAATTGGTTGTGGTCAGATCCCGGTTTTGTTGAATGCGGTAACTTTGATTCGTTACGGTCTGGAAGCTAAACGTGAAATTATTGACCGCCAGCTGCGGTGCGAAAAGGAGCGCCGGCACCGGGCCTCGGGCGATGGCGATGAAGCCGGCGAGGCCGGACACCGTTGCATAGACGCTGCGCTGCGTTCCATCGGGCGAAATTTTGAAGACGCGAGCGCTGCCCTGGTCAATGGCATAAAGATAGCCGTTGTTGTCAAAGGCCAGGCCGGCGGGATAATTGAAGCCAGTGGCGAAGGCAATGCGGTGCGTGCCGTCGGGCCAGTATTTGTAGATGTTGCCCGCATAGTAATCGGACAAGTAGATGTTGCCGGCGAGATCCAGCGTCATGGCGCCAGGACCGTTGAAGTTCGTGTCAACCACCATGCCGATGGAACTTCCGGCGGGAAATTTCCAGAGTTTATTGGCTGAGGCTTCGGAGGTGAAGCGGTTGCCGGCGGCGTCCACCACTAGTCCGGCACATTCAGTGTAGGGTCCGTCGGTGACATTCATCGGCCCGCCGATGCCGTCGAGCGGAAGCTGCTCGATGCCAAGGTTAAGGTAAGTTGCAAAAAAATCTCCCGCCGCGTCGAACGTCAAGGCCACGGGCGAACCGCTGGCCGAGGAGAAATTGATCGCCACCCCCAGCGTGGAAATTTTGCTGATCTGGCCGTGGGCGACAAATAGGTTGTTGGACGCGTCAAACGCCATTCCGTAAATCGAGCCTCCAAGTCCAGGGCCGAAGGGGATTTGCGTACCTTCGGGCCGGAGACGGATGACTTGGTCAAGACTCAAACTTTCCACGCACACGTCCCCCGGCTGCATGGCTTGCGCGGCGGTGATGGCCGGCGGATTGGTGGCGATGGAAACGGCGTCAAGAAGAACCCCGCCGAAACTTCCCGCCGCGCTCAAGGAGGCGAACTCCACCGTATTCGAGCGGCCGGTGCCGGGGAATGAATTTGTGTAATAATACCAGTTCAACACATTCGCCGCCGAACCCGCGTGTGTGACCGTGACTGGGCCGAATACGGTTCCGTTCGCGTCGTAAATCCTGACGGTCATGGCAGCACTCGATTGATTGATGTAATTGTTCGCATAGGCGAACGAGAGGTAATACGTCTGTCCCACCGTGGTCGCAAACGTCTGGCTGATTTGGCCAGGGCCGGGGCTGCCGTCCAGGTCCACGTACTGCCCGCCGCTGTAGGCGGCACCGACGGTGTAGCCGTTGTTCGTCGAAGCCACGTCCACGCTATTTGTGCCAATGACCCAAGGCGCGAGATTGGTCGCGCCAGTGAAAAGGGTCACATAACTACTGATCACTGGCAGTTCGAAACTGCCGTCGACGAGAATTTGCGCCCGCGCCGGAGTGCCGCCCAACCAAAGGCCGCCCGCCATTGCGAGCATCGTCTTGATAGAGTGGCGGCCGCTTGATTTCAGTATTTGCCTTGCGCCAACGAAGGGTGGTTTCATGACTCCTCGCTTTCGTCAATTTTCCAGTTCCATTTTCATTGTTCTTCCTTTTTATACTATACGTTCCCAGGCATTTGCCGGATGCGACGTTCTTTCCGGGCTTAAACCGGCCACCCGCCCTTCCTCATTCTCCTGCTCGCCATGGCGGGTTCAGCCAGGCATGCCCCGCCCATCGCCTCAATTGTTTATAATGCTATATTATTTATAGAGTACACATCTCTTATTGGCAAGCTTGTATTCCTCAGTTTCTGGAATTCGATTCTTTGCCGCTACCGGCATCGGATACATGGTTCGCGGAAACAGAATCAACCAAAAGGTGGCTCTCGCCCAGCGGAACGGGTGGGCAGCAAATACATGGGAAATCTGCTCTGCGTTCCCGCAGGCTTACCGGTTCCTTACGCATAGCTTCCCTCGCAATTGTTTCACCAATCACTTCCTCTCCAGGCTGAGCCGGGCCACGCTCACCGCGGAATGTGGCAGGCCGTTCGCCTGAATGATTTCGTCAAAGCTGGCTCCGGGCCAAGAGCAACACACCCAGCGACCATGCGAATCTTGAAAGGTCCTCCCCAAAACTTCATAATCATCGCAATGAATGAGAATCCACCATGACCAATAAAGTCCCACTCTCAGAGTTGACGGACCGGATGAAACGATTCCGGGCGCGGATGGACGTAGAAAACCCGGATTGGGAATTGGCCGCGTTTTTCGGCCGGATCAACCAATACTATTTCACCGGCACGATGCAAGACGGCGTGCTGTTGGTTCCGCGCGGCGGCGACCCCGTATTCTGGGTGCGCCGAAGCTTCGAGCGCGCCCGCGACGAATCGCCCCTCCCCGACATCCGCCCGATGAAAAGTTTTCGCGACGCAGCCGCCGCAGGGCCGGCAACCACGGCGCGGAAGACGATTCACCTCGAAACCGAGCTGGTTCCCCTGGCGCTGGTCCAGCGTTTCCGAAAATATTTTTCCTGCCATGAGGTGGCGTCGCTAGACGCGCAAGCCGCCCGGGTGCGCTCGGTTAAAAGTCCTTACGAACTGGCCATCATGGAACGGTGCGGCACGATCCACGGCCGCATCCTGGAAGAAAACGTGCCGACAATGCTGCGCGCGGGGATGAACGAGGCGGAGCTCGCCTGCGATCTTTATTCGCTCATGGTCCGTGCCGGACATCAGGGGACCGTGCGCTTCGGCATGTTCAATGTGGACATTGCGGTGGCACAACTGGGTTTCGGAGAAAATTCGATTTATCCGACGAGCTTCGACGGTCCGGGCGGGTGTGTGGGCATCGGTCCCGCCGCGCCGGTGCTCGGCAGCCGCGACCGGAAGCTGCAAATGGGCGACCTTGTGTTTGTGGACATTGGCTGCGCCGTGGACGGTTATCACACCGACAAGACGATGGTTTACATGTTCGGCCGGCCGCTGCCTGACGAGGCGATGGCCATCCATCGGCGCTGCGTGGAAATCGAACACCGGTTGGCGGAGCAATTGCAACCCGGGGCAATCCCGGCGGAGATTCATGCCGCGACGATGAAAAGTCTCGACCCGGAATTCCTGCGGAATTTCATGGGCTTCGGCGACCGGCGGGTGAATTTCCTCGGCCATGGCGTGGGCCTGCAGATTGATGAACCGCCGGTGCTGGCGGAGGGATTCAACGAACCGCTGGCTGCAGGCATGGTGCTGGCGCTCGAACCGAAGAAAGGCGTGCCGGGCGTGGGCATGGTGGGCTCGGAAAACACCTACCTCGTCTCACCCGGAGGCGGCCGGAGCATTACCGGCAGCAGCCCCGGCTTGATTCTGGTCTGAAGGCAATGGCGGACGGACGCCAGCCGGCAAATTATGCGGGCGGCAATCCTGGAATCTTTTTTCGCGCCACCACCACCGTGCCCAGCGTCATGCCGGCCACGATGCGGTTGCGGATGGGAAAGCTCTGCTTGTCCGCCGGGCGGTTGAAAGGGAATTGCGTGATGATCGCGCCATTGGCCGCGATCCGCTCGAACAATTCCGCGTTTTCGGGCGGCGCCACCAGGTTGGTGCCCGTGCCCAGGACCGCAATCGTGCGGCCCTTGCCGCTCAAGGCGCCCTGATGCGCGGCGGTGTCAATGCCGCGCGCCCCGCCGCTCACCACCGTCACGCCCAAGTAGGCGAGTTGATAAGCCAATTTGCGCGCCGTCTCGATGCCGTAATGGGTGGTCATCCGGGAGCCAACCAGGGCCACACCGTTCTTGTCCTTGGCCGTCAGCGCGCCCTTGACCTAAAGCACCGTTTACGTTCCAGTTTGTTAAAATTCACGAAACGTCTATGAGCTAATTTCGCTTTTTTGAGTTGGACAAACGTAGGCATAGCGTTCAGTTTTTTCGTGTGGGCACCGATGACTCGATCACTCGATTGTTGAAGGCAAACGCGGTGGATGAACTGTTGCCGTTAGTTTATGACGAATTGCGACGGCTGGCGGCGCGTAAAATGGCCAACGAAGCAGCCGGTCAAACCCTCGAAGCAACGGCACTGGTCCATGAAGCGTGGCTTCGGCTGGAGAATGGTCGGAATCAACCTTGGCAGAATCGCGCCCACTTTTTCGGGGCGGCCGCCGAAGCGATGCGCCGCATCCTCGTTGAAAATGCCCGGCGCAAGCATCGGCTTAAACGAGGCGGTCACCTGGAGAGGGTCGATCTTGATGCCGTGGACATTCCTTCCCCACTTCCTGACGAGGAATTGTTGGCATTGGATGAGGCGCTGGACCGTCTAGCAGAAATTGACCAACGCGCCGCCCAGGTGGTGAAGCTTTGTTTCTTTGTGGGCCTAACCCAGGAAGCTGCTGCCAAAGAATTGGACCTTTCCATAGCGACGGTGGAGCGGAGTTGGGCCTTTGCTCGAGCTTGGCTATTTCGGGAAGTCCAAAAGAGCCGTAAAGCTTCCGTTTGACTCAGTGCCGCATTGCGTCGAATAGCACGGCTTCGTTCAAAATGCTTGAGGGGATCCGCGATGCGACGACGCATGATGGGTTGAGAGCAATTAACGCTTAAAGCGAAACCGAGACGCCATGTTGGTGGAAAGAGTGAATTTGAGGTCGTCTTAGGTGAGCGGAAGGTCAGTTATGAACGACAAACACAAGCCCGAAATGCCGGCCGATGGGTCAGAACCATCCGCCAAGGCCATACTCAACGAAGCGTTGGCAATAAATGATCCAGCCGACCTGGTGAACTATTTGGATCGGGTATGTGGCGAGGACAAGTCCCTGCGCGACGAGGTTGAGTCGCTGCTACGGGCGCATGGGAAGGCTGGGGACTTTCTCAAAAACACGATGTTGATCCCGATGCCGGAACTGGAAGGGGTTCGCCCGGGGACGAAGATTGGCCGATATAAATTGCTGGAAAAAATCGGTGAGGGTGGCTTCGGAGTCGTTTGGATGGCCGATCAGGAGGAACCGGTGCGACGCCGCGTCGCCCTGAAGATCATCAAATTGGGGATGGACACCCGGCAGGTAGTGGCGCGGTTTGAAGGCGAGCGGCAAGCGCTGGCGATGATGGATCATCCCAATATTGCCAGTGTTTTCGACGGTGGCGCGACTGACACGGGTCGGCCATATTTTGTAATGGAGCTAGTGAAGGGAGTTCCCATCACAGAATACTGCGATATCAACAAGCTCTCCATGCCTGAACGGCTGGAGTTGTTCATGCAGGTCTGTCACGCCGTGCAACACGCGCACCAGAAAGGAATCATCCACCGCGACCTCAAACCCACCAACATCCTGGTCACGGTGAAGGATGACCGGCCGGTGCCCAAGGTGATTGACTTCGGCGTGGCCAAAGCAACCCAGGCGCGGCTTACAGAGAAAACCATGTTCACGCAATTCCAGCAATTGGTCGGGACGCCAGCCTACATGAGTCCGGAACAGGCGGGCTTGGGCAGCCTGGATGTGGATACCCGAAGCGACATTTATTCGCTGGGAGTGTTGCTTTATGAATTATTGACTGGCCGCACGCCGTTCGACACCCGGAAGCTCCTGGAGCAAGGCTACGACGCGGTCATGAGGACTATCCGTGAAGACGAG